>Ga0307507_10008739_pt1 | contig 13843 bp, 3 predicted proteins | sample 7_EM_MG_FD_207223 | JGI IMG/M metagenome (GOLD analysis project Ga0307507, IMG submission 207223) | Populus trichocarpa ectomycorrhiza microbial communities from riparian zone in the Pacific Northwest, United States - 7_EM | ecosystem: Host-associated > Plants > Roots > Unclassified | place...
AATAGGCCCTCGGATATATTAATCACGCTATTAAGACGGATATTGATGGCGGTGGTCACAGATGAGGTTTCTGAGTTTGGATGAATATTAGGTCTTGGCGCGATTGTAAGGGACTTTGGATGGCTCTATAGATTTAAGTATAAAGATGTTTATCTGCGCCTGTTGTAAGTCAATACCATCCTTACCACTTTTTATACTAAATTTATATATTCCTATAACAAGTTCTAACTGAAATCTTTCAGATTCTATCCTTAAAGGTATCCACCATGCCTTCTCCTGGGTATGATTCTTCCCGTCCAGAAGGAACCCCAGAACCTACTTTACCTGATCCTCCTGGAGCTCCACTGCGCCTTCCTAGCTTTGGAAGCTTCTTTGGCTTCTTTGGTAATACAACTGTGCCAAATACTCCCTCTGCTCGCTCCGCTGCATCTAGTCCTACTCCAACGCCTACCACCCCGAACCGTCGCATTCGTCGAGCAATTGCTCGTCTTGATCGACGGGAAAGACGCGAGGAACAGGAACGGGAGGAGCGAGCTGCAGAACGTATTCAACGTTGCCGACGGCTTGAGGAAAGTAACGCTCGAGCGCTTGTTCCTTACTCCCTAAGATACACGATCAAAGGCCTCTATCGCTACCTTCAAGAACCTGTCTCTCGCATTGCTGCATTGGTTAAGCAACCATATTCTACTGTCCACCGCATTGTTAATGAAGCGCATACCCCAACGCGTGGGGGCTACCGCAATGCCCTTGCATACGGCTCGCCAATTCAACGTCGTCTAGTTGATTTCCTAGAGTCGAATACCTGGGCGCGTCGTCTTACCTACTCGGAGCTTTCCTTCCACGCGGGAGTACCTTGTTCTGATTCTACAGTTGCTCGATATCTTAAGAAGGAAGGCTTCCAACGATGTGTCGCCCAAGCTAAACCCTGGCTTACTGCAGCTCACTGCCGCGCCCGATTGGCGTTCGCATTGGCTTACCGTCACTTCCAAGTCGAAGATTGGTGGAGAGTTATGTGGACAGATAAGGCAGCTATACACCGCGGTGGCCACCAGCGACTCTATGTCATTAGAAGACCTGATGAACGATTTAACCCTGCCTGCCTCCGTCCTAAATTCAGCAATATACCTTATACGATGGTGTGGGCTGCATTCTGCGGTGCAGAAAAGGGCCCTCTACTATTCTGGAACAAGGAAAAATGGGGCAATATTACCGCTTAAGGCTTCCTAGATCACATCTATCCAAAGCTTAAAGAGTTCTACAACTTCTACAACATTAAGTACGCTGCATATTTCCCCAATCACGAATTTGGAACTACTCCGACAATTATACAAATGGACAACGCTCCCTGCTATAAAGCTCGTATTACCATTGCCCAATTCCAGGAAGACGATATTGAGTTACTTAAGTGGCCAGCAAACAGCCCAGATCTCAACCCAATTGAGGGCGTTTGGAATCGGATGAAGGCTCAAATAGCTCAGCAGAAGCCTCGCCCAACCTCAAAAGAAGTGATGCAGGCAGTAATTTAATCTGCATGGGAGAACCTGAAGGCTTGCTTCTTTGAGAACCTGGTTGCTTCTATGCCTACACGCCTGCAGGCAGTGATTGAAGCAGAAGGTGGACCTACCAAGTGGTAGAGGACAGTAGAAAGCTTGGAGGAGACATTTAGACACTCGTTTGATTGCTAAGCGTTGATTTTAACACTCATTTGGCTACTGTGACTTCAGAAATATTCGTATATAGGCAATCTACCATACAATCATTGATTTTGAAAAGCTTCATATATTTTTTATATTGAGGTGTTATGAAGCTCGCTGCCAAGACGGGGAACCTCATACTAATCCGTATAAGGGTCTCCGCCCGAGAGGCGTCACTAGTAAGGCGCTAACCACCGGATGCGCCTGGGTGCTGTATATTAAAATGGACCTATTATTTAAGATGGTTTAAGGCAAAATAAATATATTCTTAATTATAGGATAGGACGAGAATTCTAAACGTATATATACCCTATACTATATATATGCTATGCATAAGCTAAATACTTACAATAGGAATTAAGGTTTGGGTATATGCCTTTCTTAACCTAGAAATACGTGCTATGTACACAAAAATATTTTAGCTAGTATTTAAGGTTTTAGGTAATACTACTTGATTATCTATACAATTTGCGCATATCCACGGAACTGGACTTCGCACTGCTATAGTTAATATATATAAGAAACAAGCTGGTGGTAAGTATATATTCTATATACGCTTTGTATATACTCTATATATACTTTATATATGCTTATAATATATAGGCTTTAGAGATTACCTATATACAATTAACCTATCCTGTGAATGGGATGAATACCTTTAGTATATGCTTATATTCTGCCTAGTATACGTTAAACAAAACTTTGCAAAGCGCTTTCCAACTTATAAAGCAAGATATATTATAGAGCAGATATAGGAAGCGGAGATAGAGTAGAAACTAATAGTGCGTATATAAAGCATATGCATACTACATCTGGAGCTTACATCTTAGATAAATAATAAGAAGAAAATATGGATACTAGCCAGGCTTATAAAGGAAAAGTTAAAGGTCCCTTATAAGTGGTGGGTATATACACAGAAGCATACTAGACTTGGTAAAAGTAGTTACTTTTAAGATAATAACTTTACTGGTTAAAAATTATGCGTGCTTACTATAGTACTCCGGTAAAGGTATACGCTCTATATATACACTGCATATTCTAATATTTAGTATAGGCTTAAACTCTATACATAAGAAATATTTAATCTATAAGAGCTATATAAAGAAACGGGAATAGATAATACATGGAAAAATTATAGTAACTTAAAGTGGATAGCAGTACAGCTACAGAAATAATGTATGCATATATACTATATATATAAAGTATATACTAAGCTTAAGCAGTGCAGAAGCAGCAAAAATTAGCTAAGCGATAAGCTAGAAATCCTAGGCTTAATCTTCCTTAGAATCCTTAGAACCCATTTAATACTCCTAGGCCTACTATATTTAGTGGCCAGATTATCTTACAGATAAGTATAGTAGATAATAATATTATATTAGTATTAGATACGTCACGCATATCTACTATATATATAGTAGAGATACTACCACTACTATTACGAAGTTAAACACCCTGGACTGTGGGTAAGAGGCATAGGTCTTACCTATCTATAGAGGAGCTAGAAAAGGAGGCATATATACTATATATAGAAAATATAGAGTAATAAATTAACAAATTAAAACAAGCTAAAGATATATATAATAGAGTAAAAGAACTAGCAGAGCTTAAGAAGTAGGCATAGGAATATAGTATTAGCATATAGGGCGTATATGCACGGTATATATATAGAAAGTATCACGTAGAGTTCTATAATAAATAAAGAATTAATTAATATGGGCCTTCTGCCCTATGCCCTATATTGGGCATATGCCTAGCCTATCTACCAAACAAACCCTACCAAAACTCCGACAATGCGTACTGCATACTGCGCATATAGTGTGCAGGCCCAGCATATGCCGGGACTTATAGTTTAATACTTGGGCGAGTATAGTGGGTTAAGTAGCGAGTTCCGCCTGTGGCTTATATAGAGCATAAGTATAATATATATAATAGAAGGAACCAAACTTACCAGAGCTCTTACCTCTGCTATAACGGCCTATTGTCTTTCTGCTTACTGGTGCTAAACATTAGCTGTGTATATATAGGGAATGTGCAAGGCAAGCTTACCCCTTTAGCGGCGGGTAGACGGCAAGGGGGACTCCTTATAATTGCCCGGCGGGGTCGGGCCGCGCTATGCACATGGTTAGCGTATGCTAAATATATATAGGTGAAATACTAACCCTACGTTTTAAGCTGGTGGAGGGGGTAGATAGGCTAACGCGCTATTTCTTTCTTATTAGTATATACCTAGTATAAGCACGTGTTAACCTATGGTTAGTAGAAGACATTATAGGTTTATATATATAAAGTATATATGTGTATAAGCTAGCAATATAACCAAGTAGTGGTTTTGGTGATATATATGCGGGGCCTATATAAAGTTAGACTTTGCCAGTCTCCTAGATATAAAGATAAGCGTTTATTTCCAAATCGGGTAGTAGCCCTAGTGATAGCCGTGCTTATTCCTCCTATATGCTACCCTTAGGCCTATAAGTACCCTTAGGTCTAAAATTAAACTTAGGGGGAATAAGTATATAGATAAATAGATAGATAGATAGATATATTGGGGTATAGCGCGCATATATAGAAGCAAAACTAATGCTCTTACCTCGTAATAGAATTGCCTACTAAATTAGGTAGCAAACCCCTAGTCCTAGGCACTATATCTAGTTAGCTTAGGCTAGACATATACTGGATATAGGGTAAGCATACGTAAATAAAGTATAGGCGTCTGTATACTCCAAAATTCTTGACCCCAAAGGGCCACGGCTATATATAGTGTTAGTACTGCATATATATTATATATACATAACCTACCCAGGCTTATATAGGTATTTGGTATCTTACTAGCCACCAAAGAGAACAAAACACTTTAGAGCGCTATATTGTATTAGCGTTGTATATACATAGCATATACTAGGCATATACTTCTCCCCTATAATTAACTCTGCAGCCGACGTGTTAGTGGTGGGAGGGTTGGTTACTATATATAGTAAGTATATGCCTCCGCTAAACTGTATAGTAATACTTATGGGCACCGCTATACTCGTTGCGGATATAGCGGCGGTACTGTAACTATATTAATAGAAGACGCAGATACTATATATATATGGAATATATACTTAGCTGGGCCGTAAAGACCCAGCCGTATATCTACGTGCTATTCACTGCAATGTCGCAGCTATGTTTGTTATCAGCATATGCTATATATAAGGTATGGATATACGACCTATACTATAGAGTTAATAGTAGACAGGACGGAGGCAGGGTTAGATAGATTTGGTTTATGCTTAGTATATATATACTCTTTGCATAGAGCCTTTCTGGCACCTACTTGTATTGTCCTGGACCGTTACAGCTAGGGCTGCATAAAGTTAGTATATGCTATGGGTATACGGCTCTAGATTTACGTACGCCTTCCACCTATTACAGCTGCTATAGCGCGTGCTTTGTCTACTATGAGCATATGCCTTATATGCGCGTTCTCTATAACTAACCTAGTGTCACTTAGTTGGGGTTAGGGTTAAGAATTAGGCCTATATACTTCTATTAGTATATGCTTCTTCTAGGTATATACAAAGCATATACTTACTATAGTGGTACCTAAAGGCGCTGGGGTTGGTGGCACTAGCCACCTACGCATTATTAAAGTCTGCGATTATAAGATTACTTATAGTAAGCATAGGCAGAGCATATACTAGAGCGAAATTGAGATGTTAATATTACCCTAGCTAGATATTAGTATATGCAGCGCTTATGTATAGGCTATATAGTACATACTTGTAGCGTATGCTGTGGTGTTATGGAGAAGTTCTAGTGTAACCGCTGTTGTTGTGGATATGCGACGTGTATACATGGGCCATATTTTGATAACTTAGCTCGCCTTAATAGCTAGTGGCATGTATATGCCCCGTATATACAATCCACACGTTCTATAATATTCACAATTTATTAAATACTGCGATTTAAAAATAAAAAAAATTATTTTGTATATGCGCTGCATATGCAGAAACTGAGCGGGGTTAGAAGCTAAGCAAGGTTAGAAAGGTTGTGACCCCGTTTAACTTTGTAACCCCCCTAAGTTTTTCCGTAACCCCCCTAAGCTGTAAGCCCGCTTCTGTGGATCAATTTAATAGTATTTCTAAGACGATAGCTATTATGGGGGTGTAAATTAATTTTGTTAAAGAAGGTAACTGCTCTATATACAAAATAAGTCATGTCACTTAAAAAAGTCTGCGAAAGTCCCTTAGACTATCCCTTGCACCGATAATTATATGTTCGGAGCTGTGGCCCGTGCGCAACCAGCCAGGAACACCCAGGCTTGCGGAGGATAAATTATCCTATCCGGCCGGGCGGATAATAGTCCTATTTGAGGATAGCCCGGATATCGGATAATATCCGGATAATATCCAAACAATATACTACCTATAGCCCCACTAATATAACTCTATATTTTATAAATAGAGGCCTGTTTTATAGCTCTATTCTAGGGCTATAAAATAAACCTTTATTTATATAATTTAAGGTCATTTTGGCAGAGTTATGGAGGGTACTTATTTCTAGGAATGGAGGGGTTGGATAAGTCAGCGGAGAGCCTTAAGCTATTGCAAAGCACCCCCTATAACCCTACTAATAACGCTCTATATTTTATAAATAATAGCTTATTTTATAGCCCTAAAATAGAGCTATAAAATAGAGCTCCATTTATAATATATAGAGTTATATTAGTGGGGCTATAGGGGGTCTATTGTTTTAATAAGGAGGCAATACGCGCTGCTATAGCTTGGCGATTTTTACCAATCTTTTACAACTGACAGTACCAATCTTTTACAGCAGAGAGTAGAGGCTCTGCACGAAGCTCTCTATAAAGCTCTGCTTAAAGCCCTATTTAAATCTCTAAAGTTCTATTAATATATAGCACTAATATACTACAACGCTCTATAAAACGCTTTGCACAATACTCTATATTAAAGACTCTATATATAGAGGCTCTATATAACACTTTATATAACGCTCTATATATAATGGCTACTACTTATTAAGGCTTTACATATAGGGCTCTTTATATAAAGCCTAGTACTAGCTATATTTATAGCGTTATATAAATAAAATAAAAGATTTAGTTTTATAGTTAAAATTCTATAGATACTAAGCCTTATTTAGATATTATATTTAGGTTATTCTTAGATAGGATTATTATCTGCCTAACTAAATAGGATAGTTTATTCTTTATAAGTATATCTTTAATAGACTTATAATGGATAGGCTAGATAGGCCTCTTAAATAATAGACCTATTAGCTAATAGTATTCGGAAACTATCTAGAGAGTCTTTAGATAGCCTTAGCTATATTTTTTAGTATATAATTATTTAAAGCTTAAAGAGGTCTAGACATCTATAATAAAAGAAATATTTATCTTTATAAAAATGATATTTATTAGCTAAGTAGTTATGTATATTTTTAATTAAATATTATTATATTATATAGAGGCTCTGCGTATAAAAGCCTTATATAAGGCTTTATATAAGGATCTACACGAATCTCTATATACAGAGGCTCTACACGAAGCTCTGCGTATAGAGGCTCTGCACGAAGCTTTACGTATAGAGGCTCTACACGAAGCTCTGCACGAAGCTCTACACGAAGCTCTGCGTACGGAGGCTGTCACGAAGTTCAAATAGATGAGTTTATTAATAAAAATGGGTTAATTGATTGATGATCTTGTATCGTGTCTTAAGTGACGTGTCTTGGGGGCCCTAGAGCTTCGAGCTATAAAGAGATTTTACAATGCACGTGCTCCGTGCACGTGACTTGTGCACGTGACCCACGCCTTTAGAGAATATAGATTATCTAATACACCCCCTTAGCTTTAAGCTCTTTGAGGTTAAAGCTAGCCACCTTCTTGTATCTGTTAATAAGTTAATTAAACCGTAATCTTATCTAAATCCTTCCGTCTTGCTTTAATACTGTCCCTTAGGTCCTCTAGTTGCTTCTCCTTATTTAGCTGCTCCTTAATATCTACTATCCCGATTATATTAACGAAGCTTTAAAACCTCTGCTTAGGTAGGACCTTTGTAAGTCTATTAGCAATTATCTCCTTTGTTACTATTTATTGAAATTATACTTGTCTTATTGCGTATTCCTAACGTAGCTAGTATTAATAGATGTTAATATATCGGAGCTTCGTAATTAGCTTTGCCGTATCTTCTATAATTAGTTAGAGCGTCTGTATATTATTATATTTAATAATTAAGGGCTCGTTTAGGTATAACGTTATTGCTTTAAATAGCCTACTAATAAAGATAGCTTTCTTTACTGTCTATAATAGGGCTAACAACTCGGCTTCTATACTTAACGTTATTACCGTACCCTGCTTGTTTGCTCTCCAGGCAATTAGCCCCCTAAATAGCTTTATAATATATCCTTGCAAGCTCTTTCTGTTAATGGAGTTGTCCGCGAATGATGCATTGCTAGTATAGATAAATAATTGCGCTTTACCTCTACTGTCTCTTTTATCGTCTCATCCTTTGTTGCGTATTCCTTTGTCTCTCCCTTTACCGTTTATTCCTTCCTTGTCTTCTTTATAGTAGATTGCTCTAATCCTTATGCTATATAGGTACTGGATTACTCTGTCTACTACTTAATAGTGCTCTTAGCTTAGGTTCTAATTAAACCTTACTAGCTATAATACTGCAAAAGCAATATCCGGACGGGTTATAGTGGCTGCATAAAGTATTAAACCTATTTTTCTCTAATATAGCATCGTAGAAGCTGCTTCTCTTAGTAGGGATATAGGACGGACTAATAGGTCTATATTAGGGGATAGAAGCGTCAGACGGATTAATTGGTGATTAATAGGGAGGAGTTCTAATTCTGCCATAGAAGTATCTGGAAGACGCCCTCTAAGATCTATCTTATACTAGTTAGCTATCTTCTTAATATAGGCTTCCTAGGATAGCCATAGGAGCCTCTAGCTATAATTATATAGCACATAGATTCCTAGGAACTATTTTAGCTCGCTAAGGATACTTATCTAGTATTCCTTGTATAGCTCCTTAATTGCTTCTTAAGCTTTCTTCTCATCTATCTTTCGGTAGTAGAAGACAATATCGTTAATATAAAAAAAGATAACTATTCCACCCTTTAGTATAATATACGGCTCCTAAGGTACCTCTTTAAAGCCTAATTTATTTAACGAGCTTATGAGATTCTTCTGCTATAATAGTAGTAATTATTATAGTCTGTATAAGGCTTTTTTTAAGCGTAGTACTTTATCTGTCTTTCCTTTATTAAACCCTAGCGGTAGCTTTATATAGATAATCTTGTTAAGATCATAATAGACAAACGCATTAACTATATCTATCTATATCGTCTCTAGGTCGAATTTTGCGGTAATTGCTATAAGGGTTTGGAAGGTCGTACTAGCTAATATAGTAGCTCTTATAGGTAGGTCTCCTAGGGCCTATTAATTTCCGTATACTACTAAGCGTGCCTTATATTTCTGGAGAAATCCGTGCTTATTTATCTTATAGACGAACACCTATATTAAGCTAAGGACCTACTGTCCCTTTATATACTTCTTATCTGTTTCTTAAAACGACCTTATTTAATAATAGGATTGGAGGTAGGCTTATTAAGCTTCTTAGAACTAATTTTAAAGAGAATATGTATTAAGGTTGCGGATTAACTAAGGTGGCGGAGGTAAGTTCTTCCTATATAATCTAATATTATGTGTTCTGCCTGATTTTAGCTTGCTGTTGTTAAGTTAACTATTAAGGTTAAACTTCCTTCCTACTAAGAAGGCGCCTTAATAGGCTGACGTGATCCTTTTAGTAATAAAGTCTTTAAACCTATTATTGCAGGCTTCCTTAAACAAGTCTTTAACCAAGTTATTAAACACCCCTTAAGTATAAAACCTGTCTCCTACTTGGCTGACGATATCCTAATTAGTACCTTATATATCTAACTTTATAGGATACTTAACGTAAAAGGTATATGGAGATTCTTTGTCTTCTTCTATTAGAGGTGGCGTATAATACGCATCTTTAAGAGCTCTTGCAAGGTTAAGATCTGCTAACTTATTAAAGGCTTAAACTGGCTTATTGTTAATGTCTTTCTTTTAAATTAACGGTTTAAATACTTTGTTATTGTCTTTTAGGAGAACCTCGTTCTTAGTTAGGGTATTAGGGAGTTAAATCTTCTTAATTAGTGTATCTAATTCGGCGTATAGATCCTTTAAGATATCCGTTTACTTTCCGTTAAAGAACGTCTTCTTGTTAAAGATGATATCCCTAGTAGAGATAATAATACCTTTATATGGGATCTAGATCCTATAGATATTGGTAGAGTTATAACTAATAAGGTAGCTAATATGGGCTTATGGATTTAGCTTGCTTAGCCTTTTCTTCTTTAGCTGGGTATTTGACGTTATCGCGTACGCCCTATAGCCGTAGGCCCTTAGGTGCGCTAGTTGCGGCTTTCTTAACCTATTAGCTAGGTAGGTATAGAACCTCTTATATAGTAATTTCCATCCATTGCTTTCTCGTGGCGTTCGATCTTAAAGGTAGACTATATAGTTAACGATCTCGTTCTATAAATTATATAGTAGCTTGGTAGCAATTCTTATTACTTATATTCTCTTAATAATTATACCCCCTAAGCATTTGGCGGTACCGTTCTAAGCTTAGGTATATAGCGCCAAAGGCTTAAATATAATCCCTTAAGTCTGTAGCTATTTAAGAGTTTTTTTTTTCCCTAGCTTGTTGTCTAATCTAATAGTATTAACTTTAAGGTTATACCTTAGACGAATCCATTAGATGAAATCTTTAAGCACTTATAGTGTCTCCTTCTCCTTGCTATGCATTATTATAAAATACGGGAAGGTTTTTCCTGAGAAGGTATTGTGGATAAATATAACTTATATAAATCCAGTATGCGTTTCCTTAAGGTTAGTCTAGTTAATATAGAGGTTAAGATAAGGGTTATTAATATTCTATTTTAAGAACCTTCTTAAGACCTAACACTTAATTTTAGCGAGACTGTAATATTAATATTCCGTTGTCTTTGGGCCTTAAAGCTTAACTCCTAAGGCGTTAAGACTTAGATAGTAAAGGCTTATAGGTCCTAGATAACCTAGACGTAGATGCTATAAATACGCATTACCTTTTAAATCTAGATAAGCGTCTCTTGACGATACTCTACGCTTCTATTAGTGGTGTAGTAGTTGGCTTATATTAAACGCTGATAGACTTCCTAATCGGATGTATTTAATAGTCTATTGTCTATAATGTTCTTCTATTTAATATAGGATTGTGTTATCCTTCTAAACTAGCAGATTATTGTCTCCTTTATTATCCTAGTAGAACCCTTGTTTTTAAAGTAGATAGAATGACACTAGATTTGTATTAAAGTCTATATAAAAGGCAACGTCCTTAAGATATAGGATTCCCTTGCTCTTGTCTGGTTTTGTGACCTGGATAGTAATATCGCCGTAACCTAGTATAGGCATTTCTGAGCTGCTAGTGATAATATATTTATGTCTTAGAGCTTTTCTAAAATTATAAAAATAAGAGAGGTTATTAAAGATATAGAGAGTAGTTCCTAAGTTAAGAATAGTTAATAGCTTTAATAGATGGAATTAACTAGTATAATATAATTCTAGGAATATTGTATTAGCTTCTCCCTTAATCTTAACTATCTTCTATTATTATTAAGCTTTATTAACCTTTAATTCCTTAAGCTTAAGTTATTTTACTTGGGCAGCTAGATCTTTGTCTTGCTCTATCTTTATAAGTACCCTTTTTATACGTATATCTACGGCTTTAAATCCCTCAGGCCTTTTGCTCTTAAATAGATACCAATAGTTAGGAAGGGTATGTCCCCTTATATTGCATGCTAGGCATTTAAGGTTCTTTAACCTTTTAGAAGACGTCTCTTTAGTTAAATTTATACCTGCCCTTTTTTAGCTGCGAGATAAGCTGTTCCCTTTTCCTTTTTAGACTTTAGCAGCAATAGAGATACCCTTTTTAGGCTCTCCTGCGAAGTCTACGTTAAATGCACTCCCTTTTGCCGTTATAGGTACGGCTTTGGAAAGGTTTTGGAATGCTTCTTATAGCTCTATTACTACTTTACGGTATTCTAATAAGAGAGCCTTTTTAGTATTATTTGCCTGCTTTATATACAGAATAAAATAGGTTTCGCTTATAGGTCGTATTATATTTATAAGGTCTATTAGCCAAATCCTATTAGTTATCTATAGAAAATTGTACTTCTCTGCTATCTTTATTATATACTCCTATTGGTTAAGCCACTGGATAACCTTTGTTTACTTAAGCCCTTTAAGTGACTCTATATACTATAGTTATACCTTCCTTATTATAAAGTTCTTTAAAGGCTTAGTGTCTTCTTTTAACCAAATTAGCTATTTCTTAACTATAAGGGAAGGGTTAAACAGTAGCTTCTTCTAAATTAATACTATAGATATAATCTAGGTGTATATCTGTTGCAGATACTCTTTCTATTTTAGGAAGTACTTTATATTCTAGTTATAGTATTATCTGCTATTCTTGTACGCTTTCTATTAATTCGTTAAGAGCTATATATATAAGGTTGCATTTTTATTAAAATTAGTAACTTCTGGATAGGCTAGTTCTTATAGTAGAGCTTATTAAGGTGCTATATTATCTAGGTTAATATAGGTCTAAATTTATTTATCTACTAGGGCTTATAGTTGCTAGATCTATTACTCCCAGTCTTCTAGTTTATTAAGAATAATTATAGTTAACAAACTTAATATTAGTGGAGTCATTTTAACTAATAGGCAGGTGGGGAATTAAGATGGTATTTTATTATTAGGATTGTTCTTATTATTAAGATCGTCCTTATTATCAAGGTTGTCCTATAATGATTAATATAGAATCTTATAGAATCTTATAGAAGGTTCGTGTTAGAATCGTCCTATAACACTTAAGATAGGATTTCTGTTAGAGTCTGCGTCCTTAATGATAAGGTGTCAGAGTCTAACAATAAGGTAGAATTTCTTTAAATAATTAAGTAATAGCTGACTAGCTTCTTAAGTCGGCGGACCGGGCTTATAACTGTCACAAAGTTCAAATAGATGAGTTCATTAATGAAAATGGGTTAATTGATTAATGATCTTGTATCGTGTCTTAAGTGACGTGTCTTGGGGGCCCTAGAGCTTCGAGCTATAAAGAGATTTTACAATGCACGTACTCCGTGCACGTGACTTGTGCACGTGACCCACGCCTTTAGAGAATATAGATTATCTAACAGATTATCTTATAAATCAGACCCCCGGGGAGAAATTGCGCCACGGCGTAACGCTAAGGGTTAGCATCACTCCTAAGCTAATTAGATCACTGAACCCTAGTCCTATAGATTCCTGTAAACTCCTAGACCAATCAGATCGCACCAGGAGGAATTTCTCCCCGAGGGTCTGAGAGCTTATGGGCGCCCTTTATATGAGAACTCATTGTTTCTTATTAGGCGACAACTCTTCTATTACAACGCAATATCTCGACCCTTTTATAACGTCTAATTATTATAAAAATACTACAAGGTAGGAGCTTATTAGATTCTCTATCTATTGTATTAAATAACGATATTATATAGGGTGTTAGATGTGGGTAGTTGGTCGCGTTTTCTAGTTAGTCGCGTTTTCTTGTCGGTCGCATTTTTTCGTCGGTCGCATTTTTTATCGTAATCTTGCCTTACTGCCATATCTTATATACTTCTCTACGTCTAATTATCTTAAAAATACTACGAGCTGAAAGCTCTTTATCTTCTCTATCGTCTCTACGTTATAGTAATATTATAGCTCTATTCTGTAAGAAGATAGTTATAGGTAGTCGGTCTAGTTTCGAAATCATATTGTAATTTTGCCTCACTGCTATACCTTATATACTTCTCTACGTCTAATTATCTCCAAAATACTACGAGGTAAAAGCTCTTTATCTTCTCTATCGCCTCTACGTTATAGCGATATTGTAGCTTTAGTATACAAGAAGTTAGACATAGGTAGTTAGTCAAGTTTCTATAAACATTTAAATCCAAATCTAACTTACGTTTTACGACGATGTATCTCGCCCCTTAATACTCTAGATATAGGCCTATAGTATATATTTATAAATAAACAATTACCTAAAGAATCT
>Ga0307507_10008740_pt1 | contig 13843 bp, 8 predicted proteins | sample 7_EM_MG_FD_207223 | JGI IMG/M metagenome (GOLD analysis project Ga0307507, IMG submission 207223) | Populus trichocarpa ectomycorrhiza microbial communities from riparian zone in the Pacific Northwest, United States - 7_EM | ecosystem: Host-associated > Plants > Roots > Unclassified | place...
TGGTGTATTATGTAGTCTTGGAAACAATGTAATCAACATATAGAAGGCCCATATAAAACCAAATTTCATGATGCTTCCTTGAGACAGTCTAAAATGAGTGTAGTCCATCTGGACTCCAGACACACTCTGGTTGGAATCCTGGTATTCCAGGTGGAGTCCATTCGGACTCCGGTACTTGGTCTGGAGTCCACCTGGAGTCCAACCGGAGTGTGTGGAGGAGTGTAAAGTACTGCTTACATTGACATGCTATGTTGCCCCTCGGATTCACTTTCGTCCTCAGGAATTCAATTCTCTCCTTCATGGCGGCCATCTTTTTACCCATTATGTCGTTGATATGTTTGCCTCTGCTGATCAACAAAGGTTATCATGGATTGAACGAAATCAACAAACCTTTCGGGCTGCCAGATTTAACAACCTTGAAGATGCTGTGGCCAATGATGATGATAACCTTGATCTCAATGATTCTGGTCAGCATGTCATCCTCCCTTCCTCTTACATAGGTGGACCTCGGAACCTAGGTCAAGGTTTCCAGGATTCGATGGCCATCGCACACTACTTCCAAAAGGTTGATATATTCCTCACAATGACAACTAATCCATGTTGGCCTGAAATTGAGCAGGAACTTCTTCCTGGACAGACAGCCTACAATCATCCTGACTTGGTGGCGCATGTGTTTCAGCTGAAGAAGAAAGTAGTAATTGAATATATCTATAAGCATGGTGTCTTTGGGAGGGCTGTTGCCTATGTCTATGTGATTGAATTTCAGAAGCGAGGACTTCCTCACATTCACTGCCTGATCTTCCTCAAAGAGCCCTATAAGTTGTTGACCCCCAAGGCCATTGATTCCTGCATCTCAGCACGTTGGCCAGACCCCGAAACTGAACCCTTTTTGTTTGAAACAGTCAAGAAATGCATGGTTCATGGGCCGTGCAGAGCACTGAATCCCAATGCACCATGTATGGTCAATGGCAAATGCAGCAAAGGTTACCCAAAGAATTTTCAAGGGTTTACCACAATGGATGGTCATGGATATCCTCTCTACATGCAACCAGATGATGGATGAGCATATGAGGTAGGAGGGGTGATGGTTGATAATTGGTGGATTGTCCCTTACTCACCATTTCTTTGTGGAGATTTTGACTGTCATATCAACGTTGAATGTGCTGTCTCACTTGGAACCTTCAAATATGCATTCAAGTACATTCAAAAAGGGCCTGACCTTGCTGCATTAGAAGTCAATAGACATGATGAAGTCAAGCGATGGATTCAAGGGCACTATATCTCGGCACCTGATGCTGTATGGTGAATATTTCACTTTGGTATTCATGAACAAATTCCAAATGTTGTCCGCCTCCAAGTCCATCTTCCCAGCCACCATATGGTGACCTTTAACCCTAATGATGACATTGATGTTGTTCTTCAGCATGGCACAAATCAGCATGCTTCATTGACTTCTTTCTTCAAGGTGAATGCAGATCCCGGTCCACTTGGTGAAGAGGCTTGAAAACACACCTACCAGGAATTCCCTCAGTATTTTGTCTGGAACGACAATGAGAAGAGGTGGACTCTACGGCAGAGAGGGTTCGCACTCGGTCGCATGTATTTCATCAAGCCTACAGCGGGTGAACAATTTTACCATCGCACTTTGCTTACTGTTGTAAAATGTCCCAAGTCATTTGAAGACCTTTGCAGAGTACCGGGACATCAAGGCCCACTCCCTACCTTTCATGTGGCATGTGTTGCTCGCGGTCTTCTCGAGGACGATGGAGAATGGCAACTTTGCCTTCAAGAAGCATGTGAAATGCAGACTGGCACACAAGTGCGACATCTGTTTGCCACTTTCCTGCTCTTCAGACCCCCTGCTCAACCTGAAGTACTATGGAATGATTTTCGACATTTTATTTGTGATGATTTGGGACACCGGCTTTGAGCTATGGGAATACAGAATCCAACAGATGACATTTACGACTATGGGCTCTTTCTGCTTGATACAATTTTGGGTGACTCTGGACACTCATTGGAAGATTTTCCCTCAATGCCTCGATCAGTCAGAGATTGGGCTGCTCTCAATGTTAACCCATTGATTGCAGAACAGCTGAGCTACAATCAAGAAGTGGAGTGAGCTGACCTTGACAGTCGATTACCCTGCCTCAATGCTGAACAGTGATCTGCATTTGAACGTAGCATTTCCTCAATCAATGATGAGCAGGGCAAGATCTTTTTCCTGCATGGCAGTGGTGGCACAGGCAAGACATTTGTCTACAACACCATCTGTGCAAAGTTGCATAGTGAAGGGACAATAATTCTCTGTGTTTCGTCATCAGGCATTTCAGCACTTCTTATCCATGGTGGGCGAACAGCTCATTCAGTGTTCAAAATTCCAATTGACCTACTCAGTGAAGATTCAATTTGCAACATTACAAAAAATAGTCTATGTGCCGACCTTCTCCACTTGACAAAGGCTATTATTTGGGATGAAATTGGTGCTCAACATCAGCATGCAGTTGAAGCTGTTGACCAGACTTTCCACGACATCTGCAATGATGAACAGCCTTTTGCAGGTATCACTGTTGTACTTGGTGGTGACTTTCTCCAAACACTTCCTGTGGTTCCCAAAGGTTCCCATGAAGATATTGTCAATGCAACTATCCAGCGGTCACACCTTTGGCAGAATGTTGAAATTCTCTACCTCCACCAGAACATGTGCCTTGACCAGGGTTCAGCTGATGCACAACAATTTGCCCAATGGCTCCTCGAGGTAGGCCATGGACGAAATATGATACATGATACCCAAATCTGCCTGCCTGAGCACATGAGAGTCAACAATGTTGAATTGCTCATTGATTCCATATACCCTGGAGTTAATTCAAACCCACCTCCACCTCCAGAATACTTCTTAAACTGAACAATTCTCACACCATGAAATGCTGATGTTGGTGACCTCAATCAGCAGATACTTGACAGAATGCATGGGGATGTTTGACAGTACGTCAGTGCTGACAACATGATATGCAAGGCAGGAGCAGATCCTGAGGATGATGAACACATTCCGGTTGAATTTTTGCGATCAGTAAATTCTTCAAGCCTTCCTCCAGGTGAACTCAATCTCAAGATCGGATACCCCATTATCCTTCTATGTAACCTTTCGCCATCGCAAGGTCTCTGCAATGGAACTTGCATGATTGTGACAAGGATGCATGACAGAGTTCTCAAGGTGCGTCTCATCAGAGGGGAGCATGATGGAGAGATCACATTAATCCCGTGCATCACCTTGACTCCAACATCCTCTACTGCGGATGTGACATTCAAGTTCAAGCGACGTCAGTTCCCTGTATGACTTGCATTTGCGCTATCTATTAACAAGGCCCAGGGTCAGTCAGTTCAATATGTTGGTATTGATGTCCGAATTCCTGTTTTCATGCATGGACAACTTTATGTCACACTTTCAAGGGCTACTGCAAGCCACAACATCAGAGTTCTTCTTCTGGATGACACTACTGAACCTATTACATCTAATGTGGTATACGAAGAGGTTCTTTTAGATTAGAGTATTTGTAATTTAAAATTCATAATTTGCAGTTTCAAACATTCTACTAAATGACCTCAAGCGCCAGCAAATGCCCAAACAAGGCCTTTTGATTTATTCCTCCTGAAGTTCTTAAGAGTCTCCACATAGATACTTTGTTACTCCAACACTTCGGTCCTGCATTGATCTGCTTAGACACATATTCAATATTTTTCTAATCTGGACAAATACAGGAGTTCAATTTGATCATTGGTGGTGAACGTCAATCAAAGGAAAGCCCTGTGCAAAGCATGGGTCATGGCTAGTAGCCATAAATGAATAAAGGGTCAATAATAATCTCACCAATGTGTCTTGTTTATCTTACTTGGAGGTGGTGGTGATGTGTGAGTGGCATTGATGGGATGCACACTGCAAGCTTCAAAGTTTTTAGTAAGTCATTAAAATCTCAGAAATGAGTCTAATTGCCCTTTTACTGTCCTACTCCATAGCACAATTATGATCATGTCACAATCACTTCAAAATGGTTTATAGGGAAATATGCAAATACCCAGAAAATGGAAAGTAGTATAGCATGTTATTCAAATTTAAATATTGACAATGGATTGAAGTGTCTTGTGCTATAATTGAGAAAGGATCACCACCTCCTGATCCTGACTGTCATCTGGGTTCTTTTTTCTCATACTTCACTGGGCTCTCAGGTTGCTGACCAGCTTGCACAGGCAGCACTCCTGCTACACTTGTGTCTGATGATCATGGAAGTAAGCACAGTTTCCTGCTGGAGAGGAGTGCCCCCTTGGTGAACTGGCATTATCTGGGCTTGCTTCAAGTAGTAATGGTACATGGGTAAGGGGATGGTGGGTGAGGGTAGAGGTAGCAACATTGAAACCTCTGCCAAACCCTGACCCTCACCACAGGTTTATGGTTACCTGCCTAACTCCTCAAAGGGTAGAGTCTCAAAATTCACACATTAGGCACCTTCAAATTCTAATATATAATGAGCAGTGTTTTCCAAAATCATCACATGTACATCATCAACAAACAAACCATTTCCTTCTCAACCACCACCACACCACCATCCACCATCACCACTTTGCTTCATCACCACTACCACCACCAACCACCACCTCCTGCAATCATTGTTCAAATGCCCCAATGACACCTCACACCCCAATGACAATGACAATGGGGCAACACCATGTTAGTGCAAGCCATTTTGACAGAATGGTGAAGACAACCTGGCATGTCAATGGATGTGCCATGACATCCACATGGTGATGACACATGTCATCATCACTGTCTACTCCAGGTGAGCAATGTGACTCCTCCCCCACTCTCCTTTCTTCACACAACCAAACAGGGGCCATGTAGCCATCAGTGATGTGGCAACCAACAATGAATCAACAGTGATTTGATGACAATGGTGAATGATGGACAGCATCCAGGTAAGCAATATCACATCCTTCCCTCTCTTCTTTTTTTCACACAAGCAGCAGGGTGATGTGGCAACCAACAATGACATATATGACAATGATGAACAATGGACTTAGGGCTGCAGCCATCCTTCCAGATGTCATAGGAGAAGACAAACTTAAGTTTGGCTGGGATTATATATCATATGATTAGGTCTCATCTCAGAGTCTCACACAAAGTCTATGATTTAATTACAGCTTGTACTCTACCTTGACATTGTACTTGACCCTTAGTGCTTGGAAGTCCAGTCCAGTCTGGTCTTTTGTCAAAATTTGACAAGACCAGGACCTGGACTGGTCCTGCAAGTTGAAGAACCTCAAAAAACTGGACTGAACCAACGTCAACCAGTTCAGTGTGGTTTTGGTTGGTTTTCTACAGTTGAAAAACCAGTCTCAACTGGTTGAGGACTGGTCTTGTGGCTACTGACAATGTATGTAATTGGGTATCTATACTACTGAGCCTGGTACTACAACAAGGTTATCCCTCGTTCAGTTTCAGGGGTGGGGGGGAGAGTGTCTGTCATCATCCACTGTCACTGCCACATCATGTTGTCATCATCCACTGTCACTGCCACATCATGTTGTCATCATCCGCCCCTCTCCATCATCGTCCTGTAGCCGTTTTCATAAGTTGTTGTTATTGTTGTGTCACGTCATCATTGCCAAAGGTGGCAGAGGGCAAGGGGGTGATGTGGCAGTGGTTGGCAGAGGTTGATGTCATTTTGTGAGGCAGGGGTCAATGTTGTTTGGCCCACGTCACTGCCATGTCATGTTGTCATCGTCCGCCTGTCTCCATCATCTTCGCATGGCCATTGTCATGTGTTGTTGTCAACACCAAAGGTGGCAGAGGGTGAGGGGGTGATGTGGCAGTGGTTGGCAGTGGTCGATGTTGCTGTGTGAGGTAGCAGTCAATGTCATTGTGTGAGGCAGTGGTTACTGTCATTTAGCCCATGGTGGGCACTCACAATGCGAGATGGTGGTCACGAAGGGTGGTGATGGGGATGGGGATGGTGGTGGTGGGAAGAGAACATTTGTGTTTGTATTTGGTTACAAGTTCCAGTAGAGACTGGTTAAGACCAGTTATACTGGTCTTTTGTCAGTCTTTAAATTTCCAAAATCATGAGAGACCGAAGACCAGACTGTGGTTGTGGTCTTTGTTGGTCCTCAGAATTTCCAGTCTTGGGCAGTCTTGGTCCAGTCCAGTCTCAGTCTTTTTTCAGTCTTGGGACTGGACTTCCAAGCACTATTGACCCTTGCATCCACCTGCTGTGGGTTTCTGACCCCCCAAACCCTGTACAAACCCCCACCCCTACCTTTGAAATACCCTTACCCATGGAAAGAGGATGGGTTTGTGTGGGGTAAGGGTCAAGGTAGATGTGAAGACACCCATGGGTTACCCATGCCCATCACTAGCTTCAAGCCCTCATTGCTCAGGTGACTGTGACTCTAAACATACCATACTGGGTGGGTCTTCCCTTTAGTAATACTAAAAGAAGCTAATGATGCCAATAGGTGCTGCTTGCCTGGGGTCTGCAGAGACATTAAACTAGAGGGAGCCCTCCCTTGGTGAAGGAGGATGACATGGCACTAGCTGCTCTCTCTTAGCCATTGTGTTTGACAGTCATGTTACAAAATGAGGTCTGATGTCTTCAGCCCACTAGCACCTCAGTGCTTCAAGTGCTCAAGCTTGGGTCAATGGTCAATATCTGACTATAAACCAGCTAACAAGTCTTCCCTTGGTAAAGGAAGTTTGCAGCAGAATTATCTGTGCTTGTCAGCACCAACCATTGGGGATGCAGATTCCTGCATGATAGCCCCACACCTCAAAGTCCTGGACCAGATTGGGAGAGGCTGCCTCAGAGAGCCTCAATGATGGAAATTTGGTCTGTCTAGATATAAAGGTCCCATATGACAGCTAATGCTGGCAGGCCACTGCTCACCACTCACATATGTTAGTCACCCTGTGCCTTACCCAATGGAGTAACCAGATGTGACAGCCTGCTGTGTCACATGGGCCCAGCTGCACTGGCCAGATTTCTAAAATGTGCCTTAGGAATGGTCCAGCCTGATCCTCACAATCACTCATCAGCTTGTGGCAGCTGTCTTTCTCCCTGATGGAGACATTATCATGCAGAGGATGCATATCATCATCCAGCAGCACAAATTGCAGCACACTTTGTATATATACTACAATGATTTTGTGTGATAATAGGCCTGCAGAAGTCAGTTAAATGCCATGAGGACTGTCATGGGGAGGATGCATATCATCATCTGGTGGCACAAATTGTGGCACACCTTTTAAATATACTACAATGATTTGCTGTGCAGCTTGTAAACATGCTACAATGATTTTGTGTAATAATAGGCCTGCAGAAGTCAGTTAAATGCCATGAGGACTGGCATCAGGAGGATGCATATTGTTGTCCAGTGGCACAAATTGTGGTGCACCTTGTAAATATACTACAATGATTTTACATAATAATAGGGCTGCACAAGTCAGTTAAATGCCATGAGGACTGTCATGGGGAGGATGCATATTGTTGTCTGGTGGCACAAATTGTGGCACACCTTGTAAATATACTACAATGATTGTAGGGCTGCACAAGTCAGTTAAACACCATGAATGTGAGCCATTGCAATTGAAAAAGATACAGGACAATCTATTACAGTAATCTTGGGATGCTAGTTGGTATTGTGACCTTATAGGGGCCTTTTTCTACAAAGACCCCAGCAGGGCAATGCAATTTCTTTTTGACAACTCTGGTGGAGCAATGAAACTTTTTAAAAAAATAGCCCAGCAGAGCAATGAAGACCCTGGTGGAGCAAGGCAATTTTTTTAACAATTGGTTCCATTGGAGCAATTTATATGAAAGGGAACTGATAAAAACAATAGCCAAAGCATATCTTAATAATTCAACCACCAAGGAAGGTGTCTGCTGGTAGCATTAATGAATTTTCAAATGCTGAGGTGGAGTGATGCAAATTTCTTTTGTGTAACTTCAATGTAGGAATGAAATTCTTTGAAAAAGGGTTTTCATGGGAGACACTTCTTTTTAATAGCTATGTTGGAGGTCTGGAGCAATATATATATATATCATGAAGCCCCATCAGGGCAGTGCAATTTCTTTTTAAAAGACCCCTGTGAAGTGCAATTTTTTGAAAGATGATACCATCGGAGCAATGTATTTTTTTAAAATGGCTCCAGAAGATCAGTTAAAAATAGCTCTGTTGGAGCAATGTAATTTTTTAGAAATGGCTCTAGCAGAGTAATGTATTTTTTAAAAATGGTTCTGGCAGTCAGTGTGATTTTCTTTACCTCTGTCAGAGCAATGTATAATAAATCAATCAATGTTAGGGAGGTAAAAGCTGTTAATTAACTAGTCTTCTCTGGTATTTCATCAGATGGAAACACATTTTTTTGTGCACTCCAGTGGCAATGACATTTTGGTGGGGAGGGCTGTGGGGGATGATGATTGAGTGACCATCTCTGCCAGAAGTAAAATATCACTAATGATTCTTTTTGTAGGTGACATTTCAATGCTGTTTTCTGTGAATAGGTATTAACCAATGATTCACTGATTCCCAACAGCTCCTGTCTGAAGGCTTCTGATGGTTAGCTCAGAAAGTATATAAACCTCCATTCCACAGTGATGAAATTGAATTATGGAAAGGAGAAAATTGGCAAAGGACGTCTACAAATGTCCAGAACGAAATTAAGCATCTCTGCAAGTGCATTGATAATGATAGTCAAAGAGAATATCAAATTTTCAAGAGAACATACATGAAATGTAACTTTCCACAGATTGTTTCAGCTCCACAGAATGTAATAATGGCTTTTAACTCATATAAAAACCACCTCTGAAGAGCTGGAAAAGGCAGGATTTGAACAAGCTGGGCCTGACAATAAGTTGTTCAGAGAGAAAAAAGTCTTGGTGGTTTTCATTGTGGAATGTACCTTTTTACAGATTGTTTCAGCTCTGCAGAATCTAATAATGACTTCTCACTGATAAAGAAACCACTTCTAAAAAGCTGGAAAAGGCAGGATTTGAATGGGCTATGCCTGATGATAAGTTGTTCAGAAGGAAGAAAAGTCTTGATGGTTTTTATTGTGAAATGTACCTTTCTGCAGATTGTTTCAGCTCCACAGAATCTAATAATAACTTTTAACCCATATAAAAACCACCTCTGAAAATCTGGGAAACATGTGATTCGAATGAGCTATGATACAGATTCTTTTCATATGATATGGACAGACACTTGCAGACACTTTTACATTCCTAAGACATAGTCTAGACCATACTGGACAGACTCTAGATACGCATCTCACAACTCATTTCTTTTATGACTCATCTCTTATTTAGATATATTTCTTTCGATTCATAGTTACTTAGATAGACTCATATGACTCCTTCATCGTCATATGACTCACCTATAGTTACTTAGACACAGCATGACTTCTATGACTCTACACAAGTCATACGACTCATACCCTTAGTATATAAGTAGGGTATTCTCATTTGTATTCAGTAGCTTGAACCTAGGCAATGCAAGCTTAGTTCAACCCTCAGAACCTCGAAATGTAAGATCACCCTCGAACTCTAGAGTCTTTTGACTTAGAGCCTCATTGAAACTCAAATGAATAAGTCTTCAACCCCAGTGAGAATGGGATCGGAGGGAGGCAGAGGTTAGCAGTAATACTTCTGAATAGAATGGAAGAGAGCAGAGGGGCAGAGGAAGACAGTTCAGATCTGATAAGGGTGGCTGATGACCTAGATTTGCTGCCTGTCTGAAATAAATATGGCGCCCCCATTCTAAAACTCTCAGAGAAGGGCAGAGGTAGTCTGACATAGTTGGTACTCTATGGATTTCATCTGACTTCTGTGGTACATGTTCAAATCGAATAAATTTTCATTTCTACCGAATGCTACAGAAATTTCTGGGTTCTACAGAGGGAGTCCATGGTTATCTGAGTATCTAAGCAGCTCACATCCTTCTCGCATACTGTACAGTTGTCCATTCAAGTCATTTGAAGCCAGTTTTGAAGGAAATCTATGAAGTCCACTAATGTGTTAGTACACAGCAAGAAGAGAACTAAAATTTTGGGATGCACCTAATGTCAAAGGTAATTAATTATGGATCTGTTACATCCCCTGCCTGTGTCACAGTGATGGGAGCTTTCCCAGCCTTCCTCTCAGCTTTCTTCACCTTACATAGCTATTCAAATTCCCAGAGAACATCATGAACTATCCAAACAAATGAAGAAGAAGACATCAAAATACCTTGTGTGTTGCTTCGTCAATGTTATCCCAAAGAACCTGGTATTGTCCTGTCATAATGTGAGGGTGGGTTTTCTGGTATTCCTCCGCATACAAGTTTCTATAATAAATGAATCAAATAAGAAACGACAAGGGAGTACAACTGTGCACTCAAACCCTTTCCAATGGAAAGCTGCTTGTCATCACCTTTAGAGGCTTTTTTAGTGGTTCCTGGAGCTAGCACTGGTGCTATTGGTGTTTGTTCAATGATTGGGGCTTCCTCTGGGGGTCAAGGAACAACTAAATTTTGTCTAAAATAGAATAAGTGATGTGTTATGTCAGAAAAAGGGCACAAAATACTCTCAAAGGGTCAATCTATTACACCAGAACAAAGATTTAGCAGGAATCATGTGAAAGATTAAGATATAGTACCTGACAATGAGAGTGGTGAGGAGCATTTCCCACTGGGTTGCTTGGTTTCATGGCTATAGGGGTAAGGACATCAGCCATGGTGGCAACAACAGCAGCTGCAGGTGCAACTGATGGTATCGATAGAGGGTATTCCAGAGTTGTTTAGTGTGCTTTGTCATAGCACTAAGCCGCTCATCTGACATCTTCTCGCCATCCTTGTCATGCATAAAGTTGAGGCCATAGACAGTAACACCCTGGTTGGTCCGTTTCTTCTTGTATTCTGTCCAGCTTGACTAGTGTTTGAAAGTCCAGTTAGGTCTGGTTATTGGGTGCCCAGGAGCTCTAACCGAGACCGAGACTGGTTAGGCTTCATTCCCAAACCCAAAATAACCTAACTGGACCGAAAATAACTGACAAAAACCAGTTAGGTGCAGTTACTAACCAGTTAGGATCAAAAAAATTAAAAACACATTAAAACCGCATATATTTCTCATATTTCTCTCAGTAAACATTATTCCCATGCATCATAGCTTTAAAATGAGCCCACGAATGCTAAATTTAGTGAAGAATTGACAAATTCATGATAATATTCTGAAAAGTCTACTCTTTTGGCCAATATTTTAGAGATTTGACCATAACTCAGTCAGATTTTTAGTGTTGGAATGGGCAGAGGCTTCCCAGCATATAGCAGGCCAGGTTAAGTGGTGGTAAAGCAGTCAGTAGCTAGTACATGTGACATGTGTATCTACTGTGCACGTGACGATGCTCTGGAGTACAGACTCCCTATTCCATCTGCCCCCCTCCATTATGGAGGTGTCCTCACCTCCTAGCTGCTGAAAAGGAAAGAGGACTAAAAATAAGAAGTGTAAAGTATATCCAAAATCAAATAAATGAGGGAAAACAAGGCAGTGAATAAAGTAAAAATATAAAAACAATCACCGATGAATCCAACCAAGCACCTTCAATGCTTGACTCAAATCCAAGAGACATGGGTCAGATTCCCAATCGAGGGCCAAGGTTGATGGTACTGGTGCAATAGGGGCTGAGATGGGAATAAACCATCAATGAGAAGTTGATTGTGAAACAGGAAGGTGTGGTGGGGCTTGACATGGCCAAAATGATGGCTGGGGTCCAGAAAAGTTGTGGTCTTTCAAAGGCAATCAAGAATGGTGATTCTGACATGCTAATGAGCTGAAGGGTTTGGGGTTGGTGGTGTGAAGAGCTGAAGGGTTGTGGGGTGGTTGATTTGAAAGGTTGTGGTGAGGTTGATTTTTGGGAAATATGGGGATAATGGGTATGGAGGCAGCATCGTCAGACCAATCGAAGGCTGCGGGGTCCAGGGTAGGAGCAGTGACAGGAGCAGGAGCTGAATCTGTGAGTTGGGCTTGAGCTTCAGCATTGACAAGAAGAGGTGGTGGATTGGTTTGGGATGAGGAAGTATGATGTGAGGGAGAAACCTGAATAGCAGCTTCAACAGAAGGTGGTCGAGCCTTGATAAAATCCACTTGAACCATGGTGTCGAGCTTGGTGGTGCAGGTATGTCCATCTGGGAGTCCTACATTGCAGGAGAGGCATGTCAGTGGCTTGTCGAAGCACCATTGTCCGTGACCCTCAGCCTCCCATTCTTCCCTCTCAGCCAGTATCCCCATGATCTGCCCTTGATCCACTCCCTCACAAAATGCCTGCTTCACATCCTTATCCTTGAAAAGCTCTGTCCCCCTTTTAAATCCTTCCTTCGACCCTTCCCGAAATGCATGCTTCCAAACAAGACCCAATGGCGAGTCTGGTAACGACATGGCAAGGGCGATGAGCTTCGTGATGCTCTCTTCTATAACTGGTGGTTGTGATGACAATGCAGCTGTTGTTGTTGATGTGGATGCTGGCACTGGCGGTGATACTGCGGGCAGTGCTTGACTGACAGGCTTCTTTTTCGATACAGTCTTCTTTTCCGGCATGGTGATGTATGGTGGATGGCGGTGATGTCACAAGGTGTGGCATATATGATATAGAGGTAATGGATGTGGAGATGAAGGTGGTGGGATGGTAGGACATATGACGTAGGACCAGAAACAATGCAGGACACAATGAGGTTGATGATGTGGCAAAAGAGATGGCAGCAGTGAGACTGAGGCTAAGACAGGCAGTAGAAATGAGAGGCTGGTGTGTTAAAGCCTGAAGCACACTCTCATCACCAGGTGGAATGGGCAGAGGTGCTTCCCAGCGTATAGCAGGCCGGGTTAAGTGGTGGTAAAGCAGTCAGTAGCTAGTACATGTGACATGTGTATCTACTGTGCACGTGACCATGCTCTGGAGTACAGACTCCCTACTCCAGTGTTTCTCATGTTTTTAGATGCATTTTAAATGGGTATAATAGGTCTGGTTACAACTGGTTATAACCGGGTTTTTAACAGTTACGTAACTGCAAAATAACCAGTTATTTCATTTCCAGAATTTACTAACCACTAACCATGGTCTGGTCTTTTTGCAGTTAGGTCCAGTCTGGTCTCAGTTATTTTCCAGTTAATTAACCTAACTTCCAAGCACTAAGCTTGACTGCATCCAGTAACAGGCACCTGGATAATCTTCCAGATCAAGTTCAGGCATAGCAGGAGGCAGGGTGGGAGCATTGCTGTCTTCTTGCAACAGCTTCACAGGAAGAGAGTTTAGCTGAGCAGGAACAGGTGGGTGTGGCATTGCTAGAGCCATCATGGCTCTATCCAGCTGTGCCTGTACCTGGACATTAAGAGCTCTGCCATCATATTTTCAGTGCATATATGCATTGAAAATGGGCATTTAGACACACCTTTGGATGTCCAAATCTCATTCCACAGTACCCAACTTTGCCACAGTCCATCTAAGCTCCTCCTCTAGAGCACGATAGGAACTTTTAGCTGTTTCACAAGACCCAGAAGAGAAATGAGGGGTGACTCATAGCTACCATCTACATCATGTATTCTCAACAGTTGCCGTGAGGCATCTTGATCAGCTACCGTAAATGAAATGAAATAAATTTCATTTCATTCACAGCAAAGATCTCATTCCTGATTTCATTCCTGCAGTGTCTATTTCATTTTTAGCAAATTTTATTTCATTCACTCATGGCATCTATTTCATTCTCCCACGGAATTTGTTTCATTCACTTGTGGCATGTATCTCATTCTCCCACAGCATTTATTTCATTT
>Ga0307507_10008741_pt1 | contig 13843 bp, 16 predicted proteins | sample 7_EM_MG_FD_207223 | JGI IMG/M metagenome (GOLD analysis project Ga0307507, IMG submission 207223) | Populus trichocarpa ectomycorrhiza microbial communities from riparian zone in the Pacific Northwest, United States - 7_EM | ecosystem: Host-associated > Plants > Roots > Unclassified | place...
GAAAACGGAGTCCCAATATGTCCCAGGTGACCCACTCTTTTTTTCCCTCTTCATCTGCTTATCTCTTCTACAACATTAGCTTGTCTCATCTCTTTTCCTTAGCCATTGAATCTTGAATATTATCTCTTGACAATTAAATTTTTATCAAATTAAGAGTTGACTTTTATTGAGGTAATATAATTTGCATAAAATATGCATCTTGGTTCTGACTAAACAAATGCTATTAAAAATAGATGTTGTTTACAAAATTAATATTTTAAAATATAATTATATTTAAATTATACTATTTTTTAAATACTTTTACAACTGATATCATTATTCCAAAACTCTTACCAATTTATATCTTTTTTAAAAAAAATCGTAGACATCGGGTCAATCAATACCCCCATTTAATGCTTCCTAACTGTGCCCTTAGCTCTACCTAGTTTGTGACCTCGTTTGAAAACACAGGGCAACTCGTGTTTCCAAAATATTAATTTTTTTTTTACTAAAAATTAATTTTTTTTATATGTTTTGGATTGTTTTAATGCGCTGATATCAAAAATATTTTTTTAAAAATAAAAAAATATTATTTTGATGTATTTTAGTATGAAAAACACTTTAAAAAACAACCACAACCACATTTCCAAACATGAGACAATCCTATCCAACTAATAAAAGGCAGTATAATAATAAATGTAAGCAATTTTTTTTTTTTCCTCTGCAACGCAATTGTTTTTGGTCGGTGAGGGGGGAACGAAATGTTAGAGTGAAAGTTCATGCTTCAAATAGAAGCGAGGTCCATCAATGCAGAGCCCAAGGATCCCACAGTAGGTACCAGTAACCAGCCTAGCCCAAGGCATCCTAGTCCTAGCCACCACTAACCAGCCTAGCAGTCCCAGGCAGGCATCGTTTCCTTTTGTTCTTTCCAGTAAAAGAATACAACTCCCGCGGCAAAACCAAAATTTCAAATTTTTAGAACTAAAAGGCGGGAACAGCAATTTTACACTTGTCGATTTACAAAGGAAAACGGAAAGATTTCGCGGGTCCTGTCTTCATTACACCTCACCGAATAAATAAACAGAATTATATTTATTTTATTTAATCCATCCCCATTTCCCCATTCCTTTCTTCGTCTCAACGAAGAATCATAGAACCCTAGCAAACACGCCTTTCTTTTCACCCCCAAACCACCATCCATTTCTCTCCATGGATCGCCCGACAAGGAAAAGCTTGAAGCGAAAATTAGAGCAGGATTTCGAACACGAAAATCAAAGCCGCCACAAGATTCCCGCCACCGACGGCTTTGAGACTCACCAAAAACTTACGTCCAGTATTCAATCGCTAGTTGATATCCTCAATTCCACCTTCTCTTCTCTTGAAGCCGATCGCGCTGCCGCCAAGCGCGCCACTAGCGCCCTCTCTCAAATTGCCAAGAACGGTACCTTGTTTATTTTTTTGGATTTTTTTTTATAAAATAATTGTTCAATACAGTGAATTGTTCTTATTATTATCATTATCATTTTCTTTTTCCATATTTAATATGAAACTATTGGGTGCTTTTTTCGTAGAGGAAGTAGTGGATACGATAGTGGATTGTGGTGCGGTACCTGCGTTGGTGGTGCACCTTCAAACACCACCGCCTTTGAGAGGAGAAAATGGCCCAAAACTGTATGAACATGAAGTGGAGAAAGGAAGTGCTTACGCTCTTGGACTTCTTGCAGTAAAAGTAAAGTTAATTTGATTGTTTTACCGCTAGATGTTTTCTTATTCTCATTCTTTAGTGTCGCATGATTTCAAAGGTTTCTTGTGCTTACTGTTTATTTTTTACGCATTAATCAGGCAATCAGCTAGCGGAACACACAATGGTGAATAAAACAAATAAATTTGCAATGAATAGAATATAATAATAAAATTTATTGTAATTAGCAAATCATATTTTCTTTTACAATTTATATCATTAACTTTATTCTGCTTGAACATGATTACAGATACAGACTTTCTGTTTAGTACATGAAAATGTTACCCTTTCCTTAATTTGTTCCTGATTTTATGATTCCTTTATCTGCCGTTCATCAGCCGGAGCATCAACAACTAATAGTAGATGCTGGAGCTCTGACCCACCTCGTGGAATTGTTGAAGAGACATAAGAGTGCTGATAACTCTCGAGCAGTCAATGGTGTTGTTAAGAGAGCAGCTGATGCAATCACTAACCTTGCCCATGAGAATAGTGGCATTAAAACACGTGTCAGGTTTGCTTATATGGATAGCTCTCTTTTTTTCCTGGGTATGGTTTCAATTGTTATTATACATATTTTATGGCATCTTTGGTTATGTTTTCAGGATTGAAGGTGCCATTCCCTTTCTTGTTGAATTGCTTGAGCATGCTGATAATAAGGTACAGAGAGCAGCTGCAGGTGCCTTGCGGACCCTTGCGTTTAAAAATGACGAGAACAAAAATCTGGTAGAGGGGATTCTTTTTTTCTTCATCCACTAGATTATTTCGTGGTATGGGTTCTATTGTTGACTTGAAGAGCAAATTTGCAGATTGTAGAATGTAATGCCTTACCCACTCTTGTAATAATGCTTCGATCAGAGGATACTGCTATACATTATGAAGCGGTTAATTCTCAACTCAACTTTTTAGCTGGATTTGCATTCTGATTGTATAGTTTTATGTACTAACTGACCGTGCAAGGGCTCGTTGTCAGGTTGGTGTGATCGGAAACCTAGTTCACTCTTCCCCACACATAAAGAAAGCAGTTCTTCTTGCTGGTGCTTTACAACCTGTAATTGGATTGCTAAGGTATTGCTGACCTGGACATTGTTGCCTGTTCTTGCTCAGTCACTCTTTTCATAATATAATTGTCTGCTGGAAGGTCCCCCAGATATCCCTCTTAATTTATATATTGTGCAGTTCTTCCTGTTCAGAAAGCCAAAGAGAAGCAGCTTTGTTATTGGGTCAATTTGCAGCTGCTGATTCAGATTGCAAGGTAGACTGAATACCATTCCTGTTTCAAGCCATTCCTGTTTCAAGGCCTAAAGGATTTGACCTTACGTGTGCATCTATGTGTTTGATACTCATTTCTTTTTAAAAGTTAACTAGAACAAGGTTCATGCAGGTGCACATTGTTCAGAGAGGAGCTGTGAAGCCATTGATTGATATGCTTGAGTCCTCAGATGTGCAGCTCAAAGAAATGTCAGCCTTTGCACTTGGGAGGTTGGCACAGGTTATTGTTTGATCCTATCGTGGAGTCATGCTTTATTTAAAACATGCATACATATACCTCTTGTTGTCTGTTGAGCATGCTGCGTGTGCATGTGTTATTGTAGTATAGACTTCACAAAAAGCAGCTCTAAGCATCAAATCAACGAAGGGACTCATTATTTTGGCCGACATTTCTGTTTTATTTTATCAAGAAATGGACTTCTTCACTCTTTTTGACACATCCTCTTCCTGTTTTTGACTGCTTGCTTCTATCCTGAAACAGGCTTTGTGCAAACCATACTACACAAACAGGAAATTTTGGTTTAGAATTTGATCCTCAATGCATCCTTGTAGTCCCTAGGTAAAGAAAATGAAGTCTAGAAGTAAAAATAATGACACCCTAATCAACTGTAAGACAAACTTTTGTCTCCATGGAATGGTAACTGCTTGTGTATGATTAAATATTATAAACAATGCAGTATGATTTGCAAGGGTTATTTACTTTCTGGGCTTTCTAAAAACATCTTTCTCAGTTACCTTATTTCCTCTTAATATCAGGAAACGCACAACCAAGCAGGCATTGCCCATAATGGTGGTATCGTCCCATTACTTAGGCTCCTTGATTCGAAAAGTGGACCACTCCAACATAATGCTGCATTTACCCTATATGGTCTTGTTGATAATGAGGTATGATTAAGTTTGACTCTTTATTGCTTAAAGAATAGTCTGGTACTGCTAGTCCCTACGTCCTTATCCAACACTGGAATCTACTGAAACTTATTTGGATTCTTCCGTAGGATAACGTTGCAGATCTTATCAAGGTCGGGGGTTTCCAGAAACTCCAAGATGGAGAATTCATTGTACAAGTATGTTTCATGGTGTTATATCTGATCTTCCTTGGCTACTTTTTTTTGTGCTAAAAAATTGAATAACCTCTCACACTGATGGAGCTGGTAGATTATTACTTTCTTCCCAATCTTATTCAGTTTATTGCAGTACTCTTTTCCAGCTCTTATTGTTATAATCTGATACTTTGCAGCAAACAAAGGACTGTGTTGCGAAAACAATGAAAAGGCTAGAGGAGAAGATTCATGGACGAGTAAGTTCTCATATATGTAAATGATATTTTTCATCACTGTTTTCCTATGTTAGTTCTTAAAATTGTCTTTCTTGCCCGATATGTTAACTTAGAAAGAAGTTCCGAGTACAATTTGTTATCAGCAGTGCACTGATTGTGGTTTTATGGACAGGTATTGAACCATCTCTTATATTTGATGCGGGTTTCAGAAAGGAATATTCAGAGACGAATTGCTTTGGCTCTTGCTCATCTTTGTACTCCTAATGACCGAAAAGTAATTTTTCTTCATAAAAATGGTACAACTTTTCGATCTGCCAAATTGTATGGTCTTTCTAGAAGTAATGGTTATATTTATACGGGACAAGCTTCTCATGGTTTGTTTCTAAATGCGTCCTACAGGGTTAGATTTGCTGTTGGGGCTTCTCGAGTCTGGAAGCTTGAAGCAGCAACGTGAGGGCTCAGTGGCCTTGTACAAGCTGGCTACCAAAGCCACATCAGTCTCTCCTGTGGATTCAGCTCCTCTATCTCCTACCCCACTGGTGAAACTCCTTTTCATGTTGATTTCTTTCCACATGTATAGACTCCTCTACCATGTTTGTAAGGTTTGACCAGCAGGATGTACATCTCCAGCAACAGATTGTGTGGTCGACCTCTAATTATTCATCATTTTATAGATTGTTGGTTCTGACTTGGAATTCCATTTCACTGAGCTTTGGTCCATGCCACTTTCTGCTTTTATTTTAATCCCATTATTTCAAAAACATTTTTTAATCTCTTCGTGAGCAATTGTTAAATTTTTATAATTCAGTTTGACAGTTACAGCCTGCTCTTTGAGTACATTGTTAAGCCCATATTTTGAGGTTATAAACAACAGCAGCAAAATAATGTTCTTACTTATTATTTTTCCTTAGGTGTATTTGGGTGAGCAATACGTTAACAATCCTACATTGTCTGATGTTACATTCTTAGTTGAAGGTACCAAAATTTTCTCTTGGGCAGCAAGTTTATGTTTGATAAAATGTCTTTTTATGTCATGATAAATTATGGTTTGTATGTTTATGGATTTTTGCTAACATTAATATTGAGTGTAATTTTGCTGTTATCAGGCAAACGGTTCTATGCTCACCGAATTTGTCTGCTAGCTTCTTCGGATGCTTTCCGTGCGATGTTTGACGGGGGTTATAGAGTGAGAATTGACTTATTTAAGAACTTTCTTTTGGCTTTTAGTTACAAATAGCTTTGCTCCCCTCTGTCATTTTGCCTTCTCCACTGACGCATGCACTATTCACCTTTACCCAACTGTCATGTATTATCTCTGAGAGTTCGTAATTCATCAGATTTCTTCACATAAGTGTTTCTTTGTTATTGATGAGCTGCTCAGGTTGTTAAGGACTATCATTAGACTGATTAAACTGATCTGTGCAATATTTTGCACTTTTGCATTCAGTTAATTTATTCCAGTTGAAAAGAATTTTGTAGTAGAAGATGGTAAACGGATGTTTGATTTAATCACAGGAAAGGAATGCTAAAGACGTGGAGATCCCAAATATTAGATGGGATGTTTTTGAATTGATGATGAGGTGTGAATTCTAAGCTTTCTTTCTTCGATATTAAAGCAAATGTGCTTTAGAATTCTGATAGCTTCCTCGTGCACTTCTAGGTTCATATATACAGGATCAGTGGAAGTCAATGTAAATATTGCTCAGGATCTGCTTAGAGCTGCTGACCAATATCTTTTGGATGGCCTCAAGCGTCTCTGTGAATGTACCATTGCACAGGTTAACTGATTTACTATGTCAATGGTTGCTATGAGTAAACACTATTAGCACATGATGGCTTGAGAGGTTGTCTGACGAATTCTTATTGTCTCACAATAGGATATTTCTGTGGAAAACGTTTCTCTCATGTACGAGTTGTCCGAGGGCTTCAATGCTATGTCATTAAGGGAAGCATGCATTCTGTTCATACTGGAACAATTCGACAAGTTATGTACCAAGCCATGGTATGTTATCTTCTCAATGCACATCCTTCCCCAAGATTTGTTATGAGTTTCTAGTATTTGGGAATTTGCATGGTGTTAAGCAGACTGAGGTCTTGGGTTTGTTTTAATTGGATCGGGCAAGCAAATGGAGAGCAATTGTGAAAAGCATTCTTAAGAACAAAAGGCTCTGATTGGGAATTCACACCTCTTTAAAATGCGTATTTTGACATCTGAAGTGGTGTCTTGAGTATCTTTTCAACATATATTTCAAACATATCCCGGTTAAGTTATAAATGAGTTTCAAAGTTTCTTCTTTTCCTACAAATAAGGCCATCTTTTTCGAAAGGTTAATGGGCAGGTTCGATTGTGAAACATGCAGGTCATCTAGTTTGATCCAACGCATTATGCCTGAGATACGCAATTACTTTGAGAAAGCACTAAGCAAGCCTACCAATCTATCTTGAGGGGACCAACTGTAGATTGATTCAGCTTGGGTTTTGATATCTCAACTAACCATTAAGATGGAAGGCAACGAATGTACATAAATCTTCAAATTGTCGAGCTAATGTGGGGAAAGTTGGCTATTGTCTTCTTTGCATAAGCAGTCAGTGAAGTCCCATGTTCTTGCAAATCCCCCTTTTCGTTCTGTTACGTTTCCTTTGATCATTCATTCATCTTGAAATAATCGGTGGTTTGGGTCACACGTAGATCTTCTGTCAGCCTAATTTGGCAGTAAAGCAGGCGTCTATGTAGCAGTATGCTGATGGATGTGCCACACATAGCAATTGTATCTGTAGGCGTAGTAATGTCTCTTTTATCGGTAGCATTTATTTGCCTTGAAAGGTCTTTTTTTCAGTTTTCACTCCTTACTGTTTACATTTTGAATGGCAACTTATTCGTGTGGATTTTCTATCACTGAACAATAAATGACCAAGAAATTTGTGTGTAGAATTGTTTTAAAACAAACAAAAAAAAGAGGTAGTTTTAAGAAATAGATTTAATTATGATTTTAAAAAATACATGTTTGTTATAAACTTTTATGAGATAGATTTTTATATGTAAAAAATAAATTATTCTAGTTTTTATAAAATTAAGGTTTAAAATGCAATTACATATAGAATCTAGTGTAAAAAATAGAAACTATTTTACTAAATAAATAGGTTTTTTTTGCTATGGTTTAATAAAAAAAAATAAAGCTACTATAATATCAAATGATTTTTAGTGGCATGATTAATAACTTGGTTGAAACCAAATTATATATAAAATTAAATTAATAATTTACTACAATTTTTATGCTTAAAATAAATTACTAAATCATATAATTGAATTTAATTGTATTATTTGGAATACTTATAGAATTAAATTAACAATCTTTACTACTTTACTTTTAATTAATAATTTTTTTTGTTATAATTTTTTTTATTAATGTGAAAATAAATTATTTTATAATAAATCACGCGGCTATCACAACATGTAATATTAACGTGAATGGTTTAGAAAGCATTGGAAAAAAATGATTATACTGATGAAAGTACCTTGTAGTTCATGGTTTCTAGTTTTAATATTTTCTCTCAAATTATGTAACTTCTACCTTCTTTCTTTTGAATCTCCAGTCTCGTGCCGCTTCGGTCTTACGACAAGTCCTTGGCCCCTGACCTTCGAGCGCGTCTGTTACACCTGGACCTTTCGGTTAATTTGGTCCCTACGACAACCATAATGGACATTAGTTTTCAACCGTAATGGAAATCAAAAAGGTTTGGATTGTTACTCACTCAATCAAGCTTACAAGTGTGTTTGGTGATGTCGAAGTATTTTTTCTTTATTTTAAATTAAAATTTTAAATATTTTTAAATAAATAAAACTTTAATAAACAAAACCTAACACACCACTGCTCTGCTTAAGATTGTACTATGCTCGTTAACGAGGCCCATTATCTGTTGGAATTAAAATTATGGACCAGTCAAGTTAAAAAAGAAAGCCCAGTCCAATCCACAATAACTCGTCTCGAGGAAAGAAAGCAGAGGAGGATAACTAAAAAAAGTAAGGACAAGATAAGAAACAAACACAGAGGTTCATTTTATTAGTAGCAGAAGACAAGGGAGGCAGGCATGGGTGTAGAGGTCCTGGGACTATGGTTACCTAATCCAGCAATCCGGTTCAACAGGCCACCATTTCTTCACCTATCACCTCCAACTAGAGCATCACTTGTTACACCAGCTTCTCTCTCTTCTCCACCCCCCACCATCCAGGCAACAATCTCTTGATTCACCTTCCTGTCTTTTCCTTTTCTATTTAAAGTTTTTCCTTTCTTTTTATTAATTAAAAGACTTGGAGCAGATTGTTGGTGGAAAAAGTACTCCAAGTTGGCAAGGAAGTGGAAATGATGTTTGTGGAGGAGGAGGAGAAGAGACCGACTGGTACGATTTTGAAACTGATCTTTATCATTGGACCAAACCACTGCGTCCTGTTCAGGTACAGGGTTTTTTTTTCCAATTTTAGCCATGGAGTATTGTGTTAATTAAGTGCTTAGTTTTTTTAAGAGAAAAGAAAAATGAATGCTGGAAATGGGGGCAGTGGTATCCAGGTCATATTGCGAAAACGGAAAAAGAACTTAAAGAGCAACTCAAGTTGATGGATGTTGTCATTGAAGTTCGAGATGCCAGAATTCCCTTGTCTACTACCCATCCACAGGTTAGGCTAACCACTTACAAGCCATTGCTGTAATACAAAACCAAGTTTTAAGTCTGCTTGTGTCATTTGTTTGTTGGGTTTATCGTGTTTTTCTTCAAGTATCATGTTTTTGTTTTGTTTGGTCCAATTGAAAGTAATTGTGCTAGATGGTTCTTGAGATTTTGGTCCTTGTGATACATGAAGTAATATTTTTATACATGTATATATATCATCACTGAAGATAGTTTTATTCAATTCCCTTCCTTGCTTTTGATGTTTCTCAACGATCCTGTACGCTGATGCTTTAGGACTGTGTAGTTCTTGGCTCTGAATTTTCTTTCTTCCCTTTTCCTTTCTTTTTTTCATTTGTGTGTGTGGGTAGATGGACTGTGTAGTTCTTGGCTCTGAATTTTCTTTCTTCCCTTTTCCTTTCTTTTTTTCATTTGTGTGTGTGGGTAGATGGACGCGTGGCTTGGAAATAGGAAAAGGATTTTGGTCTTGAATAGAGAAGATATGATATCTAAGGCAGACCGGAATGCCTGGGCTACTTATTTTGCAAGACAGGGAATAAAAGTAGTCCTTTCCAATGGCCAACTTGGAATGGTATGTATAAGCTAGAAATTCTCGTTCAGCTTCTTTAGTCTTAACATTTTGTCATAGAGTAATTTTTTATGTGGGAAATACAGGGTACTATGAAGCTGAGCAGGTTTGCAAAGTCATTAGCAGCAAGTGTAAATGTCAAACGCAGAGAAAAAGGACTCCTTCCTCGTCCCGTGGGTTTCCTAGCTCAGTCAAGCCAGTACCAATCTTTTGTTCTTAAATTTGCCGCTAAGTTCACGTGCTTGTTACATGAATTGGGCCCCTTGCCAGCTTTAGTTTGAAATTTCAGTCTCATTGCTGTTCTTTTCACTTGAATTAGAAAAATGCTGTTAGGCCCATGTCATATAATGTATGACCATTATAGATGTCATGAAATCATTTTAACTATATCATTAAAACTACTATCCGAAAAGGAACATGCCATTCGACCACCTTCTTTTTGATTCTTTGATTTCCAAAGCAAATCTTGACAAATATAGTTGAAATGTCATAGTAAGGATTTGTTTTCATCCCAGGGTTGTGTTATAGAGGTAAACTTTGTATTTGCGGATGCTCTCTAGAGGAATAGATCATAGTCATTGTAAAAAACAATATTTTTTGGGAGACATTGATCCTTTATTACCATTGTTGTCAGTCATAGCTATCTTCTTAGTAACCATGAAACCTAATTTTTTGAAGCCTGGCAAAAGAATATCATTAACTTTGATGAAATTTATTTCACTATTGTACAGGTTCGAGCTGGAATAGTCGGGTACCCAAATGTTGGGAAGTCATCCTTGATCAACCGTTTACTGAAGCGTCGAATGTGTCCAGCAGCTCCCAGACCTGGAGTTACAAGAGAGTTAAGGTATGCATTTATTTATTTTGCTTAAATATCATGAAGGATGTTAAATTATAAATAAAAGGTATTTAAAATGGAACCATCAAAAGCATAAGTTTTAACCTGGAGTTATAAACAAGTTTAAGTATGTGACTACATATTCATTTAATTTGCATTACTATTGTGGAAAATGTGAAATAGAAGCAAACATAAACTAAAACGGGAAAGTCTAAACTTATAAGTCCTGAATCAGTGCAGTCCTTGAGGAATTTACAGATCTCTAATGTACTGAGAATCTTGTAGACATATTAGTGTTTGGAAAATTAGAACCTCGGCATCCTTAAACAACAGATTTAGCATTGCAAGGTTTGAAGATTTTATAAATCTAACAGAAAAGAGACCTTCAAGCTTATAATTTACCTGCTCTTTTGGGTGTGATATGAAAAAGAAATAATGGCTGTAGTTATATGCTTGACATGTTATGTTTTCTTTGTATTTCTTCCTTGCTCCTTGGAAGATGGGTTCGATTCGGGAATGACCTTGAGCTGCTAGACTCTCCTGGAATAATCCCAATGCGGATCAGTGATCAATCAGCTGCTATAAAGCTTGCAATTTGTGATGATATTGGAGAGAGATCCTATGATGTCACTGATGTTGCTGCAATTCTTGTCCAAATTCTGACAAAGCTCCCAACAGTGGGTATGATTGCATTGTTCACAGTTCCAACTTCCTGCTTGCTATAAACGCCTACAAAAAGAAAGAAAAGAAAAGAAACGATGGCTTCTAATACCATCTTTTGTTGCCTGTCAGGTGCAAAAGCTCTTAATAACCGCTACAAGATGGATGCTGATGACTTCTGTGGTAAAATGTATGTCTTACACAGCCCATCCTTTTCTATATTTGCGATATGACCTAAGTGCGCAGCTAAGAGACTCGAAGGGCCTAGAAAGCTTAGTTAGGAAACTTAAATTACCAGACCTTTTTATTGCGTACTTACTGAAAAAAGCAAATAACCCGTAACCCCACAAACCAATTGCAATTTGGGCAGATGAAACTCTACTCATATCCCATAAACACTGCTGTTTTTTATTTGCTGGTTGCCAAGGCAAGTAGCCGGACATTCCATTGCATAAATATTCCTGATCGGTTTTGTTGCTGTAAATTTTTGAATGCAGATTTGTCCAGAAGCTTTCAGTTCACTTGTTCAATGGGGACACCCATCAAGCAGCTTTTCGCATCCTGTCTGATTTTCGAAAAGGGAAGTTTGGTTGGGCGGCTCTGGAGAGGCCTCCCAGGTGATGATGATGGTAGCTTTGTTTTGAATGTCCGCTAATACTTCAGTCTGTGGCTAATGCCTCGAGAGTGCCAAAAGGTAGCTTGAGCAGCACTCGGATATTGTGGAAATTGATCTTGACTTTGAGTGAAGGGATAACTAAAGATTTACTGTAAATCTCTTCTGCGGAAATCAAATAGCACAACTCAGAATATTTGGCAGAGATAAAAAAAAATCTGGAGTTGTATAGAAAAGGAAAATCTCCAGCCTTGTGTTGTAATCTACTTGGTTATATCTAATTCTTGACAATTGTTGTCTGCAGACAACTTACTATTTAAACCTTTTGCAGCATTAGGTTGTGAATCAGAATTAAAATATAGCAAGTGCTTATAAATTGCACCCTGATTTAAAAGGCTTGCCAAGCAGCTAAACTTGGCAATAGCATGTAGTAGTAATTTCTAGTTTTTGGGATTTCAATCTAGAAGAGCCATTTTATTGTACATGACACATGGCAATTAATACAAACGCATCTTTCTGTTTGTTGTATTTCTAGCTGTTCTTCGTTGCTTATTTGCCTTTTCTGGTTCAGAAGTAGAGGGACTGCAGCGTGAACTTTGAATGATGTGATGACACAGTGCTCGAAATTTTCTTTGAGACAGGCTGGCTGACATGCTGCTCTGGGTTGCTGCTTGAGGATGCACAGCAGCCTCGAAGCTCCTGTGCGAGCTTTGTGGACAAAACTCCTTATTACTGGAAAAAAAAAAGTTGTTTACTATGTACAGGGGAACTTTTGCAGGCAAATGCCTACAAACTGTTGAGGAACAAAAACTATGGAAACAAAAAGATATCATAAATCCCAATATTGAGAATATGGGACAACTTTCACGAGGTAATGGCAATCTGAAAACGAGCAAGCAAGAATGCTGTCTCTCTAATAATCAATTAAAGTACCTACACCGAAATTCAATATCCAGAATTTCTGACTTGACTGTATTCAGACATGAGTGAGATTACAATGATACATCGAGATGATTTGGCATCTTCATCTTGCAATCGTGGAAGAACAAGCAGTTGAATCATCTTTGCTTGACCAACTTTCTTTAATTCTACATGCTTGGATTGGGCGTTCAATCTGAAGCCCACCGACAGATTCTTTTTCCAGCTGATAACAGTGTTTTCCAAATGTATTGACATTTACTTGAAGTCTGAAATCTATACTAAACAAAAACTTCATCTCCAACCTGTTCAATTCTTCTGTGCTTACTCCTCCAACTTTGGCATAGTAGGCATTGTTAAAGAAGCTGCAAAAGCAAAGGGAACATTAGGTTTAAGAACCCAAAGCAACAAAAGATGCAAATCGAGCCCCATTCCCATGTAACGAATATTTTCCTTGTTGACTAACAGATTTGCTATCAGACTACCTTACAAATGTTAGCAGATGATAGACATCATTCTAAACACCACAGAAATTTCGTATATACAGTACCCGACTCGAAAGTCATGTGTACTTATTATAACTTGGCAGGATGTACACAGCCTGTTGGAGTCTAATCTAACAAAAATAAATTTAGGGAAATGGAACTTACGCATCATCTACAAACTTTGCTGCTATCATTACACTTGTAATCAGGAGACGGTGAACATTAAGGGCAGTTAAATGAATATCTGTTTGCTGGAGAAATCTATCCATATAAATGTGTGCAACAACAAAGCAAGACGGGCTGCAGGCAGAGTACTTGAAGATTCGATCAACATAGTTCCGGATACTTACAGTAGGTGGTCTTAAGCCATGAAATATGGTAACAACATCTTTGATCTGCGTTGTCTCCAGTAGCATTTCATTTTTTTGAACAGATCTATCAAGAAGAGAAGAAAGAAGCATTAAAACCCTAGGAGATCTTAAAACTCCTTTTCTTAATTCCTCAAGTCCCAAGGTTCGATAGATATCCGAGTCCATGCTTCCACTATCAGGTGAAAGAGTTTCCATGTCTGAAATGAACTGCATTGAATTAAGACCCATAAGTTCATTATCATTGAAATTACCAGATGCATCAAACTTAGAAGTCTTTCAATTTACTTTTTGAAGAAGCGGGTACAGAAGAACTAAAGGAAAGGGAAGGAAAATAAGATAAGTGAAGGAATTCATAATCATTTGATTGTCATGTAAAGTAAAGACAACAGCTCTTGAGCTTTCAGGATTTCTAGTAGAGAAACCAATTAATCCCTTGCATCCC
>Ga0307507_10008742_pt1 | contig 13841 bp, 20 predicted proteins | sample 7_EM_MG_FD_207223 | JGI IMG/M metagenome (GOLD analysis project Ga0307507, IMG submission 207223) | Populus trichocarpa ectomycorrhiza microbial communities from riparian zone in the Pacific Northwest, United States - 7_EM | ecosystem: Host-associated > Plants > Roots > Unclassified | place...
TTCTGTACCAACTTAACGACTTGAGTTTGTGGTAAAAGGGCGGGCCCCACGCGCTGATTTTATATCATGGGCTTGTTGTACTACGTCAGGTGTGTAAACCTCTGCCGTGTTCCATCTTGTACCTGCCAGCTAAATTGTTCGTTAGCTATTTCGCTGTTCTGGCAGCGTTCGCTTTTGTCACACTTTCGCTAGGTCGGTATCCAGTTTTCTTTTTCAATCTTCCTAACATGCGTGTATTGCAGCCAGTGGTCTTCTCTACATCTCAGAATTGATAGAAGAACACTCGCGACTCGCCAAACTGGTTGGTCAGCGGACAATATACGTGCGGTTTTTCTCTCAAACCCTTTTAACTTTGCTCTAAACTGTCTTCTTCAGGTCGTCATTTCCCTCCACGTTCTGCTTTACTTTAGTGATTCTTTGCCCCCGCTCCAAACTATATTCTCCGTCGCCTGCCACGTTGTCTACCTCCAGAACTTCTCTCACACCTGGCCCTTAATCTCCCTTACATCGCCCTCCTTTCTGGCCTCTTGTGTTCTCGTGATTGCGGATCATTTTATATGGTTCTTTCACTTTGCACGCATTACGAACGAAGCACGACATCTCAGAACGTACCGCGGCCTGACCGTTGACGTCCCAAACTTCACTGAAATTGCATCATTTTTTGGGTTATGCGTTTGGCTTGCGCCCCTGTTTCTTTTTCTTAGTCTTAGTGCGAACGACAATGCACTCCCTATGTCTGCCTGTAAGTGATCATCCTTTTTGAACCCGGCAATACTACTTAATTTGGTTTGACTTCCAGTGGAACCCTCATCACCTTCAGTGGGAGGCTTTTCTTCCCAACAGGTACCTCAGCGACGGCAGCACCATGTTTCTCTCATCCGCTCCATGTTTTCTTTCTTTTCATTCGATGGTATACCCAGGATGAGGCCAAGGCCGTCACGAAAAGACACGTCTGAGGGCATCATTGCCCCCCGCTCTCCAGCCCCGATCCCGTCACCCCTTCCCAATATGCCCTCTTCACCGCTACGACGACCGAGTTACAGCGGTCCTCCGCGCTCACCCGGCCCCAGGGCACAGGAGCTTGATGTGCACTTATCACCCAACACGAATTTTAGATTGGACACACCACCGAGACGTCCTGCGCTACCGATACGTCGTACAACTACTGGAGAGGGTCTCGGTTTGGGCATTGGGATGAGAAGATCCAAGGGCCCTACCATAGATGATTAATGACGATCTCCGAGGCTGCTATGATGTTAATGATATTTTTGTTTGTAAACGAGGATGGTGGCAAACAAGGAATTTTGTTCTTTGACAAGGTCCCCGTCTCACTCATATTCGGAGACTTGTCCTTATGTACCTATATCTTTCCAATGCCCCACGAGTCCTCTACTTAGTCACGAGCTTTCATGATGAAAAGCTTGGCAGACCCCATCGTGCACTGGTATTTCGCGCAGGTGAGGGAGAAGCTCAAGCTGTCGTTGAATTCGTTTCCAAGGATGATATCGAGCTTTACAACATGGTACGGCTCACGAATAGGGTCGTAAAGGGCTGCCTTGGCTTAATAGCAGTTGAAAATGGTGTGTGTGCCACCTTTCCATTTGTCAACCTCTTTCTTACCCTTCTTAGACGTATTTCTTGCACTGGTTACCAGTTCAACTGAGGTAGGAAATACAAGGCCGTCTGGTTCTCATCCCGAGTCTGTCGCAAAAATACATGAAGTCAGCTTTTATAGCTTAACTTCGGCGGCTTGGGACGATCTTTCAGCTACCACAGATTCACTGATTGGTCCAGATGCTGTCGACAGCAGTGTGAGGGACAATTACGCTCAGACCGCGATGTCACCCCAGGTTTTCGAACATCCTTGTTTGCCATTAACCAAGATTCTATCGTCTGGTTCCTTCTACTACGCAATTGAATCTCATTGGGATTTGTCATCGAGATTAGCCACGCGCCTTTCAAGAGATCCTGCTAGTGCAAAAGATGTTGCGAAGTTCGACGAACGGTTTGTTTGGAATGAGTATATCATTCGCAGTTTACTTGATTTTCGAGAGCGGTTGGAGGAAGTGGAACGTGAGGATTTAGATCGTTGCCAGTTTATCGTGTGTAAAGTCCTCCTCGCCAGTAAACTCAAAGTCATCACATCACTACCAGATCTTGGCCATCCAAGGTTATGTTGGCGTTTTTACCATGGCCTTGCCCGCCCCACCGACGGATGGAGCACCCGCAGTCGCCACCCTTTCTTTGATCTCAAGGCTTGGTTGGAAAAGAGCAGGGACTAGATTTAATACGCGCGGTGTTGATGATGACGGGAATACAGCAAATTTCGTGGAGGTATGTATTGCGCCTCCTGTACCTTTTCGGCTATTGAGTTGCCGCAGACGGAGACAGTTTTCAGCACGGATCAGCATTGTGTTAGCTATGTACAAGTCCGAGGAAGTGTCCCATGTACGCCGTCTCTTTAAATTAAATCTTTAAGCGATTAACCCGTTCTCGCAGTGTTCTGGGAACAACAGGGATTACAAACATTTGGGCAGCGTATACAAATTACGCGACCTCACGCGTCCCAACCTGCTTTTGAAAGACATCTCGTCCAACTTGCAGAAGAATACGGTTCAATTCACGCCATTAACTTGTTGGGCCAAAAGGAAAACGAGGCGTTGTTGACAAATGCATATGCTCGTCATTTGCAGATCGCTCGGAGTGCTCTCGGAGACGAACTCGGAATCACACACTTCGATTTCCATAATGCTGTCAAAATTGGAGGACATGACAGCGTCATCAGGGAACTAATGTATTGTGTTTTCTAACCTCACGCAAATTTGCTCAGATTTCTTTGTAGTCGAATCGAGAGTGTGGCGGACCACCTCGACAGATTCGGGTTCTCTATGTGTGACGCCTCGTCTGATGAGGTAATTACCGACCAAAAGGGCGTTTTCAGGACGAACTGCCTCGACTGGTACGCTTTGAATAATCTGCTCATCAGGACACCATACTTATCGTTTGATTAGCCTAGATCGTACCAATTTTGTTCAGGATATTCTTTCTCGAAATACATTGGAGCAGTACCTGCTTCTTGTGCACCGTGAATGGATTCATTCCAATACCCTTTGGTCCCATCACCGCGAGCTGTGGGCTGAGAACGGAGATGCTTTATCGCGCATTTACGCAGGCACAGGCGCATTGAATACCAGCTACACACGGAGTGGGAAGCGAACTTTAGCGGGTACATGTTGTGTCGACTGCTCCCCTTTTTTACCCTTAACTTTTCTGAAAAGGTGTCTTGTCTGATGCGACGAAGAGCGTATCGCGAGCATATATCAATAATTTTCAAGATAAGGGCAAACAGGTCGCGATTGATATGTTTTTAGTAAGCTCCATTTTTCATCATCGATCACAGATAATGGGAATGCAAGGATTGCAGGGGAATCTAAGTAGTCAGCGCCCTGTTACCATATTTGATCCCATCCATGACTCCGCTCGCGCGGCTTTAGCGTCGAGGTACGCCGTTAAAAATGTCGATTTTTTGAAAAATGCTCATTTTGTCCTGGCGTTAGATCCTTAGAGTATTCCACCGCAAAAAAATGCGCTATTTTTGTAGGAACTTGGAATCTCAACGGCAGGGTGATCGAACAATCATCTCGACTGAGCGACCTTCACTCACCACATTCTTCCAGCCCCCCTCAGAGTCACTGTTACCATGGCTGTTCCCTCCTGAGAGTAAACATCCCGATTTCTGTTGCACGCATCTTATGCTAACAGTTTTTTAATAGGTAATAAAGAGTACGTCGGCTTGTTTACGGTAAACGGTGCCAGCCTTGATGGAGATGCGCAGACCAGATATGTTTGTACTCGGATTTCAGGAAATCGTACCTTTAACTGCGCAGCAAATTTTACAAACCGACCCAGAAAAACGGTATGATACGAACTCATGTGAGGTTTGGACTCATCGTTGTACAGCCTTGTCTGGGAACGGAAGATTCTCGATACCCTCAAAAAACGTCCAAACAAGAAAAACAACTATGTAATTCTCAGGAGTGAGCAGGTATATCATTATTCGGCAACACTCTCTTCTCTCGTTTGAAGCATGCGCCTCGTAGCTAGTTGGCACTGCGTTGATCGTCCTCGTTAAAGAGGAGCTAACATCTGTAATAAGAAATGTGGAAGGCACGTCACGCAAGGTATTGTAACTGTTGAGCTCGTTTGAATTCAACTCCCTGACTCGGTGATGTAGACAGGTCTCCGTGGCATGTCGGGGAACAAGGGTGCTGTCGGGATAAGACTGGATTATCATGACACTAGCTTTTGTTTCCTAACGGCTCACCTTGCTGCTGGCCATTCGAATGTTGAGGAGCGCAATGCTGATTATCGAACAATTGTGAATGGTTTGCACTTTCAAAAAGGCAAAACCATTGACACTCACGAGTAAGATTCCTATTCGACGTTACGATTATTGATGAACAAAGCAACTTGAAGGAACGTTATCTGGCTCGCGGATACAAATTACCGCATCGACCTTGATAATTTCAGTGTCAGATCGCTCGCCGAGGCCAGCGACTTCGATACACTTCTTGCTGCTGACCAGGTTTGTTCGCCTCTATTTTAAATCAGTTGATGGCTTATTATCTCCTATTCACTTATAGTTGAAGCAGGTTATCGACTCAGGCGCTGCATTCGCTGGTTACGAAGAAGGGCCAATTTTGTTTGCACCCACATACCGCTATGACGTTGGAACAGACAATTACGATACAAGTGAGAAAATGCGTATACCAGCATGGACGGGTGAGCATGGTATGAGTGCTTTCTCGCACTTATTTCAATAACTCTCAGATCGCGTATTGTACCGGGGAAGTCAACTCGACCTTGCAGTTTACTCTCGATCAGATTTAAAAAGCTCCGACCACCGGCCAGGTCCGTTGCCCCACATTTTTGCACGTATATAGGGGTGAACCTTTCTGCAGTGTTCGCTATCTTCAGGTCTGAAGTCCGGATAATCGATGTCGTGAAAAGGGCAACGCTTTCGAGGTTGCTCCTCGAAAGTGTCATGTCTGCGGAGCCGGGAGAGAAGCTCGAGGAAAAGCTTGCAATGGTCATCTTACCGAAGGATATGAGACAACGTTGGTGACATTGATACCCACCGGATGATCTTTCTTTTTGACTAGACGCGATTCTAGTTCCACCTCCAAGCTCAGACGAAGTAGCATGGTGGGATACGCCTGGTACCTTTTCCTTTGTGTATTCGCAAACAGAACCTGAGAGAACTCTTCAGATTGCCCTGCTGGCATCGTTCCACTATCTGAGCTTCGAAAAATTGAAAGCATTGGGCGAAAGAATCCATTTGACCCCGAGTCATCGCTATCCTGCTCGCCTTCCTCTTCTGATGAAGAGTTATACACGCACGCCCTGGCACTGCAGACACCGATGGCACCCGTCCCAGCCACACGGAGACCTGCTCCACCACCTCCAAATTTACAAAACCTTTCAAGCCCAATAGAGAGCGGGCAGCCCTGAAAACCAAGCCCCATCTGCACATCTACCTATAGACTCTGATGTAGATTACAACTGCGAAGGATTAATTGACTGTCAACAATCAGACGAGAGCCCCTTGGACCGTTAGATAATAGATGTAATGTACAAAACATTAGGAAAGACTACTAGGGGTGATTGCCACTAGATTAAACCTTGCTTCTTAAGGTCATCGTAGGTCTTCCGGTTATAAACGTTGCCTTCGTCATCCTCAAGCTCTTCCATTGTTTCTTGCTCGAAAATCTCATGTCGACCTTCTTGTTTCAACCTTTCAGCGACTGCATGTGATGCTGTTCTTAGCAACGAATGACCGATCTGAAAAAAAGCTAACGCACGGGAAAGAGCATCATCTATACGGGTGATTTCGTGGAAATGTTTTGTGTTTGGAAGCCCGAGAGCACGCATGCCAAATGCGTGTCGCGATTCCTAATTACATGGGTTAGACAAGGTGGATAGATGGATAGCAATCAGCTATACTTGAAAATGTCGATCAAAGTTTTTTCTTGCAGATTTGTCAGATGACTATTCCAAAAGCAATTCAAGGGACCTACCTGCCCATATAAACATGATCTGAACAAATTTCACATCGGTACTCGACTCCCAGTCCATGAAGTTTGTACAACCAGTAAGGAATGGGTTTACCATCCCACCCAAGCGGCAGCTTGAGGGGATTGTAAATTCTTTCCTCTTCTTCTTCCTCCTCAGCAGCCCCATCAGCTGCGCCAGCTGCTGGAGCAGGAGTTGTATTTGATTGCTCAAGAAGCTCTTGCTCACGTTCCCGAGCTGTGAGGGAAAATCGTCGCTCCACGTTTGATTTCGTCTCGTTTAGCGTTGGAACAAGGGTTATAAGAAGAGCAGTAGCCATGTGAGTACAGTACGCCGAATTCCGTAATCGAAATTTCGCTGAGGATTGTTGCACCGTGACGGGGGCCGGCCCAGGAGGTGGTGAACCATTAGGATTTGCTTGAGGCTGACCTGAAGACGCTTGCCTCGCAACGGCCTTGACGTGCTTTTTCGACGTCAAGTGTGCATCGTAAACAGTTTGCTTTGAGTAATGTTTTTGACCTGACGGAGAATAAGGCAGTAGCATGAGGCAAAGTAAATGACCTTGTGTGGGAGGACTTACATGCAGCACACCATATACCCGCTGAACCATCACCATTTGCTTTAGAATTCGGTTCGACTTGTTCCTCCCACCCAGAAATCTCCCCAGCCTCCCACTTACTGTCGAATTCCCTGGCCACCTGGTATTGCTGAGATTCAACGTCATCCAAAGGTCGGGTCTTTTTAACAAAAGAGAGGAGATAACTGTGCAAGTTCTTAATGTATCTAGAAAAGGAGTGTCAGGGAACGAAAAATCCATTAATGGCGCGACGAACGTTTCGAAATCTTTTGTAGAACGTGTTTCTCTCGACAAATCAGAATGTACGGGGGTGTTCTGGGCAGCAAGCAGCAAATCAAGATATTGAAGATATCCAGGCCGCTTCCCAATGTTTTTCAAGTTGTTATATTCCGTGTGGTTAGTGTATAGGTCAAGATATTTCCCATACCCTTCTTCACCAGAGAACAACAAAGCTATTGCTGTAGGACATGTTAGAAAGGGGTAAGCAGATATAGGACACAGCACGCACGATCCTCTTGCTCGTAATCGTCGTCTCCGTCTTGATTCGGATCGTCGAGGAAGGATGCGATCTCGAGGTCGAATCCGTCTGGTATAGCATCAGGGTATTTGCTGTGGTGCTCTTGGATTCTGACCAACCGCGCGTAAAATTGAGACAAATCATTTTGTTGAGAAGGGGCCGAAAGTAAGTCAAGTTCTGCCTTTCTGGCATCTTCGTCCTGGTACAGGTTGTTTAGAGCGTCGACTCTGGCTGTGATGCGGTCGAGTATCTGGGATGCCTTGTGCTCATTTTGAAGAGTTTTTTCGTGTGTGAGTTGTGGTCGAGAGAGAAGGGTGTAGAGAGCGACTTCAAAGCGCTCAATTTCTTCGTGCGACTGCCGTTGTATTTCGATGATAGAGTCCATTGTGAAGCGCTTTGAAGTTGTCAGCGGGGATTGGTGTAAAATATTATTTTACACTCCGCTCTTCTTTCCAACCACCACTCAAAAAATGGCTGGCATTAACGCAGGTGACGATGTATGCCCCATTTCTTCTCATTTTCTGCCACGTTTAACCATTTATACGCAAAGAAACTTGTATTTGAATCGTCGGAAGCTGTCTCCGTGGTCTCGACGTTCGACGACCTTGGCTTGAAGGAAGATCTTCTTCGGGGAATCTATGCGTACAGTACGTACCGCCTCACTTTCTCTCCTCCTCTTCTGTTCATCTGTTGTAGACTTTGAGAAGCCTTCAGCTATTCAACAGCGCGCAATTTTACCTATTACACAAGGCCGGGATGTCATCGCACAAGCCCAGTCAGGAACTGGTAAAACTGCCACATTCTCTATCTCCATCCTCCAATCCATCGACGTCACCGTTCGCGAAACCCAAGCCCTCGTTTTGTCGCCCACGCGTGAACTTGCCACGCAAATTCAATCCGTTGTTCTTGCCCTGGGCGACTATATGAATGTGCAATGTCATGCCTGCATTGGCGGCACATCTATCGGAGAGGACATCAGGAAGCTGGAATATGGTCAACATGTCGTTTCCGGCACTCCCGGACGCGTATTTGATATGATTCGGAGAAGGAGTTTGCGAACGCGAAACATCAAAATGCTTGTTCTGGACGAAGCCGATGAACTACTCAACAAGGGTTTCAAAGACCAGATTTACGACGTCTATCGGTACCTTCCCCCCGCCACCCAAGTTGTTCTGCTCAGCGCTACCCTCCCCTATGACGTTCTAGAAATGACGACAAAATTCATGACAGACCCCATTCGCATCCTCGTTAAGCGTGACGAATTGACGCTGGAGGGAATCAAGCAGTTTTTCGTAGCTGTTGAAAAGGAAGATTGGAAATTCGACACATTGTGCGACTTGTATGATACCCTCACCATCACTCAGGCGGTTATCTTTTGCAATACAAGACGCAAGGTTGCCATCATTTCCTCTCGTTTCGTTCTCGTCTAATCATTTTGACTTTAAGGTGGATTGGTTGACGGAAAAAATGCGAGCTTCGAATTTCACTGTATCATCAATGCACGGCGAAATGGTACAGAAAGAGCGTGACGCCATTATGGCTGAATTCCGTGGTGGAACTTCGTTCGTCGCAATCTCCCTTTTGATGGCTCGTGAATAATGACGTCTTCTTAGACGCGTTTTGATCACGACGGATGTGTGGGCCCGAGGTATTGATGTTCAGCAGGTTTCACTGGTCATCAATTACGATCTTCCCGCGTAAGTCTCTCAGATTTCTTATCTTTCAATATTTATGTATTACTACTGCAGCAATCGCGAGAATTACATCCATCGCATTGGTAGATCAGGTCGCTTTGGAAGGAAGGGTGTTGCCATCAACGTTTGTTTTTTTACTGCGGTCCTGAGGTGCTCTTCCTAATATCTTCTCGGTTGCAGTTTGTCACTGTTGATGATGTTCGAATCTTGCGGGACATCGGTATGTGCTCATCCCTCACTCACATTGCTTTGCTTTTTAATACACTTTCTCTAGAACAATTCTACAGCACGCAGATAGTTTGTTTGCCTCTTCTTTCCACAGTGACTAAATTCTAATCCCCTTTCAGGACGAAATGCCTGTCAATGCTGCTGAGCTTATCTGAGTTGTTGATTTGTACCACAGGAGTGCCATAAGTAATCGTTTTTCGTAGAGCTTGGGACCTTCATTTTACTTGAGTCCCTTGTATAGTATAGTGGTCAATATTTGCCCAGATGGGCGGCTAAATACACGGTTCCCTTGATCTGGAGGCGGGATCTTGCAATCGAGCCCCCGACGCTCGCTAGCGGCAGCTTGATTGGCTGAGTATATGGTACATTAGAAATCAATTCCACCTGTGGTTTCTCAGATTGTCGTGATAATTTTCTCTTGAAATAACTTGAGCAGCTCGACAGAAGCGGGCATCTCCAGAGGCAACCAATTGCAAACCATTACATGGATGCGCTACGCTACATAGAAGAAAGTAGGAGTGTGTCCCCTTGGATCAAAATGTAGACGGGACTGTCGAGGCTACTTTCTCAAAAAAAAAAAATCGTTGTTCCATGGACGCAAGGAGAGCTTTGCGTCAGTCGGCCATCACGTTACAACTATACAAGTAACTTTCGGCAGGTGAAGCACATACATGGGTGTAGTTAATCCGGACGTACCTCATGCGGCGAACATAACATGTCTTTAGGGATCGCCTATGCCGTTTTCCCTCTTCAGTTTTTCAAGCTCGGCTTCACGTTTCGCGAGTTCCGCCTTCGCAGCGGCAGCATCTTGTTTCGCGGGCATGTGGTACAGAACGACGATGTAGCGCTCTTGGAGATGAAAGCCATTTAAATGATCCAACGCGTTTTTGGCCTGCAAAACAAAACTCGAATGAGTGCTCATTGCAGTGGTAGAATTCTTCACGCACGTCCATAACGTCGTCGTACACAACGAACGCAGTCCCCTTTGTCTTTGCTTCGTTCCCAATTCGTATCTGACGGATGCTGCCATAGCGTCCAAAGAGGTCGTACAAGTCTTCTCCAGTTATCTGATAGTTTAAGTTTTTGACAAAGAGGATTCGGTTGGCCCCTGGAGGTAGTTTTGTCTGGACGTTCCAAACAATCAGCCATCGAAGTCGTTACGTTGTTCAGAGCTCACCGTTGGTCTCGTGAGTGCCATGTCCGAGTCGAAGTTGCACTCAAAGGTTGGCGTTGTTCATGTTTGTGAAAGGCATTGATGGTAAACAAGTAAGGTATCAGCTAATACGGTCGCAAATGACATTGCCCTCATAGTACTTTTCTTTTGCGCATCAGCTTCTCCACCTCATCACAGTCATTTTGCCCTCGTGTGCAAACAACCGTCGCGTCCTCCACGTCGCCTTCCATATCCGGGATGATGCACTTTACGTCCTGAATGTCAGGACAAGGGCAGTCGACAGGCCGGCGAACGCAGTCTAGAGTTGTGGGACAGAGGTAGTGGGAGCAGGAAACTGAATATATGTTGTGTTATCTCAAAGTTTAATGCAAAGAGCCGAAAAGGAGGTACCACTGTCAGAATATGCAGCCCATTGAGACGCTCCTGACCGCTGTTGCTGCTGCTGCTGTTGTTGCCCATGCCCAAACATATTTTCAAAGAAATTAAACTGGGCTGAAACGGTCCCGAAGAAAAGGAAGATAACGAGAGACGAAGAGATTCGAAACATGAGCATACGCATTGAGGAGACAGAGCAATTGAATCCATTGATCAACGTGTTCAACCACGTGACTGTGTTGACTTAAATTCGTTCACTAAATTCTTGATACATTGTACGCAATTCAAGAAATGTACAAGCGCTGCCCCAAAACAAGAGGGTGGCCAAAGGGTTGGGGATACAAATACGAATAGGTAGAACAGATGCGACTAGAGATGAGATGAATAGATAATGTGAATAGATGTCGTTGTGTACGGAAGAAATGAGGGTGGGTGCAGGCGCGAGAATTACATTTTCTCCCCTTCCACTTCGCGTTGGAGCATTCAACGCAATTCCTTGCCTTGGCCATCCCTTTGCTTTCTAGCAGCAGCTCTCGTCATGCGAGGTGAATCCTCCACATCTACGCGCCGCGTAGGTGTAACATCCATATCTGCGACAACGCCAAAGATACGCTTGGGGGTACCTGGAGTACCTGGGATTGTCTTGATTTTCCCCATACCCCAAAGTTCCTGTGTGCTTGACTCTGGGGAGAAAAGGTGTCTCTTTGACTTGGAGCTCGGCGAGGCGGTGGCGGCCTTTCGGGTCTTGCGTCGAGGTGGCACATTTTCCTTGGGCACATCTAGATTTGGATCTGTTGTAGACTCGTTATGAAGGGGAGGCAGGACGACAAAATGTGTGTCCTGGAACACAAAGAAACCTGGGAAATGTATTGATTGGGGATCGGGCGGAGGGGGCATCTCGCGGGGTATCAATGTGGGAACATGAGTTGAAAGTGTTGGTGAAAGGATGGAGATGTCGTGACTGGGAGAAGATGTCAAGGGTTTGGATCGGGTGCGAGGCTTGAGCTCGGGAGACGGGGAAAGACTTGGAGAGGAGTGGCGCATTGCCACGTCAGCGCGTACGGGAGTGTTTCTGGTTGAAGGAGAAGATTTGGGAAAGCCAAAGTCGAGCTTTTTTGCAGGATTTGGAGAGGAAACAGGCCAGGCATGGGTGTGCCAGGCTTTGGTGGTGGGATTCTTGTCAAAATGAACGAAACCCTCTTCGCTCAAGATACGACGCTTAGCAGGGCTGTAGAGGGAGGTTGGACTTGGAGAACGAGGGCGTTTCGTAGGAAGATTATGATTAAAGAGGTCAATCGGTAATTCTTCAAGTGCTTCACGTCGTGGCATGACTAAGAGTACTTTAAAAAACCTTTTCTTTTTTTTTCTATCACAGTCGCGTTATGTCACGCGTCCGTCACGCTATACCCATAACCACATCAAACACCCCTGTACCCGTACAATTAGGTCGACCCAAAACAATGTTGCCAGACGGTGTGCTCAAATCATCAAAGTCCCCATACAACGTGGCATCCGACAAGAATGCAGCCGTTGTTTCGTAAGAAGCTTTCAAAAGCGGAGACGGATTCGTCGAGATACCCTTGCGGTTAAACGGTTTGTAACCACCATCAAAAGTCTACAACCACCGTCAATAAATAAACAATGGTCCCGTTCATTTCCAATACTACGCACCATGTAGTCAGCAATGAGCTCAAGATGCCGTCTATCCACTTGAATGTTGTACGCTCCAAAAATTCCGCCCATTTCACGCAAGATAGCTGCACGAGCCATTTCCACCCCATATGTCTTGAGGATCGCGTAAATGTCGTTGGAATAGATCTCGTCGTCTTCCAGAATGCTTTCATCAGAGCTCACAGCAAATTCCCACATCCCACGAAGGTTGGACCCGTTGGTGGTGAGCTGTTCGTTTAGTTCACTTGGCTGGTGGCAGACCGAAAAACCTTGCACAACGTACCGTGATGTCGCCTTTCTTTTCATCCTTCGCCTGGAAACATTCTGTGATCCCTGGAATTTCGCGGACGATTGTCGCCCGACACGTTCGCTCAACAATGCCAACAAACAATAATTTTGGCATGTCAAGCCGGAACTAGATCACAAACATCCATCAGGCCAAACAACCTAATCACGACAAATATCACTCACCTCTAGCTGAAAAACGCATCTCGACTCATCGAACTCAAAACAAGTCGCGTGAGGCAGGTGGCCTTGGAAGAGGTCCGACGTGCGATTGATCAACTTTTTGAGCGAGAGTGCACCATCCTTCTTCGTGCATTTCGCATCCAATTCTATTGCTTCAGCTTCAGGAGCGTATGCAGCTTCGATATCTTCATCATGGAACGCCTCAGCATCCTCAACGTCCGAGTCATCGCTCTCATACGTCGCCTGTTGCTTCTTTTGTCGCGCACGCTTCTCGTCATCCGCACCACCGTCACCGGCTTCGCTTTCCTCGTCATCGTCCTTCCTCTTCGTCGGGGCCTCTTCATTATCATCACCGTCATTCTCGTCATCGCCTTCTCGGGACTTGGTTTTCTTCCCTTTGCCTAGCTCGGCTATTTGACTTTTCAAGTCTGCATCCAGTTTCTTCATCTCATTCTGCATTTCCCTCTTGAGGGTTAAAGGGAATTTGGTGGCGAATACAGCAAGAATTTCTGAAGGTTCCACGTCGTACTCGGCTTGATATTCTACCTTGGGGAAAAACTTGATTTCAATCGTGAACTGAGTCCTTCGAGTTTCTCCTTCCACTCGGAGTTGTTCTTTGACTTCAACATTTTCAACGATCTGAGCTAGGGTGACTCTACTAGCTCTCTTGCAGAACAGGGTAATATCTTCTGCCGTTATGTCAGGGCGGACTTTCATTGTCATCGAGGGTGTCTTTGGTTTTTGAGAGGCCGTCATGACGATTTCACGTAAACGAGGGATACCAAGTGTAACGTTGGCGGCACCGTGACCTTCAAAAATGTAAACTATCGAGAAGACAAAAAGAAGGCAACACGTACCAGCAAAGTGAAAAGTATTCAGCGTCATCTGGGTGGATGGTTCGCCAACACTAGAAAAAAATTGTGATCAAACCCAAAGATCAGGAGAATTCTGTCAACGAACCCTTGGGACGCCAATAGACCCACTGCTTCTCCGGGATCGACCAAACTCTTCATATATTTGACATTCATCAGGAGCCGGAAGTTTCTGGGATGAAGTGGCGGTGTC
>Ga0307507_10008743_pt1 | contig 13839 bp, 5 predicted proteins | sample 7_EM_MG_FD_207223 | JGI IMG/M metagenome (GOLD analysis project Ga0307507, IMG submission 207223) | Populus trichocarpa ectomycorrhiza microbial communities from riparian zone in the Pacific Northwest, United States - 7_EM | ecosystem: Host-associated > Plants > Roots > Unclassified | place...
CTTTCCCTCCTCATCGGTTCGTCTCTCTCCGTACGAGGTATTGCCATACCTACTCTTTACCATATCGTCCTCTTCCATCGACTCTCCTTGTGACTCATGCTCGGCTTGCCTGCTCCCTACCGTACACTTGGGCAATAGCCTTACAGTACCTTCTTTTCCTTAAGGATTTGTCTATTCTTATAATATACCCTATTATTCTATTAATTAAACTCCCTATGTATATCTTACCTTATAAAAAAGCTTTTTTATAAAGTAGTAAGGCTCTTTTATAATGTAAGGCTGCGTAAAGCTAGTTATTTTTGTTTTTTACCCAATATTGGCAATATCATATTGCCGATATATTTCCGATAACCGATATTTTATCGGTTCGTATTGGTTCGTATCGGTGCCAGGTCTGGTCAACCCGAAGCTTCGCCACTCCTGCAGGGCTAGAATAGCCCGTTACACCAACCTCAAACTCTTTCTCTATAAGGAGACTAGGTTACACAATCGTTTCAAGTGCGCCCGGGCCGCAGCAATACCCCAGCATATGCGTAGGAATCTCAAATCGCAAGGGCAGCCCTGTCTAGTCAATTGGCTATAATGCATTTGAAATGAAACACGGCTGGGGCAACAGCAGGCAGAACCCGTTAAGCGCATCCTTCAGAACAATTTCAATATCCCATCGGAGAGGCTGAGTCAACAGTTCGGTGGTGATCCTATGGAAATGCTGGAGGGAGGCAGTGAACCCGTGCCGCTTGCCTTAGGTGCCTAATGTTGAAATATCTGTCCTGTCCCCTCTGTTGTAAGGCGTACTTTGATATATCTCATCGCATAACTTAGAAATAACCACTTGCATTCCGTTGTGAATTTGAGTGCCACTCTAACGAGCGCATCACTCACTTTATCTTTCGTGCATGATTTTCATACCAACGCATAGGAATATCTCACTCCTCTAGCTGTTTGATATCCTTCCCAAACTGGACTCCAATCATTCCACAAGCATAACTACCACAATGATCGTAACTGTCGTCCTCCGATTTGTTCAGGTGCACTCACACTCACTGTCACCGATTATCAAGTGTAAGAACTCAACTAACTTTGTATTTAATAGATCCTATTTGCAGCAATAGTCTTGGGACTAGCCGTGACTCTCATTAAAGACCAGGTAGTTGGCGGGTCTCCATCGGCGATAAATTATGCTGCATTTACCGGCGGGTTTGGCATGGTAGCTGCTGCTGCTGGAGTTGCAGCCCTCTTCATTGAGCCACTGGGAGGCCTCATCATGGCCGCCATTGATGGACTTGCAAGTCTGTTCTTCCTCGCAGGAGGCATCGTACGTCTCCCCTCTGTACTCAATATTCTATGACTGAGCCCTCCGTATCCCTGTCCCTGTCCGTATCCCTCTTTGTCACACGGCATTGATTCAACTAACTGTAAACCCCTTAGGCAATCGTGGTCATGCTTCATGGCATTTCCTGTTCCAGCACCTCCGATGAGAATCAAGCGAAAATGTATGAAAACGACTTGTTGAACGGCGGTTGTATAACATACAAAGGCGAAAAGGCGTGCGGTTTCATATATGACCCGAACCACATGAATACACGCTGCAAGGAGAATGAGGCTGACGCCGCTTTTATGTTTATGTCTTTTGCGCTCTGCGTTGGCTATGCCGTTCTCTCGTTCCTGGCTGTGAGGAGGGGTACCGGACGGAAGGGTGCTTTGGTTTGAGCCTTCTTGGGACAGACATTGACGGGTGAAGTTTCGATGGACATATGGGTTCTTCACAGCATCAGGCAATTGATATTGCATGAGGTTCACGACGATATTCTTATACTACTTGAAAATTAGAGGATTCCAATGCTACTTTTATAATGTAAATGGGCATGTTGATATGAGATTGCAGGATCTGGCGGCTTTCCTTAATGTTGGTTATCTCATAAATCAGACCCCGGGGAGAAATTGCGCTGGCGCTACGCTTATGGAGTTCTGCGAACACCTAAGCTAATTAGATTACCTTACCCTAGTCCTATAAACTCCTAAACTAAGTAGATTATATTAAGAGAAATTTCTCTCTAAGTGTTAAACGGACGATTAGAAATAAGAACTCTCTAGTATTATAAAAGGCTCTAGAGTCTTACTATATACACTAGGTAGGTAGCAAATAGACTAACGACTACGTTATCATTTAGTTAGTAATTGGTAATGGAAATAGGTAATAAGACATTTAATAAGACATTTAGTTATAAGTTAAGAGACAACTAAGACAAAGTATGTAAATACGATTTGGGTAGACGGACAGTAGTACAATAGTAGTAAGGAACTCCAATTTAGGTTAATATACCTCCTTAGCCGCATAGAGCCTTTTAGGCTGCTATAGAATACCAAAAAGTTATAATAGCAATTTAGTGTTAAGTTAAAGAAATCCTTTATAGTCCTATATATCGTACTACTGCTAATATAAGATCCGTAATATAAATATAATTCTTCCTCTTACCCACGACTTTAAACACTCTAATCGCTTAATATTAACTAGTTTAAGCCTTATACGCTACTAAGTAATCGTTCGCCGCGCTCCTAAGAAAATACGTTCTAGCTTAGCCGATATAGGTAGTATAGATAAAATATCTATCGCCATATAATAGAGCGGCGAGTACGCTACGCGATTGCTTAAATTAAGCCACTAATTAAAGGCAGTTATATTGGCAGGAAGATTTATAGGTGTTGGGAATAAGGCAAGTTGCCGTCACGCGAGGCATGTTGCCGTCACGTGTTAATGTGGCCCTAGCGTGGTGAGGAACCTTAAGTTCCTCACCCCTTTCCTCATTCCTATCAAGAAAGAATCAACCATTATCATACTATCTACGAACCGTAGCTATGTGATATCCCCTTGTGTAACCAACACTAATCAGTGGTTAACTTCACTGTTATACCATAGAACAGCTAGGTATTACTAAGAAGAGACGAGCCACTGTACCAGTGCTACTCGTGCTAGAGGAAGCTGTCTTTTAAGGTTAGAACTGGTCCTAAACCTCAAATAGAACTCTTCCACGAATCTAAGGATCTAAAGGCCAGAACTAGTCCTAAGCCTTTCTAAGATTACGGATTCTTGCGTCCATTATGCAGAACAATACGCTTTACGAGTCTTCGCGATTTAAGGCCAGAACTGGTCCTAAGCCCTATAATCACAAATACACGTCCAAACGCGTACCAAACGACAATCCCTACACCAATAACACTTCCCTCCCTCCAAAAACATGGCTACGCCTACTTTAAATAACTGGAAAGACTCCTTACCACCAGGGGTAGCTAAGCACGCGAAACTTATTAATAAAGATTAGGACAAATTCGCCTTTAATATAATAACTTATACTATAAAACAAGTTAACGGCTTTCTCCTACACCATATTATATTCTACTAAAATAGATACTATACCAATTTACAACTATAGGAGTATTTTAGGGAGGATTTTATAGGATAGACTACTAATACCTAGGCACTTGGCAACGTTAATATTATTTAGGATTTTTAAGACTTCCTCTATAGGAATGGGGTATATGTTGCTAAGAACAGTAACCCAATTGCTAGTAATATTTAGGCCGTTATTACTAGTATAGAAGAACCAATATGGACGGAAGCTAAGATTATACGTCAACTACGGAAACCTAAAAATAACCTATATTCTTTAAAAGGCAACTTTAATTTATATTAAAACCCCTAGAACGCTAACCCCCTACCTAGAGCTGCTCTCCCACCTAGAGGTGCCCTCTTACTTAGAGTTACTCCGCCTCCACCTTCTCCACTCCAGCCAACTGGTAAGCCTTTACTATAAGAAGTCACGAATCTAATAAAGGTATATTTGGACAAAGAAAAGAAGTTTGGAGGAGAACTATACAACATACTTAGAGCAAAACTATAGGTCTTTTATAACTGTTGCAACAAGGTTAGAATTTAATGCTACTAGTACTACTATACTTTCTCCATCATATTAAAGGGACGGGCAGTAACATTCTATTATAACTATATTATAGGTAAAAACTATAGCTTTAATATAATGCTTCAGTTTACTAGAGCCTACTTTAAGACTAATAAGAATTGCCAACTTTATATATCTAAATGGCGAGAGACTATGTTCTAGAGAGTTATTGCTTCTAACCTAATAAAGACTTATTTAGAGTACCTTTAACTACTCTTTAATAAACTCTAGAAAATCTAATATGGCCTTACTAAAACCTACTAAAATAAGAACAGCCTAAGGGACCAGGTTATCTTAGCATGCTATAGCGTTTCTAAGTGCAACTTGGCGCTATATAAACCTATGGATATATTTAAAGGAGTATATACTAAGCTATGCTCCACTGTAGGTACTATAATACGAACACAAGAATCTTAACAGCTCTATACCAAAAACCTTACCTAAATAAGTATTCCTGACCAACACAATTATAACTAGACTAATTAAATATATAGTGGCCGTAGTAGGGAATACAGAAGAGGGTACAATTAATGTTAACTATAAGGCAACTATGGAGGTCCTAGTAGAGGTTTATTTTAAAGTAATTGCTAGAAGAAGTACTATATTTATAAGAAGCTAAATTGCTAATTAACTAAACACTCCCTTAATAAGCAAAAAGAGGCATATAATAAGTTCCGTTAAAGTGTAAAAAACGTCAGAAATTGCAAGGTCACTACAGCCTACTTCTAAAGCTTCCTGGTTTAATACAAAGGCGTAAAAGACCTTAAGGGTAAGGTTAATAAGACCAAACAGCTTCTTATAGATATGGAAATTAAGGACTACTTACCTAACCAATACTTTACTAAGTATAGTAAGGTAAATAGTATATAAACCGTCGCTGTTCTTAATAACCAATCTACGCTCCATTTTATCACAAAGTTAGATATCTTTAACGAGCTAAAGGAGAGCTCCGCGTTTTCCTTTAATAACAGATACTCGGCAAACGTCTTCTATAGTATTATACCGGATACTAGAGCCGCAGAAGTATCTATAGCAGGAGAACCTTAAGTTCAAGCCCTTTAGCAGCTTAATAGCTCTGTTCAGATTAACCATTTAACGGTAGGCTAACATACAATTTGTTTTGGCAAAGGTACTATAATCTCTCTCGGCACAATTAGGGTTTAAACCCCCTTAGGGTATATTACTTCTTATATTATTCCTATAAATACTCCATTTCTATTTTATATTAAAGATATAAATAAATTAGGCGTTAGGCTTAATAACCTTAAGAATATACTTATTTAGGGAGACAATTGGGTGCCTATTATACGCAAGTGGGGTCACCCCTAGTTGCTCCTTTATTAACTAGAAAAGAGTGTTGCTTAAAGCCACTTAACTAAGTTAGAATTACGCCAACTACACTATCATTTTGGCCACCTATCTGTTTATTAATTACTTAGGGTTCTTTAGCGAGTAGGCTATAAAGTTAAGGTTAAGGCAATTAAGCATCTTATAAAGTACTACTATCACTGCCAAATAAACCAGAAGTCCCCTAGCCGATTTAAGTTTACCCTTAAAGATAACTACAACTTTAACTTCTGTATCATTATTAACGTTATATATCTCAGCGGCAAGCCAGTGCTCCAAGTTATTGACTTCTTAACCTCCTTCTAAGCCGTGCGTTTCTTAAAAGATATATTAGCTAGAAATGCATAGGATACCCTTTAGTTATACTAGATTAATATCTATTTAGAACCCCCTAATCAAATTATCTATAATATAGAAAAGAACTTCTTATCTACAGAGTTCTAATAATAGATAAAGGCGATGGCAATTAAGGTTAAGGAAGTCCCCATTAAGGCATATAATAGTATTAGAAAAGTGGAGCGATATCACACGCTATTACACCGCGTATATAAGATTATCTCTTTAGAACTAAAGGATGCTAGTAAAGAACTTACCTTATAAATGGCTATTAAAGCTGTTAACGATTCCGCTAGCCTAGATAGACTTATACCTATATTACTAGTCTTTGGCGCCTACCCTTAAATGACTAACAACTCTCCACTATCTCCCTCTGTTGTGCAATAAGCTAAGGCTATTCGCAAGGCAATAAAGGAGGTGCGACGTCTCTACGCTATACGCTAGGTCAATAACGTACTAGGAATAAGAAATGGCCTAAACACCTTAACTATGCTTGATCTGCCACTTTAGTCTAAAGTATGTATATAGCATAAAAAGGGAGGATGGTTAGGCCTACACCAACTTATTATAATTAATGGTTAAACTTACACTATTTAGATGCCTTACGGACCCACTTAATTCTATTTAACTGTTATTAAGCCTTACTATAAAGATAATAATTCTAAGCCTTTATAGGATGCCCTAAAAGATGCCCTAGAGGAGAATTATAATTAATATACTCTAGAAGGCGACTACAATCCCAATACAATATTAGTAGATGCGCCACAACCACAACGCGGTAAAGGTCGCCTAAAGGGATCACGAAATTGCCAATATCTTATTAATTTTAAAGAGCAATTTATTGCCGCTATTTAGAATGGAGTTAAGCTGTTAATGGCCTTTATAACAGCCAAGGAGAAGGCTAACTTTAAACTTGCAAAACAGCTCTAAAAGGAAGGTCATATTATAACTCTAGGAGCTCCTTTCCAAGCATCTAATAAGCAGAAGATCGATAGTCTCATTATAAGAGGAGTCTTCAAATTTAAGAAATATAACCCTACTAAGTTCGATGAAGTTCACATCTTCAAATTAAGAATAGTTAACGAAATTAAGGGCAAAGCTACTGACGCCCTATTTAAGAAATCAAGGCTTGTCATCTAAGGTTATAATAATAATGGCCTATACCCAATCAAAGACGCACCTTTAGCGCTTAATATTGGCATACCTTTTAGAGCAAATTTGTTACCAATATCCCGAAGATACGATCATGGTTATGCTTAAGCCATTATATGGAATCGTAGAGGTAGGAACCTATTAGTGGGCTACCTACAGCAAGCACTACAAAGAGAAGCTTTTAATAACTACTTCTATATTTAACCCATGCTTCCTAATTACAACTATAGGAACTCCATTCGGAATCATTAGCATATAAACTAACAATATAATTATCTTGGGAGATGACTAATTCTCAGCTCTTAAAGAAGATGAGTTAATAAAGGCAAATCTTATAGCAAAGCTAAAGGAAAAGCTTGATTTAATAACACTATTACTCTTTAACAGATGCACCCTCTCCCTAAACAAGGATTCTATTGCTTTACGCCAGAAGGGTTAAGGTAAGAAGATTAATGTTATTAACGCTAATTCTCTAAAGCAAGGATATATGGAGTAACGCGCTTATAGAGCTTATATTGCTTCTATCTGTTAACCTAAGGCTTTATTTAATCTCTTTATTGCTACCCAACACCAGGAACTAACTAAGGATGACGTTCTTGCCCTAAATAAACATCTTTCTTAGTAAATAAACCATCTCAATTAGGGACTACTCTATGTGCCTATTAATCTTCCTACCACTAAGCTCTTTGTATTTGTTAATAGATCGTTTATAAATAACAAAGATTTTAGCTCCTAGTTAGGATATAAGATTATTATTATAAACAAATTTACTAGAGAGAATAACTTCACAATCTATAGCAATCTTATCTATTGGAGCTTAACTAAGAGTAAGTGCGTCACTTAAAGCGTTCTAGCGTTAGAGATATACGGAATGGTTGGCGGAGTTAACATAGTAATTGCAATTAAAACTACCCTAAAGATGATTATAGATCGACTTGAACTTCCTATTATCCCTACAATTATATGCACCAATTTATACTCCCTCTATAAGTGCTTAGTTAAGCTTAGTACTACAAAGAAAAAGCGCCTTATAATTAATATTATAGCACTTTGTTAATCCTATAAATGGTAAGAACTCTTTAAGATTTAATGGATTAACGGTTAAGATAACCTAGTAGACGTAATAATAAAGGCAAACCTAAACAAGGCTCTAGAAACGTTTGTTAACACAAATACTCTATATATATAAGTTAAAGGTTAGGTTAAAAGGGAGTAGGAGTATAATATTTTATAGACCCTAATTCAAACTAGCCAATTAGGATTTTCCATCCCCGGGATAAAAAATTGCTATTGGCTCGCTTACTATTAGCGCCTTAGCGGCCCACCCGTCTTTGTATTATCCGCCAAATTCTGCCAACTGCCGCATTGTCGCATATTGTCGCATATTGTTTGGTATTGTTATATACTGTCTAGTATTATCGCATCCTGTCTGTTTGTATATATGTAGATGGCAACCACAAAAAGAAGAGTTGCCAGTGTCGGGAATGAGGCAAGTTGCCATTACGCGAGGCATATTGCCGTCATGTATTGATATGGCCCTAGCGTAGTAAGGAACCTTAAGTTCCTCACCCCTTTCCTTATTCCTATTAAGAAAGAATCAACCATTATCATACTATCTACGAACCGTAGCTACGTGATATCCCCTTGTGTAACCAACAATAGGAAAGGTGTTAATAAAGTAATTGAACTCGTCCTTAATTAAATTAAGATTCAACTGCTTCCTACTCTAAAAATTATACTTATTAAGCTCGGAATTATAATTAGTGGCTTTCTCTTCCTCCCTAGCTATATATTTATTCTTATACTCCTTTACCTAAAGCCTTTAGGCTATACTAACTACGGGCTTTCTTTAAGCAAGTTTCTAATTACGATTAATATAGGCCTTCCTCCAGTAAGGAGTTAATAGTAAGACTACGCTATATATAGTTACTTCGTTAGTTTTAAGGTAGTATTTATTAAAGGCATATTAATTAGTGCGTATATAGTTATATAGCTTCTAATTAGTAACGTACTTTTAGAGAGCTAATTTAAAGTGCTCTACTACAAAATCTATTGTAAAAAGCACCTTATTAAAGATGGCCTTATCGCCTTCTATTTCTTTTATAACTCTTTTAAAGGGCTAAAGGAAATCTCTAATATCTTTAAGAGCCTTCCAATTAGTTATGTTAATGATGTCCTCCTTATTAAACTCCTAAAGATACTCCTCTTGGTATTTACTAATTATACCTTTTAATTTAAGAGCTACTATAATTATATTATACCACAAGTTCTACCGCGTATTATTATCTATAGAAATAGCCCTTAAAGTAATTATAATAAAGTGGTTGTAGTAAGTGGTAGAGCTTTAAATATATATAATAATGTTGTATATCTTGCCTAGAGGACCAATATTATAATAAGTAAACTTACTAGCCTTCCTTTTTTAAAACCTTTTAGTAAAAATCTCTTTAATCTAATCGTCTTTAGGATCTAACTTTACTTTAAGCTTTTCGCAAGCATCTTTAAAGGCAGTATTAACAGCTTCCTTGTTTTTAGAAAAGAAGAAAGCTTATATAGCTATATTAAGTATATACCCGTAGCAGCGAATGCGATATTACTATGCGTTATATTAGGCCTCTATTTCTTCTTCTTTAAGTTTTATAGAAAGCCTCTACAGAAGCTTATTGTTACTGCTATAATTATCGCCTATATAGTAGCCAATCCTATTAAGTAGTTTATAATCTTTAAGAACTTGCTAAAGGACTTCCACCTATTGTCACGATGACGATATATCACATGCGAACGCTAGATAAATAAGCATCAGATTCGTAGAATTGATAGCTACGTACGGCTGTTGTGGAGACTCAAAAGGATTGCTGGAGAGCTCGACAGGAATGTAACTGCGGCTGAATCTATATAGGGGCAATTGGGGCGGATAAACTATCTGCTAAGCGATATTAAACAAGGAAAGGAAAGCTACGCGTCTAGTATAGCGTGTGTCGCGGGCAGTCCCGTGACAGTACCCCCCCTCTAGGGGGTTGCAGATCTGGTGAGGCAGAGCTAGGAGGAAGGAAGAGAAAGGGAAAGAAGAGGAAGAAGAGAATCTAGTAGGTGGCAGTATGGTGCCAGCGACAAGGTCGTTAGGGTGGCAGTATAATGCCAGCAACTGGGTCGTTAGGGTCTGGTATAGTAGTAGGGTATAAGCTATCTGGAGTCTAGGGTAGCAGTAGGGTGCAAGCCGTCTAGAGTCTAGGGTAGTAGTAGGGTGCAAGCCGTCTAGAATCTGGGGTAGCAGTAGGGTGCAAGCCGTCTGGAATCTGGGCTGGTAGCAGTACAATGCAAGCGACTGGATCTAGAGCTCCTGCTAGAGCTGCCTACTAGCAGGAGAAGGGTCTGGGGTGTCTAGTCTAGCGGTCTAGTCTAGACAGTCTAGTCTAGGTAGCAGTACGATGCAAGTGAAAGGTTGTGCGGCGGTAGTACGGCGCCAGCGACGGAGTCGGGGTAGCAGTATAGTGCTAGCAACTGATCGAGCAGTAGCAGTACGGTACCAGCGTCAGAGTTGTGTGGTGGCAGTACGGTGCCAGCGACGTGTCTAAGGTAGCAGTATGGTGCTAGCGACGTGTCTGGAGGTAGCAGTATGATGCAAGCGACGTGTCTGGGTAGCAGTACGGTGCAAGCAATCTGGATCTGGGGTAGCAGTACGGTGCTAGCGGTCTGGATCTGGGGGTAGCAGTACAGTGCCAGCGATCTGGATCTGGGGTAGCAGTATAGTGCTAGCGATCTGGATCTAGGGTAGCAGTACGGTGCTAGCGACTGGTGTCGGGGGTCTAGGGAGCACAGCTCTACCTAGTCGCGCAGTAGCAGTATAACGCTAGCAACAGGATCGGGGTCTAGGGAGCACAGCTCTACCTAGTCGCGACCGTGCGGTAGCAGTATAATACTGGCGATAGAGTCTGGAGTAGCAGTACAATGCTAGCAATAGGGTCAGGGTCTAGCGGGTCTGGCGGGTCTAGGAGGAAGGCTGGGTCTGGAAAAAAAAGAAGAAAAAAATCTGGACTGGATATATTAAAGACTCTATATAAAGAGTCCGCGATAGCTTTGCGCTATTATTAACGTCTAGCTAGACGGGGCGAGCAATCCTAATGTCACGATAATAATGTATTATATGCGAACGCTAGATAAATAAGCATCAGATTTATAGAATTAATAGCTATATACAGCTGTTGTAGAGACTTAAAAGGATTACTAAAGAGCTTAACAGGAATGTAACTGCGGCTAAATCTATATAGGGGCAATTGGGGCGGATAAACTATCTGCCAAGCGATATTAAACAAGGAAAGGAAAGCTACGCGTCTAGCGTAGCGCGTGTCGCGGGCAGTCCCGTGACACCTATTTATTACCGCCGTGTTTACTAGGGAGGTAGGGTAGAGCAAGTATGGCCTTCCTTAGTACACCTATACTTTTAATAAAGTAAACACAGATTGCGATAAAAATTTCCAATTTAGCGACGTCCACGCGTTAATTAAGAGGTATATTAGTGTAAGAGAGGAAAGTAGCTTCTATTTAAGGATCGCTTTATTAAAAAGGAAGGACTTGTTAATTATCTTAGTTACGGTACTATAGAGTTAAATAGTGCTTCCTCGCAGGTATAGTTTATTAAGAGAAAAAGTGGTTAAAGCTTTGGCTAAGTTATTGCCTTATATAGTAGATTGTAAACAATAATTAGTTATACGAAAGCGTCGCGTATTATTGTAGGATTAAAGCTCTTTCTTGGTATTTATTTATTTTACCTCTTAAGCTTCTAAATAACGTGTTCCACTAGCAAGCTACGTACCAAAAATCATACCTAAAATTGGAAATTTTGAACCTTAATATCTTAATAACAACTAGGTAATAAATTCTAAAAATTTAATATATCATATATAGTGCCTAACGTAGTCCACGGGCTAGTGACCTATATAGGCCAGTAACTTACGTCAAAACCCTACCAAAAATTAGAAAATATATACCTTAATATCTTAATAACGACTTAATAATAAATTCTAATAATTTAGATTTAGACTTTTATATATACTTTATAGCTTCTATTAAAGTTACATAGTAAATAGTTTAGTAGTTTTTAAGATATTAAAATTTAGAGTCTAAAATAAGGTCAAATTACTATATCTTAAAAACTACTAAACTATTTACTATATAACTTTAATAGAAGCTATAAAGTATATATAAAAGTCTAAATCTAAATTATTAGAATATATTATTAAGTCGTTGTTAAGATATTAAAGTATATATTTTCTAATTTTTGGTGGGGTTTTGACGTAAGTCACTGGCCTATATAGGTTACTAGCCTATAGACTACGTTAAGTCTAAAGGTTATTATAGTTTTTAAAATAGTAGTTTTTTAGTCCCAAATTTAAAAAATTCACCTTTTTCTTTAATATTTTAAGAATTTTAAAAGTTTTACTCTTAGAAATTTAATAGCCTCTATTTCTAACTGCTATCTATTGCTATTAAATTTTTAGAATTTATTACCTAGTCGTTGTTAAGATATTAAGATTTAAAATTTCCGATTTTTTGTGTAATTTTTGGTACGCAGCTTGCTGGGGTGCGTAGCTTACTAGTGGAACACGTTATAGAGTTGCCCTTACTTATAGAATAAGCCTTAAAGACTTTGCCTTATAGCCCGCTTATAACTAAGCCCTCTTCCTTAACAACTGCATCATAGGCCTTAAATTGATGAGTACGTATATTAGTAGTAACTATATCGCGCCGAAATGCGTATTACCTATAGTACCAATATTACCTCCTACTACTATTTGTATACGGCTTGTTTGTAGTAGGCTTACACGTAAAAGCCTAAGTATTTACAGCTCAAACTCTTTATTTCTTAAAGGGGTTAGTTAAGAGATTAAAAAGAGAATTTAGTAGAGGATAACGTGTCGAAGTTATTATCGGCAGTTAGATCTTTAAATAGTTCGCTATTAATCTCGGATAATTTAAACTAAGTATTAGGGTTACTATCAGAGTTAATAAAAAGAGATCCTAAAGTAGGGGAAGCCATATTACGAGATTATAGTTAGTATTAGGGGGGTGGTCAAATAATATTATAATAAGGAAGCATCTGTGGGTAAGTATTAAAATTTTTACTCTTGAGTATATATTAGAATGTACAGTATACGATTAATACTACGTATACGCCTTAGTACCCTTTTACTACACTATAAGTCTTTAACTTTTCAATATATATTTATAAACTTATAGATATTTATTTATAAAGATCTTAAATAATCTAATTATTGTTATTGCTTATAAATAAATATATTTGTATGATTATAGCACCTGGTGTACCAAACGCGTACTTACGCGTTTGGTGCACTAACTACTTGTTTATAAAGTGCTGACTAATTAAGGGGAAGGCGCGTTAGTATATAGACTACGTAGCCTATTTTAATAGAATTGACAGTTACCATCCAAATAAGCATATAATACTATATGTATTTCGTGCCCCTGGATACAACTTACTTGTATTATTAAGTTGATACAAACACTAATTAGTAAGCGCGCATAGATTAGTAATTACTTAACACCTCCCCCCAAGCGATACACGACAGCAACCACCCGTTTATACCCTAGTACGACCTACTAGAAGGTTGGAAGTTGGGGATTACGGACTATATTACCATCTCTATATACTTATTTAAGTCTTAGTACGGTTTAATAGAAGTTTATAAACACGAATATAGACCTTTACGGAACCCCCTGCCCTCCTATAAACTATTATAGACCTATTAATTGCCTTTACGGACCATTATAAGACCTCTTAAACTATTACGGACCGTTACAAGACCTCCTCCTGTGACGGTGCTGGAGCGCGTCACCTGCCATATTCAACCAATCAGGATTTTCCATGCCCGGCATGCAAAATCGCTATTGGCCCGCTTACCACTAGGGCCTTGGCGGCCCTCGCGACATGTCTACCTACTGCCCCTGAACGATTCTTCTTCTTCTTCTCCTTAGCTTAGTATTCTTGTATGGTAGCAATCTACAAGCTTCGGTTCAGAAGCATTTGTAC
>Ga0307507_10008744_pt1 | contig 13837 bp, 11 predicted proteins | sample 7_EM_MG_FD_207223 | JGI IMG/M metagenome (GOLD analysis project Ga0307507, IMG submission 207223) | Populus trichocarpa ectomycorrhiza microbial communities from riparian zone in the Pacific Northwest, United States - 7_EM | ecosystem: Host-associated > Plants > Roots > Unclassified | place...
AATATGTAGGTTGACGATTCTCGGAGATTGCTTCTTAATCAGGGGTAGTCTGTGGCTATGCACGCCAAAATAGCGTCAATATTGGGTTATATTCTTGTGCGAAAGGTCCCTATTTACAATCTCTACTAGTTGACGAGACGCTTACTTCCTTATGCTTATAAAAGCAAATTAAGCTTACCACCAAACTCAATCGCTACTACGAGGCAGGCCTCGAGCTGATTAAGATCCGTGATAAAAACGGCAGTAAGGTGAGCGACGTTATTCTAGATCCTCTTAACTGGTGGCTTACTACTGGTTAAATCCTTTATCCAACTCTCGCCAAGATCGCTCTAGATCTATTCTCTATACCAGTAATAAGCTCTGCATGCGAGCGAGCTTTTAGTTAAGCCAAGAAGATCATTACCGATGAGCGCAATAGGCTCTTAGCCGATACAGTTGAAGCAGACCAGTGTCAGAAATGGTGGCTACTCAAAGGCCTTCTGCCAAGCAGCTTGATTGACTGTGTTAATTCCAATGGAGCCTCAACTACACCCTAGTTGACAAATTTGAATACCGATCTTACTGGCTACAGGCCAGATATAGTGGTAGAAACACTAGATCAGAGAGGTACGTTTACTAGAGCTCTCTACCTAACAGAATCTGACTTAAAAATAGAGCTCGCAGAGCCCACTCAACCACCTAACCCAAATCCCTACCACTGACGTCACTACCAACTTCTGCGCGGCGCGGCGACTAAATCTAACGATGTCCGAATACTATGAGGTTAATTGGGGTAGATTTAAGATCGGGCAACGTCAATATTTGTACATACAGAAGTGCTGTCAAAAATCTAAACTTTGGCTCTATAACTCTATTAGATCTATACAAATTACCCGATTTGGATAAGCGCGCTGACAGCGGTGCAGTCAGCGTATACATATACCCAGCGAGCGGACAGCGAGCGATTCAATTAGTACAGTCAGTCAGCGAAGCTCGCTGGACGCTGACTGTTGGCCACACTGGATCCTAGGGAGTACCAATATTGAACGTACGGAGTGCTTGAAGAGCTGGCTACTGAGTAATATCACCGCCAGAGGGAGGCTTATGGCGACGGATGTGGTACAAGAGGCTTCGGAGGCCTTGGCAGAATCTAGAGAGCAACCGACATCTACTACACCACGCCAAGGATAGCGAAGGTGACGATAGCAGTGAGAGAGCAGTCGCGAGAGAGCAGCTATTTTGAAGCTCTACTCGACCCCTGGGGAGAGCCTACTTTCAATTAAAACACCATGCCTACTATGTACTATATTCAATATTCAATATCAATATCAATACGGCCTCATACTGATATTGAATATTGATAAGAGCACTGGTAGAGGACGCCACTGAGTCGTCGCAGAGCAGGAAGCTGCCCCCGTGGTTGTCGTTACCTTCCAAATAGCTAGCTTACTAACCGATCAATTAATCGCCTATATGTTGCCTTTTATTCGAAGCTTTATCTGCGTGTATTGGGCCACTGGTGATAGGATTCATAAGATTTCGGTGGGCGGTGAGCCAAACTTCCAAATTAGGAAGGTGCATTCTGCCATGTTAGCGACCTCCGTACGGCGCCGAATTTAGATAATCTAATTGGCTGGTCCTTATCGATAACCTAAGGACCCGATTTGACGTTGCAAGGGATATTTTCGCACCAAAGGCCTTTATGCTGAAATATAGTGGTTATATAACGCTAGCAGGGGTTTTATAAAGCTATACCATTTAGGCACTAGGGAATTTGCTGTCTTGGTTGCCGTCTGAGTCGCTTACTGAGATAACTTTCAGACGTTAATTTCGGTGGAGGTGTTTAGTTACGTAGTCAGCTCGGACCCAAAACTCCGCTCCTCCTACAAGCCTTACCACAACATCGATACTTCACCTGCTACTGCCATTGGATTAAGAGGAAAATGAATACCTTTCCTTGTTAGTTATGTACTAGAGCTCCCATGAAGTTACTACTCGGTGAGGTACAATTCGGAATGGAAGCGGACTGGGATGAGGTATGTGTATCAACACTTTAACACGCGCCGAGATTGACGCGCATTCAGTTCGCTATTCTCTTAAATTCCTATTTCTATAATTTCTACCATAGTTCGTCATATCAAATGCTGACACCCTTGCACGAGTAGGTCGCTATCATCCAACTGCCTCCACCTGGGCCTCATAATGCTCCAACGCCGGTAACCACATTCGCTTTCGATACATCGCAAGAGTTGCTATGGACAGGCAACGATTTTGTGAGTACGTTCAACGGCTTCGCGGCTTAATTGAATCGAGAATACTAACTAACTGTGTCCAGGGCCGAGTCATGTCCTTCTACGGTCCGAATCTTGAAAAATACACATCTTACAAGGCCCACCCTGTAGCCGAAGGAGCTGTCCAGCAGCTATTGTTCACCGAAAAAGGCATATTGTCGATTTCCAAATGGAGTATACACTTTGCCATTCGTCGTGGCTTAACACAATGGCACCTCACGTATGTTTGAGATCCCAGAGGTGGATATTGAATCAATATTAGGGACTCTGGGGCGCTGATATATACGTTGCAGAAATGAGGCTTTTAAGGACCTACGATGTGTCAACTTCACATCAAAAGGGACGCGCGAGGTTCTCGTGGCAGGATGTCAGGACCAGATGTTTAAGGTTGATGTAGAGAAAGGGTCTATCACAGAGACTGTGAGAGACTATGTTGGCAATTAACCTGAAAGAAGCATACTAATAGAGGAATAGCTCCCGGCAACAGATAATTATACGATTATGAAAAGAGCGGGACAGTATATTTGCGCAGCAACTAGCACCGGATCAGTGCATATGCTTGATTCAGGCACTCTCGCCGTTGTCAAATCTTGGAAAGCACACGCGGGATCCATCAATGACATGGATGCGAAATCAGACTTTCTTGTCACTTGCGGCTGGTCACCTCGCCAACAGTTTGGTTTTATGCTGGACCCCTTTACAAATGTATTTGACTTGAAGACACTGGCGCCTCTCCCACCTATTCCCTTCCATACAGGAGCCGCATTTGTTAGAATGCATCCACGAATGTCTACTACCAGCATTATTGCATCTCAGAGTGGGCAAATGCAAGTTATTGATCTGATGAATCCGGATACGGCCAACCTCCGACAAGTTAATCTTTATGATGCATTCTTGACTGGCCTTGAATTGGCACCTTCCGGTGAGGCTCTTGCGCTTTCAAACACCAGTTGTAACATCCACTTATGGGGCTCTCCATCTAAAATTCACTTCCCCGAGTACAGCAACTCCACAGAATTTGCTGAGCATCCTGTGCCTCCGCCATCAATGGATTGGTCTTTGGACATGTAAGCTGCACTGAGTTCTTCTGAAGATATAAACCTTACGAGTCTGATTAGGTCCTTGAGCACCGTTGGTATGCCCTTTTACAAGGAAGCATTACTTTCAGGTTGGCCGAGCCACATGATTTTCGAGGTCGGCGCACCGCCGCCGAAGGTTGACCCAACCGTTCTGGGTAGCATGGCTAGGACCGATATTGGTTTCTATGCCAAAAATCCCAAAACTAAACGCAGAAATCAGGTTGAGGATACTCGGTTAGCTGATAGGATAAACAACTCCCTTACAGCCCCAAAATTCCTGAGTGAAAAGGCACGCGCAGCCCAATCGACTAACGAGTCTGGCTCTGGAGCGAAGACAATCGAAACTATGGAGACCCTGACCGATTTGCACCTAGATGATGCGACAAGAAAGGACGTCCCTGCTATGTATGGAAACGTAGAAATTAAATACAGTAAATTCGGCGTTGACGACTTCGACTTTGCGTAAGTTTACCCCTAAGATACAATAAGAAAATCTTCTTATTCCGCGACAGCTACTACAATCAGACCCAATTTTCAGGACTGGAAACGCACATTACTAATTCATATGCCAATCCGCTACTTCAACTTTGTCGATTTACCCCCTGGATTCGAAATCTAGCCTTACACCACACTGCTTCTTCCTGCCTTTACGAGGCCTGTCTACTCTGCGAGTTGGGCTTCCTGGTTGATATGCTTGAGAAAGCAGGCGGCTTAAACTGTCAAGCCTCAAACTTTTTAAAAACATTTAGCAGTCTCTCCAATGGTATCTGATAGCAATCTCCCGGACCAACGCAATTTCACTGACCATTCTCTTAGTCGCTTCGCTTGGCCTATTAGAAGAACTGTCACCAAATGTGGCCCTAACAAGTATGATTCAGGCCTTCAATCGCTTCCTCCTAGATAAGATTGCAGAGGAATTCAAGCGGATGCTACCCTCTCAAGGCTTACCATCCATCATGGACCAGGTCAATATTACTACTCTGTAGTTTATACCAGCATAAAAGGAATGGTTAAACTAATTGTATACAGGTTCTTGAAACGCAAGCATTAGCAAGCATGCGATGCGCACAATGTAACAATGAGACTGTGAAAGGTGGGAAGACCTTCGTGAACGAACTGGTCTACCCTTTGAAAGTATTAATTACGTATCGCTCTTGATTCGATTTAATAATTAATGAATGTAGAACACTGTCAAAAACCCGATGCGAGCTCCTCGGCCTACTTTCTCACAAATCCTCAAGGCAAGCGTAGAAAGGCAAGACCAGACCAGAGGGTGGTGCACCAAATGTAACCGGTACCAACAAATGGTGCAAAGAAAGACTATCCAGTCAATCCCCGTCGTTCTGATGTTAAACGCTGCCATCCAGAGCCACGAAGCTAAGCAGTTATGGTCAACGCTGAATTGGCTTCCTCAAGAAATCGGAATTATAGTCGAGCAAGGACAGTTCTTCTGCTACGAAGGCCAGGACTTGAAGCTTCATCTCCAGAGAGGTGTCTATAACATTATAGTATACGAGCTTATCGGCGTTGTGGCTGATATAAACAGCGGCGAACACCAGAAACCTCACCTTGTGACTATGATTAACAGTGAGAATCGCTATTCCGTGTATAAATTTATAAGCTAATTTAGTTTAGCGAGTCCATCATCAACAGACCCGATATCCGAGAATAAATGGCACCTCTTCAACGATTTCCTTGTTAGACCGATTCCAAAGGAAGAAGCTCTGCGCTTCGAACCGACATGGAAATTACCTGCCGTTCTGACCTACCAAGCTAAGTCGGCAAGCCATCAAATCGACGATACATGGAAAGACCATCTTGACACCCAGCTGCTTTACCGGTGGTGGTCTTCTAAGTATGACTTGTATAACTTTCGTTCCACCTTCCGCTAATGTTGGTCTAGCCTAGAACCACCTGAGTCGCAATTTAAACTCCTCAACCCCAGCACCGAAGCCCCACGCCCCGGTACTCCAGTTGCAATTGACGCCGAGTTCATTCGACTCCAAGCCGAGGAGATCGAGATGAAGGCTGATGGTACCCGCGAAACCATCCGGCCTGATCGCAAGGGTCTGGCGCGCGTCTCCGTCTGTCGCGGCGCCGGCGATCTCGCCGGCTTACCCTTTATTGATGATTATATCTCCGTTACCGAACCAGTCGTCGACTACCTGACGGCCTGGAGTGGCATATCGCCCGGCGATCTCGACCGCACAACGAGCCCGCACGCGCTCGTCGGTTTAAAACATGCATACAAGAAACTGTGGCTGCTGCTGAACCTAGGTTGCGTCTTCGTCGGCCACTCCCTCGCCAACGACTTTCGCACCATCAACATTCACGTGCCGAAGAAGCAAGTCGTCGACACTGTCGATCTCTTCTTCAAGCGCGAACTTCACCGCAAGCTCAACCTCAAGTTCCTCGCCTGGTGCGTGCTGAAAGAGAAAATCCAGGAGGACACGCATGACAGCATCGAGGACGCCACAACCGCGCTGAAACTCTGGAGGAAGTATCAAGAGTTTGTTGACGCGGGAGTCCTTGAGCAGATGCTCGATAATATCTATGCGACTGGCAGGGAGGTCGGGTTCCGGGCGCCGGGCAGCAAGGACGTCAGGCCTGGAGGTGGTAGAGATACGCCTGAGCCTGGGAGGGCGGATACGCCGGGAGTCGGGGCAGTCACGCCGGCCAGAAAGACAGGATTTGGCAGGGGCGTGGGATTTGGTAGTCCGATGAAGTAGGTTTGGCGGGTATACGCTATCGAAAATAATGGGACGAATGCTGCCTCTGAAATTTTCTTTTTCCGTTGAGCGTTCTGTTAGCGAGGTGATTTTGGGCGGGATATGGTGTAATGGATTAGTTTAAAAAGGAGGATATCTGTAGCTTGTGACTTGGATTTTGTTTATTTTCTTCTCATCTCTGAGTATTTTTGATCTTCTACGGCAGGGTAAGCCAGATATATTCTGATGTAGGCTGACATGGTAAGCGCGCAAGATGGTGACTCAACATTCAGCACTCGCCTGCCTTAATATCTTAACGCCTCAACTCCCTTGCAGTTGCGCGAGGTGTTTTTCCATACGCCCCCTGCTGACGCTCCATGTAGTCGCTATTACACGCTAACTAGTGAAGGTGATCCGAGTCTACTGTAATAAGCGCGGCAACTTCGGGCGTCCTGGAACTATTCATGATATCTTTCGCCTTTGATCACCCCATCATCTGAGGATGCAGTCTCAATCCGCATCTGACCTGGTCCCAAGTATTCGGGATCAATTTGACCTAGATCCCAAGATCACCAACGACTTACACGTATGTAACTCGCTAGTCCGAACAGCACACAGTTCAGCCTCGCTGCGCAATCCAGGCTCCAGGGCTCAGCCTTCTTAGCGAGCTGCAGAAAGTTCGCCCGCTTCCCTCACTACTTGAGAGTCACCCCGGCGAAACACAATATTTTTTTGCTCCTCCACATACCCAAGACAAACGGCCCAGTTAGGTTTTACGGATATGGATCCGCTAAGCGCGCTGGGTCTGGCCTCGAACATCGTCCAGCTTGTCCAATTCGTCGGTGTAGTAATATCGGACAGTCATGAAGTATACTCCTCCGCGGATGGAGCGCTCCAAAGAAATTCTGCGCTGGAAGAGGTGGCGCAAAATCTGGTGGAAATGAATTCTGAATTAATGAGGTCTCAGAGATCTATGTCTAATAGATTCATGAGCCTAAGCCCAGCTGAGCGGCAGCTCAAGAACTTATGCGAGGAATGCGATGTTGTGAGTAGAGAGTTGCTGGCAAAGCTCGATACTCTAAAAGTTAGAAGTCAGAGTCGATACAAGAGATGGGACAGTTTCCGACAGGCTCTAAGAAGCATGTGGAATGAGGGTGAATTACGCGCTTTGGAAAAGAGATTGGGAGGCATTCGAACACGGCTTGATACCAATCTGTTAATATGCTTGCGGTATGTAATCCTTTAACAAGGACCCCTGACAGCGATATGACTGACATACCGGATAGCGATCACCTCAAGCATCCTCCCAGTAAAGATGTGCAGGGTAAAAAAGAGATGGAACTTTTCATGAAGGAGATCAAGAAACAACACCAAGATATGCTAAATGCGATTAAACGAAAAAATCAAGAGATCAGTGACCTGGAATACATGTCACAATTTTCCGCAAAAGTGGATGCGTCGACTGAGCTCTTCAAGGAATCACGGTTTTGTTCCTTAATCCTCTCTCAGCTTAAGTTTGAGGAAATGCCCAACCGACAGGAAGCTATCCCTGAAGCTCATCAGAAGACATTCGATTGGTTATTTAAGAACCCATCCACACCTCAGACCCCACCAGCAGTCCAGGATCCACCGACAACTCAGAATCCAGCAACCACTCAGACTTCAGCTACGACGGAGAGTCCACCCACAATTCAAGTTCCGGCCACAACTTAGAACCCGACCAAGACCAAGACTCCGGCTCAAAGTCCTACGGCCCAGAGCCCCGCTACAGCCCAGAACCTAGTCACTCCTCCGGATCTAGACACAACTTCAGAGGCCGCCACGCCAAACCCGTCCTGGGACAACTTTATAGAGTGGTTGAAAGGGTCAGATGGTCGTAATATCTACTGGATTACAGGCAAAGCTGGATCTGGAAAGTCTACGCTGATGAAATACCTGTACAACGACCCACGCACTATTAAGTATCTGAAGGCATGGGCTGTGAAGACGGATCTCACATCTGCAGGCTTTTTCTTCTGGTGTGCAGGTACTAATATGGAGATGTCACAAATGGGCTTGCTTCAGTCGCTACTCCACCAAGTCCTCCAAAAGCACCCAAAGCTCATCACTAAGCTTTTCAGCCAGAGATGGGACTCGTACAACTGGCTTAGGGGTGGCCTGCACAATTGGTCAGAGAAGGAGCTGACAAAGGTTTTTAAGAATTTGATATCAGACAATTCTTTGCGGCTGGCCTTCTTTATTGACGGGCTGGATGAATTCAATGGAAACCACGAGGAGCTCGTACAGCTTATTATCTCGGCAAAGACTCCGAACGTCAAATTCTGCTGCGCTAGCCGTCCGTGGCTTGTATTTGAAGACGCGTTTGAGGGTCGACCGAGCCTCCTACTCGAAAGGTTGACTCAGGAAGATATCAAACGCTACGTCTTGGATAAGTTCGAGCAGAACAAGCGTTATGCTAAGCTAAAAATCCGACGACCAGATCTCTCTAAACTTGTAGATAAAGTCGTAGAAAAGGCCAACGGCGTGTTCCTTTGGGTGTACCTCGTTGTAAAATCTTTGTTAGAAGGGCTCAGAGATTCAGATAGGTTTGTGATCTAAAGAGACGCCTGGACAGCCTGCCATCCGACCTCGAAGAATTGTTTGATAGATTGTTGAAACGTCTCGACACTTTTTACTTCAAGCACGCCTGCCAACTGATTAGGATTGTTCGAGCTGCGAGCATTCCACTTACGGTTTTCGTCATGTCATTCGCAGACGAAGATAACCGTAAAGCCGCTATCAGAGCCAAAGTGAAAGCATTGACGAAAACCGACGTAGCGGATAGAGAGGATGAAATGAGGCGGAGATTGAACAGCCGTTCCAAGGGTCTCATTGAAGTATCCGAGAGTAAGAAAGTCCAGTTCCTCCACAGGACTGTCAAAGATTTCATCGACGCACCGCGCAACTGGACAAAGATTGTCAAAGCAGCTGGAGAGTCCTTTGATCCGGTTTTTATGCTGTACAGCGCCTATTTATTCAAAATCAAGACGGTGAACCCCGACCACCCGGACTGCTGGCAGTGTGGTTTAAAATAAAATCTTATCTGATAAGATCAATAAATAATTTTATTTTCGTATTTGTTATTATTTTTATCGATTGGCTGAAAAAATAAAATCTCTTGGCAAACCATGCTTTACCTTATTTACACCCAAATCGCGAGAATTAAAGTGTGCAATACCTTTAAGATTGTGCTAAGTTAACTGGTAGGACTGTGGAGTGCTCTGCGAGGCGCTGTAAGAACTAGATTGGGTGCTGCTGCCTCCATTTGACGTCTGTAGATTGCCTGCGCCCGCGCCTACGCCTGCGCCCGCCCGCGAGTAGTGCAGCCAGTATTTTGCTTGAATGCTAAGAGCTCCCGCTGAGTAGAGTTATTAATGCAATTTGTAGAGCTAGCTGTAGAGCCAGCTGGGCGACTGCGACAATTTTCTACAATTGCAGGCTCTTGGATAAGAAGGTAAGGCAAATGCGAGGTACTAATCCAGATATGGGCACGTGGTGTTATTATTGCGATTTAGGTGTAAACAAGTTAAAAATATATAATATTCTAACTTGAAATGGAAGGATCTAAGCTTGTTTGGGTAGGGGGTGTACGTGTGGTGTATATGCAGTAATTTAGGGGTGTGCGATTAGTAGTGCCTTTATTTTTAGCCTGTATTTTATTTTATTGGCTAAAAAATAAAATCTTAGTAAATGCCGATAATTTTATTTCCTCTGATTGGCTGATTTTAAACCACGCTGACTGCTGGCAAGACGCCTTCAAGGCCCTTATCGAATACGCTATTGAAATCCAAGGGGCCAAAGGTACAGCGCCCATCACTATCCTGGACGAGGCTGATCGAGCAACGAAACATATAACGACAAAACACTATAATGCCGTCTCCCGCGCTCTGAAGTACCGCTTTGAGAAGTTGGGCAAGTCCACCAACTCCTTCCTTGAATACACAATCAGTCGCAGTCTCTTTTCGTATGCTGTCAAAAAAATCAATGCAGAAGGCTCAAGCTATAGCCAAAAGAGACTGAACCGGTTACTTTATGTAGCGGCGCGCCAGGAGGGAAATGCGCCGGTCTCCAAGGAGATCATGAAGACCCTTCTGAAGCTGGGTGCGGAACCCAAATCGATTGATCATAGCCAGTATACGAAAATGCACCCGGAAGCGCAAAAGATGCTGAAGCCGCAATTGAGGCTCAGAGTTTATTTTAAGGACTATTTGCTCAAATGACCTTGGGGTTCACCATGAAATTTCACGGAGTTGGAGAATGAAGCTTTGAAAACAACAGAGTGAGAGACATCCTGCCGATTTCAAGCCAGCAAGGTCCGGATGGGACTAGATTAAATTCAGAGCTGCCAGAAGGGGGGCCACGTTTCGTACTGAAGCAGCAACAACCGGACCATCATCGGCTTACGTTATTACCAATAGTCAGAACCACCTCGGATTCATGTCTACCTCGAGCCTTGCAAAAAAGCATTGCGTTGGCTTTTGGGTTCTGGCTTGTAGAATTTATTATGGCTATGCTTGGCCGAGCAAGGGAAAGGGAATTCAAAAGAAATGGAACTCCTACAGCTACTTTCTCGGAAGTCAAACTACATACGCCTTGGCTTCCGTCAATGACTCCCCGCCGGGTGAGGGGCGGGGGGGTTAGTGGTTACAGAAGGGCCAAAGGGCTCACACTATCAGGGGAGGAAGGAACCGTCTAAGGAGTCGGGCACAGTCTGTTAACTGTCTCACATGCAAGACAGAATCAGATAAACAATAATGTTTTTGGTCATTCTCCTCTAATACAATACTATCAATGAAATATGTGACCAGGTGGGCCGTAAGTTCTTCATATATTCAAGCTTTGCTGATTTTTAAGATGAAAAGATTTAACTCCCCAAGGTGGCAATCTGGCTGGTGACATATGCCGAATGATCGAGTATGCTAGTTTGGGTAGTACAGCGTGGAACTCAGGGTGCGACTTAAGATCCTCAATAAGCCACGCCGCATAATGGCCTAGCCAGTCCAGAAGCTTGTCGTCCTGGTGCAAGCTCGAGAATGTGGTATCGAGCATCCGAATGATGGCCGTCAGGTAGTCCAGAGTATTAGGCCCAAGCGCTATGATATTCGCCGTTAATCTATCATATGCAAGTGCAGTGGTCTACTTGGACTGGACTGGACTGGATCTAGGCTTAAATCCAGTCCACTCCGGTTCTATTGCGATTTGGCTCTAGGAGCGCCATATAATCCATATACTATTTATAGTAAGTCTTAGCATTCTTTGGTATTACAGTAGGAAGTTATATAGACTACTAAATTTGGCCTAAATTGTTTATATTACTTCTTATATACTACTACTTAAAGGCCTTAATTATCTTAAATACGTCCTTATTATTACCTTTATTCTTATTATTACCCCACCCTTACTACTAGTATACTCTATTATCGCTAAAACCTCCTTATCTTCCTCCTTTATATCCTCTTCCTCTACTTAAGTAGTAGTAGCAGCAACTATATCCGCAGCTTAGCGCTCCTTAATATACTCCCTAAGCTACTCTGGTATAGGGTTATATAGAGGTAATAGCTAAGGCTTTCCTTCTACTAATCTAACGCCCTTATTATTAAATATATTGCTTTTTAGGGGCCTATAGCTATAGTAAAGCTACCTATTTACCTTAATTATATCTATCTTTAGGCGCGAGTGTTGGTTCTTAAAGAGTATCTTATAACTGCTAAATAGGCGTTTATATTTATTACTTATAGGTAGAGAAGTAAGTATATTAAGGGCAAAATAGGTAAGGTTAGGTTAACTATAATAAAGCCTTTACTAATAGTTAATTATATTAAAGTCTTTATTATTAGCGACTTTAAGAGGGCCCTCTTTTAGATACTTATTTAAAGTACTATCCTTCTTTACTATAGAGGTTTAGTAGGTACATTTAATACGCTTATAATTTTAAGTAGAGGTATAGTCCTTTTCCTTTTATAGCTGCTTAATAGGATAAATTAATAGATCTTAAGGCTATAATTTAAAGCTCTTACCTTTATAGTCTTTAAATATATCCTAAACCTTTTTTTTAACCTTATTAATTTAGGCCTTTTTATTTTTATCTAATCCCTATTTCTAGTAAAACTATTCTATCTTAAGCGTTGGATTTATTATAATGGCAGTATAGTAGGCAGGTGTTTTATTAGCCTTCTTAAAGTACTTCTCGCACTTCTCCTATGCAGCGCTTACGTAGCTAGATAGCAGCTTATAGTTCTAATTATTAGGTTAATATAGAGCTGTAAGCTTAAGAAACTAATCTTTAGTAGTATAAAGTTTATTAATAAGCTAGTCTAGCGTCTAGAAATAATTAGTAAGGCCTATATAATTACCCTCTACTATAATAATTGCTTTATAAAAAGATTCTAGGTATGTATAAAAGTATTTAAGCTCTTTTTATTAGTGGGGCTTAAGGTAGTCCTCTTTAGTAAGAGGCTTTAAGTTAGTAGATAGAATATAGTTATTATAGAACCGAGTTATATGTTTATAGTAATTTAGAAAATAAGTAATTGCTATAAAGAGTAAGTTTTAGCAAGTTTAATTATTTTAAATAAGCTAGTAAATTATTAGTGTCGCTTTTAGTAGAGTATAAAATTGTAACTATAGGTAAATCTTGTAACTATAAAGGCGGCTAGATATAATAGAACTAAATCCTAATAATCTAATTAGTCCGGTAACGGACTAGGTGGTAAATATTACTACTTTTAAAAATATTACTTATCTCTAAGCAGTTATACTTTGCTAAATCCTCTCTAATTTTAATACTCTTAAAGAATTTATGCCTTTAGGAGTTATTTAAATATACTAAATAAGATTATAAAGTAATTTAATAGACCCCTACTTCTTCTAGAGCTCCTAAACCCTTTTAAAATTTATCTTATAGTATATAGAAGCCATTTCCTTATAAATCTTCTTAGCGTCCTTTCTAATTATAAAGGCTTATATATAGAGGTTAATAATATAGCTAAAGCAGTATAGTTAATAAGCCTTTTATTTTTTTACTAGTATCTTTAGGTATAGAACTTAAAGTACCGCATTAACGTATATATTATTTAACTCTATATTATTGCCTATAAAATAGCTAATATTACCTTTAAATCTATACTCCTTAATTAGCTTTAGTAGAATAGCTACTATATTCTTACTAGAGTGTTTACTAATAACCTTATAAAGCCCTAGAACTATATGCTGTTGCCTTTTATATTAGTTAATAAAATAACTAATAATACTAGGAATTATGTGGGAGTTTAGTAATATCTATAAATTAAAGGATATAGATATAGCGCTATAAGTAGAGGCTGGCTTCTTTTTTAGGTTATCCTTCTTTTATTTAAACTCTGCTATAACCTAGCCCTAGATTATCTTTTTAGCTTTTAATAGAAATTTTAGAAGGCCTAGATAGAGGTAATAGAGAAGGCTTTAAAAGTACTTGTTTTTAAACTAGAAGAAGGTAATATAATAGTAGATAATCTACCTAATTAATAGCTGCTTAAACGCCTTAAAGTTTAGCCTCTACTTAAGCACCTACTGCTTAAAACAGTGTAAGAGATAGATGGATTGAGATTAGATTGGGATCTATTAATCCACTAATCCACGCCTAATCCATTAGTGGTATAAGGGCGCGAAGAGGCTTCGGGAAAGATTTAAAGGAACAATATAAATTCTATCTAAATCTGAGGGTATATAGCTCTTGCTAGGAACAAGACGTTGCGTAAAGAAG
>Ga0307507_10008747_pt1 | contig 13834 bp, 12 predicted proteins | sample 7_EM_MG_FD_207223 | JGI IMG/M metagenome (GOLD analysis project Ga0307507, IMG submission 207223) | Populus trichocarpa ectomycorrhiza microbial communities from riparian zone in the Pacific Northwest, United States - 7_EM | ecosystem: Host-associated > Plants > Roots > Unclassified | place...
CGCAACCGGCTCCCGCACATCGTGGACCGGCTGAAGAACGGCGAGCACGTCGACCTCAACACCGAGCTGCCGCAGCTCGACCACGGCCGGGACGAGATCGGGCAGGTGGCCGAGGCGTTCAACGCCGCGCAGCTCACCGCCGTCCACGCCGCGGCGAGCGAGGCCAAGGCCCGCAGCGGTGTGCACAACGTGTTCCTCGGCATCGCGCACCGGAACCAGGTCCTGGTGCACCGGCAGCTGCAGATCCTCGACGAGATGGAAAGCCGCGAGGAGAACTCGACGCAGCTGGCCTCGCTGTTCCAGCTCGACCACCTCGCCGCCCGCGCCCGCCGCACCACCGAGAACCTGATCATCCTCGGCGGCAAGCAGCCCGGACGTCGCTGGCGCAAGCCGGTCTCGCTGATGGAGGTGCTGCGCGCCGCGATCTCCGAAACCGAGCAGTATTCACGGGTCCAGGTCGAGCAGGTCGCCGACGTCGCCATCGTCGGCTCGGCGGTCGCCGACGCCATCCACCTGATCGCGGAGCTGGTCGACAACGCGACGTCGTTCTCGCCGCCGGGCTCGCCGGTGGAGGTGACCAGCCGGCTGGTCGCACGCGGGGTCGTCGTCGACGTCTCGGACCAGGGCCTCGGCATGAAGGACGGCGTCCGCGACTGGGCCAACGCGATGATGGCCAACGCGCCCGAGTTCGACGCCATGGCGCTGCGCGCGGACTCCAGCCTCGGCCTGTTCGTGGTCGCGCGCCTCGCGTCCCGGCTCGGGATCGCCGTCACGTTCGACCCGTCCCGGTACGGCGGCACCCGCGCCACTGTGCTGATCCCCACCCAGCACCTGGCCGGCGAGCAGCCGGCCGACGGCGGCAACGGCAACGGTGCCGAGTTCCGCGCCGGTCCGCTGCGCGAGGACCTCGTGGTGCCGGCGCCGGTGGGCGGCGTCGCGCGGCAGGTACAGGAGAGCGCACCAGGTTCGATGGACACACCGAGCTCGTTCAGCGGTCAGATCCCGATGAGGCGAGACGTCAAGCCGCGGCCGCACCCGGCGCGCGCGCTGACCCCACCCTCGCCCGCCCCGCGTCCCACCACCGGCCCGGAGGCGGAAGACGCCGCCGAGCCGCCCGTCAACGTCCCTCAGCGGGTCGTGGCGGACAAGCCGCGGCTGCCGCGCCGCGAACCACAGCAGAACCTCGTCGCCCAGCTCCAGGAGGAGCCGGAAGAGGACACGATGGACGCCACGAGTGTCGCGGGGGACGGGACCGCGCGCACGCTCACGGCGTTCGCCAAGGGGACCCGCCGGGGCCGCGACGGCGCCGGCGAGTCGTAGTCCCTGACCGCACTCAGGGAAACGTCCACACAGGGAAAGTCAAGGTCTGCACGCATGAACGAGTACGGGAACCCCAGGCCCGACCTCAACTGGCTCCTCGACGACGTCGTGAGCCGCGTCGTCGGCGCCCAGAACGCCATCGTGCTCTCCGCCGACGGATTGCTGATCGGCAAGTCGGTCGGGATGAGCAAGGACGACTCCGACCAGCTCTCGGCCATCGCCTCGAGCCTGGTCAGCCTGGCCAAGGGCGTGAGCAGGCAGTTCGCCCGCGGGCAGGTGCTGCAGAACATGATCGAGATGGAACGCGGCTACCTGTTCGTCTCCGCCGCAGGCCAAGGCGCGTGCCTGGCCGTGCTGGCCGGGGAGAACACCGATGTCGAAATGATCGCCTACGAGATGAACCGCCTGGTCAAGCGGGTCGGCGACTACCTCGCCTCGGCTCCGCGGGATGCGGCATACATGCTGCGGGAGGCTACGTGAGCGGGGACGACGGTTGGTATGACGAGGCCGCCGGGCCGCTCGTGCGGCCGTACACGATCACCAGCGGCCGCACCCCCTCGGAAGCCGCGCAGCAGCTCGACATCTCGACCCAGGTGATGACGCTGCGGTCCGAGCAGCAGCCGGCCGGGCTCGGCCCGGAGCACCTGGCGATCATCGGGCTGTGCCGCCGTCCGCTGTCGGTCGCGGAGATCGCGGTGTACGTGAAGCTGCCGCTCGGTGTGGTGAGAGTGCTCTGCGGCGATCTCATCGAGCGCGGCCTCGTGATCACCCGGTCCCCGAACTACCAGCCGGCCCAGGCGCCGGACCTCGAAACTCTCCAGGCGGTTCTCGATGGCCTCATCAAGTATTGACGGCAAGGGGATGGACATGGTCCCCATCCCGGTCAAGATCATCGTCGCCGGCGGCTTCGGCGCGGGCAAGACGACCATGGTCGGTTCGGTCAGCGAGATCCCGCCGCTGTCCACCGAGGAGGTGCTGACCGAGGCCAGCACCCACGTCGACGACCTCTCCGGCGTCGAACGCAAGACGACGACCACGGTGGCGCTCGACTTCGGCCGGATCACCATCTCCACCCGGCACGTGCTGTACCTGTTCGGCACGCCGGGCCAGGCGCGGTTCTGGTTCATGTGGGACGACCTCGCGCGCGGCGCGATCGGAACCATCGTGCTCGTGGACACGCGGCGGCTGGAGACCAGCTTCGCCGCGATCGACTTCTTCGAGCGGCGGCGGATCCCGTTCGTCGTCGCGGTGAACTGCTTCGACGGCGCTCCCCGCTACACCGTGGAGGAGATCCGGGAAGCACTGGTCGTGCCCGAGCGGGTCCCGATCGTCATGTGCGACGCCCGGGACCGCGACTCGAGCAAGATCGCGCTGATCCGCCTGGTGCGGCACGCGATGACGGCGGTCCCGGTCAGGCCGGTGCCATCCGCAGGTTGAAGTGGCGCAGGGTCGCCGGCGCCTCGACGACGCGGTAGCCGGGGACCCGCTCCGGGTTCTTCGCGATGTCGGCCAGCACCTCGGCCACGTAGTCGTAGTGCGCCTGCGTGTAGACCCGGCGCGGCAACGCGATCCGGACCAGTTCGAACGGCGCGGGCGTCACGAGTTCGTTGTTTTCGTCAAGGGTGCCGAGATACAGCGAGCCCAGTTCGACGCAGCGGATCCCGCCCTCCAGGTAAAGCTGGCACGCCAGCGCGTGGCCGGGGAACCGGCTCGGCGGCAGGTGCGGCAGCAGGCGTCCGGCGTTGAGGTAGAGCGCGTGGATCCCCGGCGGCTGCACGAGGTCGACCCCGGCCTCGTTGGCCTGCTGGGCGAGCCGGGCGGCGTCGGCGGTCCGGGCACCCAGGTAGTGCGGGTCCAGGACCTCCTGAAGGCCCTGGGCGACACGGTCGAGGTCGTGCGCGCCGAGCCCGCCGTAGGTCCGGAAGCCCTCGGTCGCGATCAGGTTCGTTTCGCAGCGCTGGGCGAGCTCGGGATCGGTGAGCCCGATGAACGCGCCCATGGGGGAGATGCCGTCCTTCTTGAGGCTGGCGACGGCGCCGTCGACCAGTCCGAAGGCCTCCTGGGCGACCTCGCGCGGGGTCTTGTCCGCGTAGCCCTGCTCCCGCTGGATGACGAGCCAGGCGTTTTCGGCGAACCGGGCCGCGTCGAGAAAGATCCGTTTTCCGTGCTCACGGCACAGCTTGCTCGCCGCGGCGAGGTTGGCCATCGAAACCGGCTGCCCGCCGCCGCCGTTGTTGGTGATGGTGATCAGCACCTGGCCGATCCGGCCGGATTCCTCGCCGGTGAGGATCTTTTCGAGCGCGGCGAGGTCGATGTTGCCCTTGAACGGTTCGTGGCTGTCCAGGTCCCAGAACTCGGCACAGGGGAGATCGCGCGCTTCGGCGCCGAGCAGTTCGACGTTCGCCCGCGTGGTGTCGAAATGCGTGTTGCTGATCGAGAGCTGCCCCGCGGCGAGCACGCTGGAAAAGAGAACACGTTCTGCCGCGCGGCCCTGGTGCACAGGCAGGATGTGCGGGTAGCGGGTCAGTTCGGAAAGCGCGTTCCGGAAGCGGAAGAACGAGTCGGAACCGGCGTACGAGCGGTCGGCGGCGGCCGCGGCGGCCTCCTGCGCGGTGGACACCGCGCCGGTGCCCGAGTCGGTCAGCAGGTCGATGCTGACCCGGTTGGCGGGCAGGTTGAACGCGTTGTAGCCCGCCTCGGCCAACGCCCGCTCACGCTCCTCGCGGGTGGTGACGGGGATCGCGGCGACGACCTGTGCTCGGTACGGCGGAAATGTCCGCATGGTGCTTTCCTCCAGTTTCGACAGACCCGGGCAATCTATCGCCGTATTCAGAGTGGGATACCGAGTACCGGGCGTCGGCGCGCGGGCATTACCTGGTACGCTTCCGACGAGAGGTAGACCGTGATTCCAGAGCCGAATTCCCCGATGCGCAGGGAAACGTGTGCGATCAGTCCGACGCCGTTTCGCAACGGGCGGTCGGTGACCGCCGCGATGGCCTCGTCCAGTTTCGTACCGTCGAAATCGTACTGCGCCATGATGGCGTGCACCCTGGCGCGGGCGACCTCGTCGTCGGGAACATAGCTGCGAATGGGGAGATAAAGGCTGTAATTGCTCGGTCTGTCTTCATTTCCTTCGACGAAGGAATAACTCGAAATCAGCGGCCGCTGTTCGAACGGTCCCTTTCCGCCGCCGACCACCGCGCAGAACTCGCGGATCTGCTGGGGGTCGACTCCGGGCACGAGCGCGGCCGCGCGTTCGACGTCCGCGGTCTCGGCGGCATCGTGCGAGACGTACACCTTGACCCTCGACAGCGGGCTGCGGTCGAGGTCGAGGGCGAAGAAGGAGAAGTTGTCCAGCTCGCCGCGGGGGAGCGCGTGCTCGATCATCGCGTCGTACGCGCCGGTGATGTTGAGTCTCCGAAATCCCTCGCTGACCAGTGAGTCCGCCATCGTCGGCCCGCTGATCTGCGGGTTGAGGTAGACCTTGATCTTGGGGTCGCGGCCGGGCCGGAAGATCAGCGAGTACCACATCGTGAACGGGCCCTGCCGCTCCTCGTGGGGGAAGAACAGGTCGCTGACCGCGTCGAGCCGGCTGGTGTCGAGCCGGTACCCGGCGGCGATGGCGTCGAGGAACTCGCAGGGTGTCCGGCGCCCGACGCTCTCGCCGAGCACACGGACCGCGCATTCGCCGTTCGCGTCGAAGGCGACCGAGAATTCGACCGGAGTGGTGTCGTCCGCCACATTCGAGAAGAATTCGGGCGGGGCCCCGGTGCTGTTACGTCCATCCGGCCCGAGTAACTCGGCGAGAAGTTCAAGGTGACGATGGTCACTTCTGCCCAATTCGACGACTTCGCACAGTCTGTCGAGTTGCCTGCTGGTGTGTTCGTAGAGTGACAAATGGGCAAGCGACACACCAGTATCGACCATGGCTGTATTCACCGTTCATTCGTGCCTTCGGCCCAGTCGTGGTTACTCCGAAGCGGCGGGCCGGTAACGAGGGCGTCGATGAGATTAATCCGCAATATTCCATGGCGCTACCTCTGTCGGGGCGATCTTGGCTCGATAAACTCGTGTCCGAGTGTGTTTGCCCGCCGTGAGATTCACCTGAATATCGCCTGGACAGAACGGAAGATCGCGGCTACCGGTCGTGTGGCCGTCGTGACGCTGGGTCGGCATGTCTCGATACTTGGGAACGCCGGCGGCTCATGATCGAGAAAGACGGTCTGGCCAGGCCGTACGCGGAGCGCGTCCGGTGGATCCTCGAACGGACCAGTGTGTTACTCCGCTCGGCGTGTCCAGCGGGCGCGTGCAGAAGCGCAATATCGGAGAAATAGCTGGCAGAGAGCCCGCCGTTGGGACGGAAGACTGTCGCCGACGGGGGTTTCGCGTTACGGTAGTTACGTAGCGTAAGTGATTCCCCGGCGGATCGGCGGAGGTGCTCGGATGCGGGCGATGTGGAAGGGCTCGGTGTCGTTCGGGCTGGTGAGCATCCCGATCCAGCTCTACGCGGCCACCGAGAACAAGAACGTCCAGCTGCGCCAGGTGCACGAGGAAGACGGCGGCCGGATCCAGTACAAGCGGTTCTGCACGGTCGACGGCAAGGAGGTCGCCTACGCCGAGATCGCCAAGGGCTACGAGCTGCCCGACGGCGAGATGGTGGTGATCACCGACGCCGAGATGGCCGACCTGCCGCTGCCCTCGCAGCGCACCATCGACGTGCTCGAGTTCGTCCCGATCGAGTCGATCGACCCGATCCAGTACGACAAGACCTACTACCTCGAGCCGCAGAAGAACGCGGTCAAGCCGTACATCGTGCTCCGCGACGCACTGCACAAGTCGAGCCAGGTGGCCATCGCGAAGGTCGCGGTCCGCCAGCGCGAGAGCCTGGCCGTGCTGCGGGTGTACAACGACGTCATGGTCATGACGACCATGCTGTGGCCGGACGAGGTCCGCGAGCCGGACTTCCCCTTCCTGCGCGACGACCCGCCGCAGATCCGCTCGCAGGAGCTGTCGATGGCGGGCTCGCTGATCGACTCCCTGGCCGAGCCGGTGTTCGAGCCGGAGAAGTACAGCGACCACTACCGCGAGGCCCTCGAGCAGATGATCGAGGCGAAGGTCGCGGGCGACGAAACCCAGAAGCCGGTGACCGTGACGGCGAAGGCCGACGTGGTCGACCTGATGGCGGCCCTGCAGGCCTCGGTCGACGCGGCCAAGAAGTCGCGTTCCGCGGCGAAGCCGAAGGTGGTCAAGACCGCCGCGGCGAAGTCCGAAGAGGACGAAAAGCCGGCGAAGAAGCCCCGCCGCACCAAATCCGCCTGACCGAACCGGGCATCACGCGTGTCTGGAAGGGCATCACGCGTGATTGGAGGGGCATCACTACACCAGCTGTAGTGATGCCCCTCCAATCACGGGTGTGCGCCGTCTGATCACGCGTGATGCCCGGTTCGGGTCAGCGTGGGGGCCACGAAGTGGGGTCGAGGAGGCCCAGGGTGTAGGCGCGGGCGACCAGCGCGGTGCGGTTGCGGGCGTTGAGCAGCGCCGTCAGGCGGGTCAGGTGGTAGTTGACGCCGTCGGGGGTCAGGCCCAGCTCCTCCGCAGCCTCGGCGGAGGTGGCGCCGGCCGCGACCAGGCGGAGGACCTCGAACTCGCGGTCGGTGAGGTCCGGGGCCGCCGGGGCCGATGAGACGCTCGGGGCGAGGGTCAGCAGGAGGCCGCGGAAGACGTCGCCGCGGATGGCCTGCACGGTCAGCTCGCCGGTGCCGCCGGACCACACCACGGTGAGCGTCTCGTGGTTGCGGCGGCGGGTGCGCAGCCGTTCGTTCATCTGCTCGAAGTCGCTGACCACCTTGGGCCGCAGCATATCCGTGACCGGCAGGCCGGCTGCCTGGGCGGGGGAGACGCCGAGCAGTGTCGCCAGCGCCGGGTTGAGCTCCAGGACGGTGCCGTCGCCGGTGCAGATCGCGGTCGGCACCGGCGTGCGGTCCAGCAGCGCGCGGAACCGGTTCTCCCAGACGCCCGCCTCGCGCCGGGCCGCGGTGAGCTCGCGACGCAGGTCCTCGGTCACCGGGAAAGACTACAAGATCCGGTAGCCGGAACGGTGGCGCGCGCGAAACCCGCTGCCACTCTCGAACACAGAGGAAAGCCCGGCAGCGAGACGAAGGACGACAACGATGACAGCGGCCCGCCCGACGAGTATCGACACGACCGGAATGCCTCATCCGTCCGGGCGGATCCCGATCATCGGCGATCTCGCGGCCACCGGCGGTGACACTCCGATCCAGGACAACATGCGCCTGGCCCGTGAGCTGGGCCCGATCTTCGCCAAGCGCTTCTTCGACCGCGACGTCGTGCTCGTCTCGGGTGCGGACCTCGTCGAGGAGCTGTCGGACGAGACGCGCTTCGCCAAGCACGTCGCCCCCGCCCTCGACCGGATCCGCGGGATCGCCGGGGACGGCCTGTTCACCGCCTACAACCACGAGCCGAACTGGCAGAAGGCACACGACATCCTGCTGCCCGCGTTCGCGCTGCAGTCGATGCGCGGCTACCACCCGACCATGCTCCAGGTCGCCAACCGCCTGATCGACGCCTGGGACGACGTCGCCGACACGCCGGCCCGGGTGGAGGTCGCCGACGACATGACCCGGCTGACACTCGACACGATCGGGCTGGCGGGCTTCGGCTACGACTTCGAATCCTTCGAAACCCCCGAGCCGCACCCGTTCGTCAAGGCGCTGGTCCGGACCTTGGCACACGCCCAGGCGAAGAGCCGCGAGCTGCCCTGGATCGGGCCGGTCCTCAACCGCGGTGCCGACGAGCGGTTCGCCCGCGACGCCGAGTTCATGGCCGGGATCGTCGACGACGTCATCCGCGCGCGCAAGGAGTCCGGCGACCCCTCGACCGATGACCTGCTCGGCCTGATGCTCAACGCGCCGGACCCGGTCAGCGGTGCGCCCCTGGACGACCTCAACATCCGCCATCAGGTCATCACCTTCCTCATCGCCGGCCACGAGACCACCTCGGGCGCGCTGTCGTTCGCGCTGTACTACCTGGCCAAGAACCCCGCCGTGCTGGACAAGTGCCGCGCGGAGGTCGACGCGCTGTGGGGCGATCAGGAGAACCCGCAGCCGACTTACGAGGAGGTCGGCAAGCTCCGTTACGTCCGTCAGGTGCTCAACGAGGCGCTGCGGCTGTGGCCGACGGCGGCGGCGTATGCGCGAGAGGCGACCCAGGACACCGTGCTGGGCGGCAAGTATCCGGTCCGGAAAGGACAGTGGGTCGTCGTGCTCGCGCCGTCGCTGCACCGGGATCCGGTGTGGGGCGACAACGTCGAGGCGTTCGACCCGGCCCGGTTCGACCCGCCCGCGGAGAAGGCGCGGCCGGTGCACGCGTTCAAGCCGTTCGGCATCGGCGAGCGGGCCTGCATCGGCCGCCAGTTCGCGCTGCACGAGGCCACGCTGCTGCTCGGCATGCTCGTCCACCGCTACCGCCTGCTCGACACCACCGACTACCAGCTGAAGATCAAGGAGACGCTGACGCTCAAGCCGTCCGGTTTCGAGCTGGGCCTGGCGCGGCGAACCGAGCGTCACCGTCCGGAAACCGTTGCGGTGCAGGATGAATCCGGCGCGGCCGCGGGCCGGGCGAAGCAGGGCACGACGCTGACCGTGCTGCACGGCTCCAACCTGGGCACCTGCCGGGCACTCGCCCGCCAGCTCGCCGACGAGGGCGCCGACCGTGGCTTCACGGCCGTCGCGGCGCCGCTGGACGAGTTCGCCGGGAAGCTCCCGGACGGCCCGCTGGTGATCGTCGCCGCGTCCTACAACGGGAAGCCCACCGACGACGCCGCCGGGTTCGTCGACTGGCTGCAGACGTCCACAGTGGACCTGAGCGGCCGCGAGTTCGCCGTGCTGGGCGTCGGCGACCGCAACTGGGCTGCGACCTACCAGCACGTCCCCACGCTCATCGATGGGCGCCTCGCCGAGCTGGGCGCGAACCGGCTGTACGAGCGCGGCGAGGCTGACGCGTCCGGTGACCTCGCCGGCGACATCGAACGCTGGACCGACGGCCTCTGGCGCGAACTCCTGGTCCGCCACGGGGATCCGGACGCCGAGGTGTCCGAAGCGGACAACGGCAGGCTGTACGACATCCGCGTGCTCACCGGTGGCGTGACGGCGGCGCTGGACGCCCGCCACGAGGTCGGGCCGATGACCGTGCTGGAGAACACGGAGCTCGTGGACGTCGAGAGCCCGCTCGGCCGTTCGAAGCGGCACCTGCGGATCCGGCTGCCCGAGGGTACGTCGTACGCCACCGGCGACCACCTCACTGTCCTCCCGGACAACCCGTCCGAGCTGGTGGCGCGGGTGGCGAAGCGGTTCGGGCTCGACCTGGACGTCGTGATCGGGATCAGCCCGCGCCAGCAGACCCGCCGCGCGCTGCCGGTCGATCGCCCGCTGACCATCCGCCGGCTGCTGACCCATTTCGTCGAGCTGCAGAATCCGGCGAGCCAGGCCCAAGTGGCGATCCTGGCCGAGCACAACCCGTGCCCGCCAGAGCAGATGAATCTGCGGGAACTGGCCTCGGACAAGGAAAAGTTCGCCGCGCAGAGCCTCAGCGTGCTGGAACTGCTGGAGGAGAACCCTGCTTGTGGCCTCGCGCCCGAGCTGTTCCTCGAGATGCTGTCGCCGATCCAGGCCCGGCACTACTCGATCTCCTCCTCGGCACTGGCACGGCCGGACGAGGTCGAACTGATCGTGGGATTGGTCTCCGAGCCCTACCAGGGTGTGTCGAGCTCCTACCTCGCGCAGCTGCGGCCTGGTGACGAGATCCGTGCGCGGGTCGACCCGGCGCGGGCGGCGTTCCGTGCGCCCGAGGACGGCGCGGTGCCGGTGGTGATGGTCAGTGCGGGCACCGGCCTGGCGCCGTTCCGCGGCTTCGTCGGCGACCGGGTCCACCGTGCCGCGGCGGGGGAGGAGCTCGGTACCGCGCTGTGCTTCTTCGGCGTCCGCCATCCCGACGTCGACTACCTGCACCGCGCGGAACTCGAAGCGGCGCAGGACGCCGGGGTCGTCTCGATGCGGCCCGCGTTCTCCCGGGTGCCTGTCGAGGGCGTGAAGTACGTCCAGGACCGCATCACTGCCGACGCGGACGAAGTCTGGGCCGTCCTCAACGCCGGCGGGCGGTTTTACGTCTGCGGTGACGGGAAGGGCATGGCGCCTGCGGTGCGTGCGGCGGTCATGGCCGCGGGCCGCGCGCACGGCGTCGCGGACCCCGATGCTTGGCTGGCGGAGCTGATCGCCGACGACCGGTATGTGGAGGACGTCTGGGCCGGATGACGCGACACGCCGTGTCCATCCCGGACTCCGCCGTCCCGCGGTGGTACCAAGAAAGGCGTTCCGGTTTCGGAAGGAGTGGCGGAGTCATGGAGTGCGCGTCCTGTGCCACGGGAATCGACCACTGTCACGGCACGCTGATCGTTCACCCGGACGGCGGATTCGCTGACTGCACTGCCGACGGGTGCCTCGGCGACGACCGTTACCGGCACTCGCTGATCGTCGACTGTTCCGCCCTCGGGGACCGTTGTTCCTGCGTGGTTCCCGCCGAGAGGGCGCTGCGCCGAGCTTCCTGAGCCTCCCGCCAGGACCCGCGAAGGTCTTTCCGAGCGATCACGAAGCGCTTGGAAAGGCCTTCGCGGCGTAGTGGTTCCATGAGCAGGTATACCCGATCGTGTATGCAGCCGTATACAGCGGCTTGGCGATGTGCTAACACTAACGAGGTCCTTCGGCTCTCCCTCCCCCTCGGAGCCGGAGGACCCCTTATTTTCCGGGCTACCCGAGTGGATGGGTCAGTCCAGGATGTACAGTTCAGTCCATGGTGACATGTGAGACCCGGGAGGCGGCGCTGTCGCGGATCGGCCGCGCCCTGGCCGACCCCACCCGCTGCCGGATCCTGACCGCCTTGCTCGACGGCATCTGCTATCCCGGCAAGCTGGCCGAGGAGCTGGGGCTGAGCCGGTCCAACGTGTCTAACCACCTGTCGTGCCTGCGCGGCTGCGGCCTGGTCGTGGCCGGCTACGAAGGGCGCAGGGTTCGCTACGACATCGCCGACGCCCACCTCGCCCGCGCGCTGCGCGAACTGGTCCAGGTCGTGCTCGCGGTCGAGCCCGGGGACGACTGCGATGAGTGAGTCCTGTGTGGACGGCTGTTGCGGGGCCCTGGTCGCGACCGTGCGGCGGGACACGCTCGTCAAGCGCATCCGGCTCCTGACGGCCGCGACGATCTCCTACAACATCGTGGAGGCTGTTGTCGCGCTGCTGGCCGGGACGAGGGCGTCGTCCGCCGCGCTGATCGGGTTCGGGCTGGACTCGGTGATCGAGGTGGCCTCGGCCGCGGCGGTTGCCTGGCAGTTCTCCGGTAAGGATCCCGAGGCGCGGGAACGGCTGGCGCTCAAGGTGATTGCGCTGTCGTTCTTCGGGCTGGCGGCCTACGTCACGGTCGATGCCGTGCGGACGTTCGCCGGCGGGCGCGAAGCGGAGTCCACAGTGGTCGGTGTGGTGCTGGCGGCGGTTTCGCTCGTGGTGATGCCGGTGCTGTCCACCGCGCAACGGCGGGCCGGGCGCGAGCTGGGTTCGGCCAGCGCGGTCGCCGATTCGCGGCAGACGTTGCTGTGCACGTACCTGTCCGGAGTGTTGCTGGTCGGCCTGCTGCTGAACGCGTTGTTCGGCTGGTGGTGGGCGGATCCGCTGGTCGCGCTGGCGATTGCCGCCGTCGCGGTGCGGGAGGGCCGGACGGCTTGGCGGGGCCAGCATTGCTGCTGACCCCGCCGGACCGGGGATGGTTCAGTACCAGTGAGCGCGGCCGCCGATACGGCGTCCGGTGCCGCCGAGCACGGCCAGCGCCACGCCGGCCACGGCCAGGATGATGCCGATGGTGTACAGCACAGGAATGCCGACGATGAAACCGATGATCAGCAGGACCACACCGAGAACGATCATTGAGCCACACTCCTTCGCATGAGGCCCGTCAGGCGTCGTGCCGGACGGGCTGACTGCGCTCCCCTGGAGGGTGTCCCTTCCTGGCCACGCCCAAACTGGGTCAAACGGAGCAACCCGTTCGTCAGTAGCGATAGTGGTCGAGTTTGTACGGACCCTCGACGTCGACGCCGATGTATTCCGCCTGCTCCTTCGTCAGCTTGGTGAGTTTCACGCCGAGTGCGTCGAGGTGGAGCCGGGCGACCTTCTCGTCGAGCACCTTCGGCAGCCGGTAGACGTCGACCGGGTACTCGCCGGGTTTGGTGAACAGCTCGATCTGAGCGATCGCCTGGTTGGTGAAGGAGTTCGACATCACGAACGACGGATGCCCGGTCGCGTTGCCCAGGTTCATCAGCCTGCCCTCGGAGAGCACGATGATCGCGTGGCCGTCCTCGAACGTCCATTCGTGCACCTGCGGCTTGATCTCGGACTTGACCACGCCCGGGATCTTGGCCAGTCCGGCCATGTCGATCTCGTTGTCGAAGTGCCCGACGTTGGCGACGATCGCGTTGTGCTTCATGCGCTTCATCTGCTCGGCCGAGATGATGCCGTAGTTGCCGGTGGTGGTGATGAAGATGTCGCCTGTCTCGACGACCTCGTCCAGGTCCACCACGTCGAGCCCGTCCATCGACGCCTGCAGCGCGCAGATCGGGTCGATCTCGGTGACCGACACCCGCGCGCCCTGGCCGCGCAGCGCTTCGACCGCGCCCTTGCCGACATCGCCGTAGCCGCAGACGACGACGCGCTTGCCGCCGATCATCACGTCGGTGGCGCGGTTGAGACCGTCCACAAGGGAGTGCCGGATGCCGTACTTGTTGTCGAACTTGGACTTCGTGACGGAGTCGTTGACGTTCATCGCCGGGAAGAGCAGCTCGCCGTCGCCCGCCAGCTTGTAGAGCCGCTTGACGCCGTTGGTGGTCTCCTCGGTGACGCCGCGGATTTCCTTGGCCATGCGGGTGAAGCGGTCGCCGTCCCTGGCGACACTGGCGCGCAGCGTGTCGAGGACGATCCGGTACTCCTCTGGGTCCTCTTCGGACGGTTGCGGCACCGCGCCGGCGGCCTCGAATTCGACACCCCTGTGTACCAGGAGGGTGGCGTCGCCGCCGTCGTCGAGGATCATGTTGGGAGACTTGCCGCCGGGGAAGGCGAAGAGCTGGTCGGTGCACCACCAGTAGTCCTCGAGCGTCTCGCCCTTCCAGGCGAACACCGAGGTGCCACGCGGCGCGTCGACGGTGCCGTCGAGGCCGACGACGACGGCCGCGGCGGCCTCGTCCTGGGTGGAGAAGATGTTGCAGGACACCCAGCGCACCTCGGCGCCGAGCGCGACCAGGGTCTCGATGAGCACCGCGGTCTGCACGGTCATGTGCAGCGAACCGGCGATGCGGGCGCCCTTGAGCGGCTGCGCGGCGGCGTACTCGCGGCGGATCGCCATCAGGCCGGGCATCTCGTGCTCGGCCAGGCGGAGCTGGGTGCGGCCGGCGGCGGCGAGGG
>Ga0307507_10008748_pt1 | contig 13833 bp, 8 predicted proteins | sample 7_EM_MG_FD_207223 | JGI IMG/M metagenome (GOLD analysis project Ga0307507, IMG submission 207223) | Populus trichocarpa ectomycorrhiza microbial communities from riparian zone in the Pacific Northwest, United States - 7_EM | ecosystem: Host-associated > Plants > Roots > Unclassified | place...
TACAAATTTCCTAATTGGGACAGCTAGCTGACAGCTTGACAGTCAGCGTACGTTATCCAACAGTCAGCGGACAGCGAGCGATCCAATTGACGCAGTCAGTCAGCTATTTTTCTCAAACTCGCAGCTAGGCTGACTGTTGGACACACTGTTTGAATTATTCGCAACCAAAAGAATAGGAAGATTTGGCTTAGCTAGGACTCCTATATTAATAAGATCGCGACAAGCTTTAAAGTTAAAGATTATTATAAGGTATACACACCTATAGGAATTAAGGAGCTTAACCTAAATCCGGAATAGGCCTCTAAGTAGGATACCTATCTATACCAGAGAAAGGTTGGATTAATGCTCTATATAGCAAATATCACCCGTCTAGATATAGCAAAAACGGCAAGTAAGCTGTTGGAATTCTTATAAAATCCGTTACTAATACATAACGGAGCTGCTATAAGGGCAATTGCCTATCTCTATTAATTAAAGACCCTTACAGTTAAGTTCTTAAAGGAGAATATAATAAACCAAATCTTTGCAAGGGCAAGCGATGTATTGTTTAAAGACAATCCAGTTAACAGGAAGAGTATAGAAGGCTACCTATTTACCTTATTTAGAGGACTAATTAACTAGCAATTAACTAAGCAAAAATTAGTGATAAAATTAAGCATGGAGGCAGAGCTCTTAGCTCTGTCGCATACAGCTACCGAGTCAATTTGGTGGCAGCGATTCTTTAAAGAAGTTGGATTCGACACTAATAAAAAGCAAGTAATCTACTGCGATAACATGCAGACGATATAACTCCTCACTAAAAGCGACGCTGAGTTTAACACCAAGCTCCGATACGTTAATATCCATTACCACTAGCTCCGCCAGGAAGTTCGTAAAGGAAGGATTAATATTAAATGGGTCCCTACTGCGGACATAACAGTAGATGGCTTAATAAAGGCTCTGCCTCGTCAAAAGCACGAGACATTTATTTAATAATTGAACCTCGTTAACATTAAGGATCTAATTTAATTCAATTTGGATGATATTCGGGCAAGGTAACTCTATAGGGGATTTCTTAAACTTAACACCAAATTGATATCGTGACTTTTTGCAGCAGCCTAGAAGGCTCTGTGCAGCTAGGGGGGTATGTCGAACTGGATCGTATTTCCTTACTACCATCTTGATACTGGCTTCAAGTCTAGAACCCTATGTCTCAATACCCCGCTCCTTACCTCGTATGTCTAAATACTTGTTTCCATTACCGAATGACGACGTAGTCGTCATTCTATTTGCAACCTATTTGTCACCTATCTGGTGTATATATAGAGGCTCTAGAAGCCCTCTTTAATAGATAGAGTTCTTATACCTGGTTGTCCGTTCAACAGGACTTAATAGGCAGGTAGCTATAAGGCACGATTATAAGAATAAGATAGATTGTAAAGGAGACGAATCCTTAAGAAGGTAAGGCCTTTAGGATTGGAGAGACTATATACTACAGGTACATGCCTCTAGTACGTAACTAATAGATATCTAAGGGGTGTCTAGGGGTTGTCCTAAGGGCAACCTAAAGTAACCGCAATAATATCCCTTATATTGCCCCCCCCCCTTCTTACGGTCGGCCCTAAATTGCCATTACCTTACGGTAGAGGGAGATTATAAGGGCTCATCTTGGAAGGGGTTTAAAGAGATATTAGTATACCGCTATATGTAATCTAACTATTTAGCCCCTACTTTAAACTCCTAAAAAACCTTAATAAGGACAAAATATTAAGGAAGGGTACGGTGTCTCTTAGATAGGAAAGTCACGGTGCTGTTAGTCAGTCAGTTAGTTGGTTGGTTGGTTAGTTGGTCGGTTAGTTGGTCGTAATCAGTCAGAATTAAATAGTAGAAAGTATGTAACAGTGCAGTGTAGGGATTAAATGAGCAACTTTATTGTAAATCTATGGAAATCAAGTGAACTAAATACATGAAAGTAGACCCGGAACTCCGTAGTCTATGACTCAATATTTGACCGTATCCGAGACATACAAGGGTAGGGTCGATCCTGTCTCGGAGCCTCTCAGGCGACGATCTTGTGTCTCAGCGTAGTGCTGGTGAACTGTTACAAAGTAGTCAGTAAGAAAGAAAGAAAAGAATGTATTCTGTGAACTGGTAAGGTCGTAATAATATGTAAGGAGGGAGGAAAGCCGAAGGCTCTATAAATACAGGAAAATGCCAAGATAGTAGGCAACGTCCAATCTACACCACTATATACCTCCCCCACCAAGAACATTGTCCCCTAACGTTCTACACTATAGAAGAAATAGCAAAATAAAAGTATAGTAAAAGCAGAATAGAATAAAAAAAAGCATATCCCTAAAAGAACGTAGGTAACCTTATCCTTAGCCCTGCTATAGAACTGTTCTACGGCGTCCTTCCATTACCTATAGCTAAGATCCAATCTTCCTACTAGTAACTAGAACAGTAAACCAGAAATAATAACAGCGGCAGTAACAGTAATAGCAGTAACAGTAGTAATAGCAGTAACAGCAGTAATAGTAACGGTAGTAGAAACAGTAATAAAAGTAAACATTTAGCATAGTAAAATAAAACAGAACAGCCAGCGGTAGAGCGGTCAGTAACAGAACAGTTGGTAGAAGAACTCGGTCCGTATAGCAAGCAGTAGGACATCTAGCAGCAGAACTTTTGGTATCAGAAATCTCGGTAGCAACAGACGGTCGATAGCAGCCAGTTGGTAGCAGTTAGTTAGTGGCGGTGGCAGAATAAGCAGAATAGCAAAACGGAACGGTCGGTAGGAACAGCAGTCAGAATAGTTAGAGTAGCAGTAGTAGCAGTAGCAGTAGCAACAGAACGGTTAATAGCATTTGGTCGGTAGCAGTCTGTCAGTAGCGGCTAGTCGGAACGGTGGCGGCGGGGCGATTAAATCGGTAGAGTATTGCGATTGGGAGAGCAACAGTAGGACAGTTAAAACAGTATTAGGCCTAGAACAGGTTGGTCGGAACAGTTAAACGGCATAATAGATCTAGTAGATTTAGCAGCGGTATAGATCCGGCACAGTAAGATAGAACAGTAGAGTCGGAACAGTTAGTCGAGACAGCAGGGACAAAATAGCTGGACGGAATAGTAGCAGTAGCGGCGGTGGCAGCAGGGCAGTTAACCAAGGTAGCAGAGACTCTGGCTTGGTTTAATTGTTTAGTTAGTTGTTTAATATCAAAACTCTGCATCTGGCTCTGCGTCTAGCTCTGCGTCTAGCTGTGCATTAGTAGCTTTGCATTGCATATTCTGCATCCATATTTATGTCCGTATCTACATGCGTCCTATATGCCTAATTTAACTACTGGCCAAAGACTGTCTAATTAATCGGCGATAATATGCTGCAACTAATCATTCAGTCGTTTAACTAAGGTAGAAAGTCAGCCCGGTTAAAGGTTCTAACTATCCTAATTTAAATACGGAGACGGCGTTTAACTGATTAAGATTTAATAAGGCCCTAGCTTAACTTAAGGTGTCTTCTACTACATATACAACTAAGGCTTTATATCTATAGATAACTAATTAACACTTCCATATAGACGTGCGATTGGTTAAGGCTCTGCATCCGCTATTTAATTAAGGTTTTGTATATCTAGGCGTCCAGTTAAGCTGCCGTACTGTTATCCAATTAAGGCTCTATACCTATATGCTCCGTATCCATAGACTCCGTGTATAACTCTATGCGAGACTCTATATAAAGCTCCGCATCTATATCTATAGGAAAGATTGTTCTGGTTAACTAATCTAGGGCGTTAATACGGGCAGCAGGATCAATAAGGGGGGGGCAGTTAAGGGAAGAGGTTCCTGCAGAGGTTCTAAAACATTAGCTGGCGGTACTTCTAACAATCTTCTAGCTATATACTAGTTTCCTAATTAGGCCTAGTGCCTATCTGTCTGCCATTATAGGATCTTTAGCTGCTAATTAAAGACGTCTAACGGCGACAGTAATTAATTCAATTTAACTGTAACAATATATAATCAACTAACGTTTAAATAGGGCATTAGGTCGGCCTAACTAAAAGCTTTAGTTAATCCAACTTAACTATAGAGGCGGCGTCTAATTAATTAAGATTTAACTAGGGCTCTAGCTTAACTTAAGGCGTTTTCTGTTATACGTATAACCTAAGCTCTACACCCATAGGTGTTTAGTTAAGCTTCTGTGTTATTATCTAATTAAGACTCTGCATCGTTATATGCTTAATTAAGGCTTTAAATCCGTTAACGTTCCACTAAGGCTCTACATCTATAGGCTCTACATCTACAGACAGTTAATTAAAACTTTAGCTATACAGTCGTTCGGTTAAAGTTCTGTATCTATAGTTAATTAAGGCTCTTAGTATTTACCAGACGTCTAATCCAGAGACCTATCTTAAGACTTCCTTCCTTATAAATGTAAACGGCAGCTTCTAGAAGACCATTTCCGTAGGCCCAGTGCCTTTCTAGGACGTCTTTTATAGCTGCTTTCTTCCCTTTTAGAACCGTCTTTGCTCTTAGCTTCTTTAGTACATCCTTAGGCTTTTACGGCTGCTTCTTTACCCTATCTGTTGGCAGTACGCTTGCGTATCCTTAATCTTCTTCTAGCTTAAGAGCCTTCTTAGGATTATCTTCTGCTTTTAGTCTCTTAATTACTATCCTGCTAGCTCTATATTTCGCCTTTATATCCATAATACAGTCCTTTCATCAAGACAATCTTTAAAAAAAGCGCTGGCTCCTATACATCTAATTCCTGTTCCCCTTATAATCCTTAGCAAGGTCCTTTACAAGCTTAACTAGATATGGCTTGGTTCCATCTTTAGTTATATAAGGATAGTTCAGGCTTAACATAGTCAGCTGTGCCCTCCGTACAATCTCTTGCAGAGCATCTTTATCAGTGCCTTATTATATACTGCTTTACCGTTTTCGCAGTACTTAATTTCCAATATCATGCTACTGCCCCCATATAGGTCCCTTACTTGCCGCAGTATCTATTCTCGTTATATAGCTGGTATAGTGCTAAATTTGGATAGCGGTTGCGGAGCTGTAATTAGCTATTATTTAAATAAGGAACAAGGTCAGCCCAGTCAAAAGCTCTAACTTAACAACATTTGATAGACTTAATTTAGTGACGGCAATATACTAACATTAAGGCTCTAGCTTAATTCGGTTCTTTAACTAACTATAGCTTTCATACAGTCGTTCAATTAAGGCTTCTATGTAGTTGTTCGGTCAAGGTTCTACGTATAGCTCTGCATCTGGCTCTATATCTAGCTCTATATCCGTATAATCAATTAAGGCTCTTAGTACCGTTCTTATTATACAGCTGGCGTATCATTAAATTCTAGGGGCAGTATAGAGTTCTGCCAGCTCTATTACTAAATAGACTAATTAAGATTTTCCGTCCCCGGGATAGAAAATCGCTATTAGCTTATTAACGGGCGGTAAGCTAAACTAATATCTTTGCAGTAGATTGACGCGTCTTAACGCGCTATAATTAAGAAAGTAAACAAGAAAAGGAGCTTTAGGAAATACTCTAATTAAGTATAAAAAATAGAAATCTTTTATGCCATCACCTGCGTCCCCTCCCCCACCTTAGAATTTAACTGTCCCCTAGTTGAACATCCTATACCTACTGCGGAGCCTACTACGGAGCCTACTGTTAATGGCTGACCTAGTTAAGTGTCTGTCTCTAAAACCGTCTCTAAGGATTAGAAAACTTATTCTTCCTCCTAGCCTCAGCTGTCTTATCCATAAGCCATAACCTAATCTGGACGTAATCTCCCAGCCGTACATTCTTCTCCTACGGCAGAGCCTGCGGCCTAACGGTTATCCTGGTTATACAACTGTCTCTAAGGGTCAGGCGAGTATACGGACGTTGCTGGCTAGGCGTTACTACTAAGTCCATAGGTTATACTTAATAGTAGTCTTCCTAGTTTGAACTTATCCCGTCACTAATCTTTAGTACTACTCCGTTATAGAAAGCAGTAAAATCCGTTTATCCTATAGGGGCCTATTACTGCGTCTATTCTTCCTTTAGCCTACCTAGGTCTATTCCTTAGTACATACAGAGCCAGTTCTTAATGCCCTTTAATCGTCCTTTATTGCTAAGCCATGGTAGTACTAGTCCAGGTCAACCGCGCGTCCCAGCTACTAGTCTTCCTTTATCAGACAGATACATAAATCCTTACTAAATAAGATCCTTTAGCCCTTGGCATTTGTGCTTAGTAAAACATTAACTTCCTCCATATCTAAAATAGGTCCGCCAGCCTTGTCCTTGCGTGCCTCGCTAACCCCATACGTCCCATTGCGGCCATCCAAAGGCAGTAGAATCTTGCGGATATTAAGAGCCTTACAGAGATCGCGAATCCTATAAAGGTTAACAGTCTTGCAGAGGTCAACAGTCTTATAGAGGTCAACAGTCTTGCAAAGATCAACAGCCTTACGGAATAAAGGGAGCTTAGGTGCTATTCTGCCAGTCTTTATATCCTAGTACTAAGCTGTATCCTTATATCGGGCTTTGAACTACAGCCTAATTTAATAGCGTCATATATTTCCTTGGGTCCAGAAGTCTTCCTTCCCTTTAGCAGTTAAGCTTATTCCTTTACTGCCATAGCTCTTATATAAGCTGGACATTTAGGACATCTTCTTCCAGAAGAACAGCCACTCGCTTAACATTCTCTATAGCCATTATTCTTAACTCTATGGCCTTCTTCAGTCTTTTAAATATAAGGGTACTGGGCTCGTCTGCTACGGCTCCTATCTTTTCTATTACATGCCTATAGTATTTAATAGGGAGTCCTTGCATAAACCACTACCCCTTCTCTTACTTAGTAAGGTTTCCTACAGCTACCACTCTTGCTAAAATACTGGTAAAATCTTATATATAGTAACGCAGATCGCCTAGTTGTTCCGTAGACATTTAAACAAAAGCTTTTACAAAGTCTCTTATCTCCATGCATTGGTAGTAGTCCTTAGTTCAATATTTGGTCCTAAGCTTCCTTATAAGCTCCGTCTAGTTACCAATTATAAACTTAGGCAGGCTTCAGATCCACATCCCTATCTAGTAATTGCAGTACTCTAGAAGGCCCTAGTGCTTCTCCTTACTCATTACATAATATTAGGTGCATAGCCGTTCATACTATTTAATAAACTGCAACACGTTCTGCCCTACAAAGTAGGGAGTTCCAACAGTTCCTAGGGCTAGCATAGGCTAAACCATAATATAGACCTTGTCTTAAGCCGTTAACTACTGGTTATAAGGTACATCTAGAGCTTCCTTAGGAGCTTACAGGTAATCCTTACAGCTCTTATCCTTTATCTGCGGAGGGTTATCAGTCCTAGGTATTATAGGTAAACGCTACGGTAGGTCTGCCTATATGGCCATAGTCTTAACAGAGGATGTCCCAGATAACTATCCTAGCGGGACCTTGACGGGTATACACTGCGGTAGGTCTACTTGTACGGCTATATCCATAATAGAAGGCACCTGCTTCTTAATGTCTAAGGGGGTGTCTTTCTGGGAGAGCACTACCACCAAATCTTAATGCGTTCTTCCGTTTTAACCTGCTATTATTCCACACAGTAGTTTTTTACGGAGTGCCTCTTAAGCCGCTGCTAACATAATCTAGATTACTTAAAAGAAGCTAAAGCTAAGCCAGAATAGGAAGCTTTTAAAGGCAGATCCAATCTTATATGCTTGCGGCCTTACTTAGTATTATCTCTATTCTTAAAGGGCAGTGCTAACTTCCTTCGCCGCCAGATATCTTAAATCCTGTTTCCATCTAACTAATTAGCCCTTATCTTGTCGTCTCTGCATCTTTAATAACATTCTGGCCATGCTCATGCGCGTATAAGTGGCGAGACTTTAACCACCAGTAGTTGTCTAATTGGCTCACCAGTTCGCTTAACGCCAAATTTCTAAGTATAGGCACTAAACCCAACTCCCAAGACCTCTTAACCCATACTCTTTTGCCTCTTATTGCTACTCTTTTAGCCTATACGTTAAGTCTAGCCGTCCTGTCTTTTTCCGGAACTGCCTAGTTCCCCTTACTGTCCAATACTGCCTAGTTCTCTAGTTCTCTAGTTCTATAATTCTGCTATCTTGTCTATCCGGCTGGCGGTTCTTTTGCAGCTGGTCATTTTTCTATAGTTATAGTATCTTCCTGCGTGTCTCTTGTGTATATAGCACTAGACTTCTAATCTAAAGAGCTTGCCGTCGTCCCCACATGGAATGCTAAATAATATAAGGAAGGGTACGGTGTCTCTTAGATAGGAAAGTTATGGTGCTGTTAGTCAGTTAGTTAGTTAGTCGGTCAGTCGGTTGGTTGGTCAGTTAGTTATAATTAGTTAGAATTAAACAGTAGAAAGCAGTCAGTAAGAAAGAAAGAAAAGAATATATTCCGTGAACTGATAAGGTCATAATAATATATAAGGAGGGAGGAAAGCCCAAGGCTCTATAAATACAGGAAAATGCCAAGATAGTAGACGATGTCTAATCTACACCACCATAATATGACTAGAGAAAAGACGTAAGGATTGCTAGAAGATATATTAGAAGCCTACTAAAAGCATACTAGAAGCATATTGGTAACTACCTAAGCTAACCTAAGGATTTTTATGCAACTTTATATTTAAGCCTTTATGCCGATCTGCAATCAATTATAAGTATTATAGGCAATTTGGTGCTCCTAGTAAGGTTTTATAGAACCTTTTAGTATAGGATTTAACGTATAAAGCCTTAGCTTATCGCCGTCTTTTAACTGCTAAGATATTAATCCGTAATCTTTTCTCGTAATCCTCTACGTTACTAGCATATTAATCCCGTATTTGTCCTTAGACTTATTAGGTGCGGTTAAAGTATTAATTAATCAATTAAGGAGACTTATCTCCTAAGATTTAGTATATATGTTTTTAAATCTGGTGGTCCTATGCTATATAATTGGCGTAGCTTTATCACCTAGCAAATAGGAGGAACACTTCACAATAGCGCCTCTAGCTATTATTCAATTATTAAGAGCGTTTATAACGTTATCCTTTAATACTATAGTATTATTTAAGTATAATTTAACCTATATATGTCTTTAATTAACGTCTTAATTGCCTTCCCTAGCCGCGTAATTAGTTTTTCTTATAAGGAAGTAATGGCTAAATAGCATATACGCGTATTTCCTTTTTTTTAATTACCCTATTGTAACGGAATTATATTAGTAAGGTTGCAGCTATATACTAGAAAGGTATTAAAAGGTAAAGTATAGAGACACTTTGCTTATTGAGCTTAATACTTTTCCTTAACACTTTACTTCCCATTATTAACCTTTATCCAATTTAGACGTTTACTTAACATATTTATTAAGATTTTCTTTTTTTTCCATTATTATTTTAATATGCCTCTTTATTCTCTTACTAACTGCTCTTCTAAGCCAATTCTTTAGCATATTTTAGCTCTGCCGCTATATATAGAACCTTAACCTCCGCTAACCTGTAATTAGTGCTGGTTCTACCTAAATGATTTTACTTATACGTCCTTAAAAGACCGGAAGTCTAATAAGAAGATTCTAGATACTTGTAATAAGACTTACTATATATAGTCTAACACCTTTAGTCCTTATAATTAATATATACATATTAAGAGCGGCAGTTATGTTAAGGTAAGCTTTTCTACTCTTAATAGGTTTCCATTACTAACTTTAAGCTTTAATAGCCTAGGCCTAAGTAGCGACGTTCCTTTAATATCTTTAACTACTATATCGCCTAGGCTCTGTCTTATTCTGGCGCTGTCACGGGACTCACTCGATCTCACGCCTCTGCGCGTCTTTGACGTTCTTGACCCGTACTCACGTTCGTCCCGAGACACCTACGCACGTTCCCCTACAAACCTCTATTTATACCTTGTACCTGGCATACGAAAACTCTTCTTCTTTATCCAATGTCTTTATATTAACCACGTATAGTTACGTGTACGTAGCCTTCTCAATTACTACCTCGTTTAGTACATTGTATCCCAGTTCGTGCCTACTCCGTAATAGGCGCTAATACTAAATATTTAGGTTAAATTTAAGACTATGCTATAGCTATCTATACCGCCTATAATTCCTAGTAAGCTAGCTAGTAACGCCTAATAAAGGAGCAAGGTTAGTATATTAAGAATAGGGTAAAGCATAGGGGTAATAAGAAGAAGGTTGTGTATACGCGTTAAGTTTTTAAAGAGCATAATATAATGCGGTATTAGGTAGGTTACCCTTCGGGTACCTAGCCAATAGGTAACTAACAGTTACTATAGCAAGGTCTTAGTGGTTCTAGACTTTACTAGCCAGCTAACGTCTCTATTTATTCTAGGCTTAAGCGTGTCTTTATTAACTATAAGCTTACTCTTTAAGAACTTTATTAGTGCTAATTTGGACATAATATTAGTATTAAGTATTTAAGAGTCTCTACTCCTTCTACACCTTATTATCCTGCCCCTATTTTTATACCTACTTATACTCCTATAAAGGGATTTTATTCCTATTAGCCATTACATAGTAGGCCAATAGATACTAATCCTACTCCTAAGGATAACGTATAGTAGCTTTTAATTAAGTATTTAGGATTATTCTTATATATAGTAGTAATTAAGGATCTTAATTAGTGTTTAGGAAGGCCTTATAAGGCATTTAGGAAGGTATAGGAATATAATTCTAGCAAAATACCCTATTAATTCTATGCTATATATATAAAAAGGCTAAGGACCTGTCCTGTCTTAGGCCGTAGCCCTAATCTTTATAGTTTTTAAAGCCTATCCATTCTATATCTAATTTGACCTATTTCTTACTTTTTAGGGCCTCTTATAGCCTACTACAAGCTTTCTTTATAGGTTATAATAACACCATAGTATTAGAGCGCTTTCTGCGATTTATAGATTGCGGACCTTCGTTCTAGTATTCTTTTAGAATATCTTTATAATAATTAAGGTGATCTTCTAATTCCCATATAGAGCCCTTAGCGGGCTAGTCTAGCTATTTAACTTTATATTAAAGCTTGTTCTTAACAGACTTATAGCATAGTATAGCTTTAACCTCATACCACTCGCCCACTACTTTAGGGTATTTAATTAGGCCTAGATGGAAGTTCTTTTCTAGCGGTAGTCTATACTATTATTATTCATTGCTTAACGTCCGATTCGGATCCCTGTTGGGCCCACGCGGACTACTCCTTATATACATATAGGGAGAAAACTCTATTTGAGAAAACCCCGTGATCCGTCTCCCTGCCTTTTGGGGCTCGCTTGCAAGTCGCCTGTGAGTTACTAGTGGTGCTCTACTACCTTACTTTTTGACCTTCTTAGGAACCACTGCTGCCATAACAAACCTACGGACGCGCTAGTATTATACACTATACTCTACTCCTGTAGAGTTATTAGGGGGCGCCTATTACTCACCCCTTTGCCTTTTATTGCTATTTCCTTTGCAACCTAGAACTGGTCTAGCACATTTTAGCCAATAAGCCACTGGGTAGCCGCCTTAAGGCCTTTCTATATTAAGAGTAGTGTATTATAGTTTTCTGTGCTAGCTGCTAAGAGTATTGCTTCTTGGCTGGTGTATAAGGGGCATAACAGTATTACGTATTTTGATGTCTGTCTTAGCCAGCCATATTTGCACCTTGGGCTACCCACTAGGACACCCACCCAGTAAAGCTAATCTTTTAGTCCTATTATTCCTATCCTTAAGAGTGTTGCCATTGTATTTTCTGCCTTTGTTAGGCCCTCTTGGAGCCCTTAGGTATTTACCCCCTATAATGTTGCCTATGCTACGGCTTGGGTTCCCCTTACCTAAGTCTACCTCTATACCTTTAACTCCTATTTGTCTCTCCAGCATCAGTCCAACTAGTATTATATTGCGGTAGATAGTTTTCTAGTACTCTTTTATACTCTACTTTGGCTCCTTTCTCTTCTTTACTGTTGTCTTTACTGGCCTCTTGCGCGTCTCCCTTCCTCCTCTATATAGGCCTGGGCCCTAGCGCCGTACTATTCTTTTTCTACTTTCTTTACCTGTTTTCCTAATATATCTTCCCTACTTTAGGGTTGTTGGTTCCTTCTCCTATAGGGCACCCTAGGGTCCCTCTATAGTTTGTTTAGGCGTATCTTAATATACTTTATAACATTAGAGTTATATTCCTTTTGCACCCTTTATATTGCATTGGCTTTAATATATAGTTATAGGGGGGGAATATTGGCTTCCTTCTTAAGTAGTGCTATAGCCATTTGCTTATACCCACCTGTTATACTCCTAAGGTAGGCTATTTGGACCTTTTAGAGTGGTTTAAAGAGTAATTTAGGGGGGCCTTTTTTAGTTTCTCTAGTGGCCTAAATGCTAGATCTATACGTTATGGTTGGCCGGACAACTACTATATATAGTAGGCGTAACCTTTAGAAGCATAGACCCTATGTAGAATTAACGATCCTGGATATAGCGATATACTATACTTAGCCCTTATGGGCCGCTTGCGCCGTATATACGCTCTACTGGAGCTTGCTGTCTACCCATACTCCCAATACCCTTAGGCCTTAAACCGGTTGACCCCCAAAGCCTTAGATATGGATTGTATGCTAAAAATCTGCAGATTGGTTACATTTTCTTATAAAATAGATTAGCTGGTATTTCTCTAGTAAGAATTGGACTCTATATCGTCTTGCCTATTCTATATAGGTGTTATGGGCTTTCTCTAGTGTCCTGCAGTTCTCTACGGCTGTTGGCCTATATATAATTAGGTTTATGTTATTAATAAAGCCTATCCCCTAGGTCGCCCCTTTCTTAAAGGTGTTAAGCAGGTTGCTTACAAAGAAGAGGAAAAGTATAGGCGATAGAGGTAATCCTTATAGTATTCCTATTATAACTATAATAGGGGGGCTCTGGTATCTGCTAAAGACTAATAATGTTTCTTTCTGGCCTGTAAATCCTTAAATAAATTAAATGATCTATTCTAGGAAGCCCTTTACCCTAAGGATGTATAGGAGACGCTTATGGGGTATATTGTTATAGGCGCTACTAATATCTAGGCTAAGTATTAATACTATAAAGTCCTTTCGCATAGCCTATGCAGTTTTAATAGTAGTAGCGAGTAATATAAGTGCTAATAGCGTTAAGCAATTCTTTCTTGCCCCCATTTAGCTTTGTGGTAGTAGGGCGTGTTCCTCTGCCATATTTACTATATAGTCCGCTATAACCTTTTCTAAGATCTTGCTTAGGGTGTTTTCTAAGGCAATAGGGCGGTAGCTTCCTAGGATTAAGTAGTCTGCTTTACCTTCTTTTTATAAGATAACCGTCGTTATAGATCTTCTAAGTCGCGGGTAGTAGCCTATTATAAAGTATGCTTTAGCTACGTCTGCAAGCTAAGGTGCTATAAGTGGTCTATAGGTCTTTAGGGCTTTGTTTAGGATCCTATCTAGTCCTAGTGCTGTGTTGTTTAAAAGGCGGCTAATAGTTCTAGCTATTTCTTTAGTTGTTATATCACTGTTAACCCTTAGGCGAGTTACCGGTGTTTTACTAGTAATATCGCTAAGGTCTGCTAGAGCCGGTTAAGGGAAAAATCTTTCTATAAGGATCTTTGCCTTTTTATTATTGTTGCTTATAGCCTATAGTTTGCCTGCTCTTTATAGGGGTGGTAGGTGTGGATCTTCTACTAAACGTCCCGCCTTTTTCTTTACCTATTTTGCTATAGTCCAAAGGCCCTTGTTATAGGGGAGACTTAGGTTAGTAGTGTATTTGTTTATAAACCGTCTCTAGTTATTCCTTGCTTCTTTTCTTAGGGTATTCTTTAGCTAGTTTCTTGTGTCTTTATATTATCTCTCGTCCTTAGAATTGTGGCTGC
>Ga0307507_10008749_pt1 | contig 13833 bp, 7 predicted proteins | sample 7_EM_MG_FD_207223 | JGI IMG/M metagenome (GOLD analysis project Ga0307507, IMG submission 207223) | Populus trichocarpa ectomycorrhiza microbial communities from riparian zone in the Pacific Northwest, United States - 7_EM | ecosystem: Host-associated > Plants > Roots > Unclassified | place...
TACCTACCTCTTCGCCACCTACTGCTTCTAAAAGGTTTAATTGTTATTATACTTCTACTTCTCTTAAGAGGCAGGCTAATAGAATTGCTGCGTAAAATGTTTAGTATAAGATAGCCTTTAAATCGTATATGTTAACTATACTATTTTAGTGTCTTATTTACTAATTTACCTCTTATAGTAACCTAATAGAAATGTTAGAGATTCTAGATAATAATAAAGAGAGCAATCTTGATAACGCTAACTCTCCCAAAAGTCCTCCTCTATTCTCTTATAATCTCCGCAGCCCTTATAAGCTCCGCAGTACGCAGATAGCCTAAGCTATAATATCTAATATTAACACAAACGAGCGCCTTCCTATTTAGGTGCTATTAGCAAATAAATAGTACACCCTAAAAGCTGGTGCTTTGGAGAATATAAAGGAAGCTTACTAGTAAATATATACCCACGTCCAGAATATTAAGGGTAGCTCTAGTATGCTGCGCGATCTGCTATACACTATATATTAAGCAAGACCATAAATATCGCGTTTATAAGCAGGACTCTAGACCTTATTTTAGAGGTGCATGCTTAAGATATTGCTTAGGTGGCAGATTATGCGAAAAGGTATATACTATTATTCTATTAGCTAATATATATATAGGATAGTTTACTGAGACTAGAGCCGGTTACACCTTAGCGTAAAAAATGTGCGCAATTAGCTTCTACCAGTAATCTGGCTGAAACACCTAGTAAGAAGGTATAATATCCGCATTTTAATAATATGGATATTGCTAATATCTATATAGCTTTATACCCGCACCACCCCCCCTTTAGAGACCTTCTCTCCCTTAAAGACTCCTACTCTTTTACTAATTCCTAGCATATCTGGTGCTGCTTTTAGTACTCCTGCTTACACGGAATCTATTAGGGTATATTTAGCAATTGTTATTTCTATGCGCGTTAATATGGTTAGTAAACAGATAACTAATATAGTAAGGGATATTTAAGCTATAGACTACCGGTTAAATAAGTTTAGAGATTCTCTAAGTAAGATAAAGGATAAGCTTGCGTTTCTAAGGCGTGGTGTTACTGCACTTATACGCAATACTAGGTTGCTGGATATAGAATTTAAGTAGATATAGGTTAGCTATTGCTGCGGGTTAGCTATTATTATAGGTTTAGAGCAATAAAATAGTAGTTCTTACCTTTCTGCTACTATATATAAATTAAGTCTCTGCCTTTCATTTAATAGATATACTTAATTAATATTATAATATCCGTATAAGCTAGGATAAAGATGTCTATATAAGCTAGGATAAAGATATCCGCATAAGCTAAGATTAAGATATTTATATATCCGCACCGCTGATGTTTACTAAGGTAAGTCACTATAGCAGCAATTATTTGTTAGTGCGCTATTTTAATAAAATTTGTAGGTTGGATATTCACCTTAAATTAACCTCTGTATGTCTTCTTCTTCTACTAACCTTTTACCTTATAGCACCGCACTATAAACTTTATTATTGTTATTTTATCCACTATCCCTTGGCATTCTACTGTCTACAATGTCTTTATTTATACCTATAAATGATATTAATGCAAACAACAGTAGCTAGGCAGTTAAGAAACTTAATATACGCAAAATAAACAAGGATGCTGTTAAGCACGCTATAGCTGCTCTTATTAAGCCTTTAGACTCTATTCCTAAAGAGTAAGCTTTCTAATACTAAATTATACCTATAGCTAATATAATTTTAGAAAATATATACCAAAGCGCTCTTTATAGGATTTAGTAGACGACAAAAATATAGATAGAGTGAAATCCACTAAAAATCCGCGCACCTTTTCGCTGCCTGCCTTTCTGTTGCCTATATCTTTGCTATAGACCACTTTGCCATTAGTTTCTTCGCTATCTGCTTCTTTGCTATCTACCTCTCTGCCGCCGCTACCTAATGCTTCTAAAAGGAGGCTTAATAAGGCTTATTTATCTTCTTTTCTTAGAAAGTAGGCTAAAAAGGCTGCTAATATAAATCTAAAGGCCAAAATAGCTATTAAATTATATATGTTAGTTATACTAATTTACCTCTTATAGTAACCTAATAGAAATATTAGAGATTTTAGATAATAATAAAGAGAGTAATCTTAATGACACCAACTCTCCTAAAAGCCCTCCTCTATCCTTTTACAATCTCTGCAGCCCTCGCAATCTCCATAGCACTATAAATATAAACAAGCGCCTTCCTATCTAAGTGCTGTTAGTAAATAAATGGTATACTCCAAAAGCCAGTGTTTACGAGAACATAAAGGAAAGTCGCTAGTGGATATTAACACATGTTTAGAATATTAAGGGTAGCTTTAGTAAGCTACGCAACCCACTATATGCTCTATACAAGAAGTATAGCTATAAATATCGCGTTTATAAGAAGGACTCTAGGCCTTATTTTAGGGGTGTGTGCTTAAGATATTATATAGGTGGTAGGTTGTACGGAAAGGTACGTGCTAATAGTATACTATTATTCTATTAGCTAACATATATATAGGAAAGTTTACTAAATCTAGAGCCAGTTACACCTTAGGGTAAAAAATATGCGAAGTTAGCTTCTACTAATAGTCTAGCTAAAATACCTATTAAGAAGGTATAATATCCGCATATTAATAATATAGATATTGCTAATATCCGTATAGCTTTGTTCTCATACCATCCCTGCCCGCGCTACTACGCCTCCCCCCCTATTAAGACTCCTACTTATAGTAGTATATATAGCCATAGAAGCACCCGCTCTGCCGCTGCTCCTCTAACTCTTTTACTAATTGCTAGTACGCTAGGTGCTGCTATTACTGCTACCGCTTCTACTAGCATGGAATCTATTAGGTTATATTTAGCAATTGCTATTTCTATGTATATTAATATAGTTTATAAATAGGTGACTAATATAGCAAGGGATTTTTAAGCTATAGACCGCCGGTTAAATAAGTTTAGAGATTCTCTAAGTAAGATAAAGGATAAGCTTGCATTCCTAAGGCGTAGTGTTATTGCACTTATACACAATGCTAGGCTACTGGATATTAAATAAGTAAATATAAGTTAGCTGTTGCTGTAGGTTAGCTGTTATTATAGGTTTATAATAAAATAGTAGCTCTTACCTTTTTGCTACTATATATATAGGAATCAAGTCTCTGCCTTATATTTAACAGATATACTTAATTAATATTATAATATCCGCATAAGCTAAGGTAAAGATATCCACATAAGCTAAGGTAAAGAGATTTATATACTAGGCATTAAGAAGATTATATACTAGCTAGAATTAATATTAATAAAAAGAACTTGCTTAATATATTAAGACAAAAACATACCATAAGCCCAAGCATTTAAAAGTCCTCTAGCATATTATCTATAGCCTTATTAAATCCATATTTATAAGGGTTATATAGTAAACCGCTAATATAAGACATCTGTATATTAAAATCAGCAGTGCCGCTCTATAAGAGCCGCTTTAATCTAAGTTAAAGAATAGTAAGTGCCTTAAACCTAACGTCCTATATACGCTAACGCACAATTAAATCCTTAGCAATTATATCTGTTGGGATAATATCACGTGTGGTCGCGTGGTCGCGTGGTCACGTGGTCACGTGTCCCGCGGCACTAGCGTGGCGAGGAGCCTTAAGCTCCTCGCCCTTCCTTATCAGAACAATTAAGAATCAACCATCGTATCAACCAGCAAAGACTGTTTGACTACGACTCCGACCTATTCGAATAGGTATCCCTGGTAATACCAACACTGATCAGTGGTTAACTTCACTGTTATACCATAGAACAGCAAGGTTATCAACAAAAGAGACAGTCTCGTGCAGGGGTACTATATGCGCTTATATGGAATGGATCCCGGCGATACTGTGCTAACTTAGACTTGCGGAAAACCAGTAACAGAAGTGTCACTAAGTACTAGGAGATACCAAGTTGCGTCTATCACGTAGAACAACCACGTTTACGAAGACTTGGTCAAGTACTTTAGGTCAGAAGTGTCACTGAACCTACAGTCCCAAGTCAACATCCAAAACGCGTCGACTACATTTCAAATTGCCTACCTTTTAACAGCAAACCTACGAGATTCTACAAAACCGAAACCCTACCTACCTTCGACGTACAACACCCCGTCGATTCTACTTCTACAAATCGGCAGTTCCGCTTCGACAACTACCTCAATACCCTCCGTGTACCTTCGCAGATCTTAAGATTATAATCACTACCCAACTACACGTCGAACAACCTTCATTTCCCTTAATTTTTATCAAAACGCGTCAAACAATCTTTAATAACAGCTATTATGGCGTTAACCTACCCGAAGAAGTACGAGGACGACATTAACCCAAAGATATGGAAAACCGCCATAATTAATCCTAAAGATGTCAATCAACAAGACTTAAACGGATTCTTATTACACCGTATGGCACACTACAAAGACAGCGAATACAACGACACCATACTATGGTACTGCATAAAGGAGGACTTCGTTGGATGGACAAAGGAAATATAGGCTCTCGCGAAGAAGGTTATCATACGAGACTTCCGTAATTTCCTTCGGGAGAATAGAGTATTTGTCCCTATAGATAGGGGCGTTATTAGAGATAATATTCAGGAGCATGTCATTAACGTAAAAGAAGAACACGAATGGACTCCACAAGAGATTAAGCACCAGAAGAAGCTTAACTTACGCTGGAATTCAAGCAGTACACTACTAGAGACGCTTCAACCTCCGCAAGAAGCTCCGCAGCAGCCTCTGCAACAACCTCTATCTTCAGTTCCCCAGTATCCACCAATTCAACTCGTGCCTCAAGCTCCGTCCCACCAGAGATTCTCAACCTCGTTCAACTCAAGCGCCGAGACGTTTCCTCTAACCCCTACCGCGACTAGACAACCGGCACAACAAGCCAGATCTGTAAATGATATTCCAACCCACCAGCAGCAAGCTCGACAAGAACCTCCGCAACGACCTCCACAGCAACCTCCGCAACAACCTCCGCAGCAACCACCGCAACGACCTCCACAGCAACCTCCACAGCAACCTCCGCAACAACCTCCGCAACCACCACGCAACAAGCAACCCCACCCGCCATATCAGCAATACGGACAGTGGAATGCTTACGACAAGATTGGACTGCCAGAGATTCAACATCAAAAGAAAGAATTGCCAGAGGTTCAATATCACAGTACATTTTCGGTTATGCTCAAAAATTGTGCCAGTAGCTTCTATTACAGCAAAATCACTGGAAGATTATATGACTTAAGACCTGCAATTAGCACCGCTATTTACTTGCATAAGGCACAGCAATTCTACTTTAATAACTACCCTTAGCAGGAGCTCGATTACGGCGAATACGACAGTTATAATAACGGCCAGTACTGGACCAATTACTCCTACGGATGAAGTGGGTATGGACGAGGCCGTGGCAGCGAGGATAGACGTGGAGGCTCTGGCTACCGCGGAGGAGGCCCTCATAGAGGGTACCGTGAAGGATGGGTAAAGAGGGAGTAGAAGATGTGGCAATTTGAGGTTATAACAGTTTAAGATTTACCACTTGGTTAACCACCATTTCTTTAGCAGATTTTAGGACAGCGAGACTTATATTGCAATGGCAATAGTAAGTAAGGAGGATTGATATTTGTTACACTAGTTAAGTGGTTAGAACGGCATAGTCACGCAGGCAACCCACAAAAGAAGAATTGCCAGTGTTGGGATAATATCACGTGTGGTCGCGTGGTCGCGTGGTCACGTGGTCACGTGTCCCGCGGCACTAGCGTGGCGAGGAGCCTTAAGCTCCTCGCCCTTCCTTATTAAAACAATCAAGAATCAACCATCATATCAACCAGCAAAGACTGTTTGACTACGACTCCGACCTATTCGAATAGGTATCCCTAGTGATACCAACAATATCTGTAAGGGACTATATATTAACCGCAGGAGATTTAATTATATAATTAGATATTGTCTACTTACTAAACACGTCCTTAAACTTAGTATGGAGAGATCTAGTATAGCTTATAGTAAGAACACTCCACCTAAATAAAGAGTCTACCCTAAAGGTTAAGTTTCAGTGTAATTAGAGTAACTCCTTTAGCTAAAGGTTTAGTAGTTTATTAAGTTAATTAGCTTTAAAAAAGCTATTTAGCTCTCCGCAATTATTAATTAGCCTATTTACAAGTATGACCCGCTAAAGTACTAAATTATACGCCTCTATTATAATTAAACTCTAGAAGTACATTATTTTAGATATATAGTTATTGCTTCTTAATCTAGCAAAGTAAAGGTAAAGGTAGGGAATTGCACACTTTAATAGGCTAATATCCGCATGCTTAATAGCGTATTTCAACACTTTATATATTTTAACCACCTATAGATACCAAATATAATTAAAGAACTCTATATTAACAATCTAAGCGGGCTAGCTTATAGTAGCGGAGCTAGGTACTATAAGTAATTAATCTATAATTTAAGAACCTCTACGGCTAGAGGGCTATAGAGGAACTAATTTATTAGCCTTATAGCCGACTTTAAAGCTAAAACCCGCTGCGTAAATATTCTTAATATACTATAGAAACTGCTTAGGCGTTAAGGATCTAATATATCCTTTAACCGTATCTTCTTTATAGATGTTAAGCCTATTGCGGATATATATTAAGAAGAGTGCAATAATATAGGTATTAAAACTATATAGTACTAGTTCCTTAAGATAGTAAAAGGGAGGGCGCTTTATAGGAATATTTTGTTGCCTAAAGTAATTTATATAAGTATAGAGCGTAGAGTACTACTATATATATCACTTACCACTAAAGAAAGTCCTTATAATTGTATATAGGAAGTTTAACTAGAGGTGCTAAAAACCTAGAATAGGTAGTACCTAATAGTAGCTATTATATAAAAGTGCTGCCTCCACCTGCTTTTGCTTATAGGTATAAATAAGCTTTACGGTTTTCTAATTACTGTATGCTAGATATAATCGGTCCTAGAAATTATTATTATAATTAAGTTATAGTTGCTCTAGGAATATTATCTTAAGTATATAGTAGTTGCTATTTATAAAAGCCTCGCTCTCTATAATAGGGCTTAAGTTTATATGCGTTGTCTTTATAGATAGTGAAATATTAATCTCTAGCATACGCGAATATTCTAGCTTAGTATTAGATTTAAAAATACTATTTATAGCGGCCAGATATGCGCTTTATAAAGCATTTGCAATTCTAAATATAGATATCCAATTCTAAATATTATTATATGTGTTACCTAGCGTCTTAGCAATATCCTTAATCTAAAGCTATACCTAATTAAATACATGTGGTGGTGGGATTGCATCTATTTTTGGAGGTTGTTGGCCGCCGCTTTTAGCGGCGTTCTTACCTCGCTTAGACCCTGTCACATCGCCGCTTTAAAGAAGCTCTATTTGCTTAAGCACTTCCTATCCCTGTCATGTCCCGCCCCATTATCCTGGAGGGTTAGAAACGGGACACAAGCTTTAGCAAAGCTCGTTAGCGCTTACGTTAATTCAACAATGGCATAGCCCAGGTAGAAAGGCCAGCGTCTACTTAAAGGAATGGCCTGCTTGCCCTGTCCCTGTACTATCTCCCTTTACCACCCTCGTTCCACTTCCTCTCTCTCTCCCTTTACTATCCTTGGTCCACTTCCTCTCTGGCGATTTAATCCTTATCTATAATACTCACCTTACCTGTTTAGCAAACTCGCCGTTGCTAAAATGGTAGTACACCTATCAAAGTAGCTGCTCCGGCCTATAGGATAGAGAGGAGAGGAGCGCCCTACGCCGCTGCCGTTTATTAAAACTCAAATTTATGACTCTAAAGTCTAGACTCGAACACAGACACCGATCTAGATACATATATTTGTTCAGAAGATGGTATAGATTTAGATTCTAGAGGACTAGATATGGAACCAGATACGGAATTAGATGCGGAATTAGATGCGGAATTAGATGCGGAGTTAAATACGGGATTAGATACGGAGTCCAATATAGAGTTAAATGCAGGATTAAATATAAAATTGGACTCTAAAGCTAAGGAAATACTAAAAGACATTACTAAATTAGAAGAGGAGGGACCCGTAAAACAGAACCATACTCCTTATACCAAGAAACTATAAAAGAGGGAAGGCGAAATCTAGGAGAGGTAAATTATAAAATTTCTGCTAACTTGTTATTATACCCTCTAATTACTATAAACTAGGTACTGCCTAAAGATTAAAAAGAAAACCTAAAAAACCCCAGATAACTAGCTGTGTAAATACGCCCTAAAGGTATTTAAAGCATATCTCCGCTGGCAGAAGAAACATTTTTAAATTAAAAAGAAGAGCGTAATACGGAGCTATTAGAAACAAATCAGCATATGCTATATAGACCTTACACGCCATAAGATGGATGGTAATGTCCTTAATAATATTTGCAATGTAAGTTCCTACCCCTCCTTTAAGGCAGACTAATAGCTGTGGAAGTGGATCCCAAGCCTTAGGCTTAATAAGTTGGCAAAGGAAAAGTACGCTATATTCGTCTAAGACCTTTATGCTATCCTTTACGCTCTCTAGATTAACGATACTAAGCCACTCTATAGCTTTATTTAAGTCCAAATTTCGCTTCTTCTTCTACTTAGTATAGCTATAGCTACAAGACCAGGCGCTCTGGTGGAAAGCGCTAGTGTTAAAGGCAGTAATAAAGCCGTCTAGTTTAAGAATATTAACGTTATAGTTATTCGCAGCGAGAAACGCTCTAATAAGAGCACGATTATAGTGAATGTGAACCTGGAACACATTAAGAACAAAGAAAAGGATGGTAAACCATAAGCTTTATACTGTGTATAAATAATATATCCTACTAACTGTAAATCTATAGAAAGAAATTTACCTTCCGTTTTAAAGACCTTCCTGCGTTCTGTATTGTTTCGCATATTTTAGCTGTTGGCGTTAGTCAAGACGCATTCCTAGATAACTTTATAAGTGTTTAAGATATCTTTAACCTCAAGGTACTAGCGCACCGCGATGTGCTATATATTAAATAGAAGAACAAAGTACTAAATCAGCTATTCTTCTGCGACGTCAGCCATATAACTGGGGGTGGCAATATTATAAAAGAAAAGGCCTTTCTATACGCTAAATACCGTGATATATTCGTACGCCTAGGGCTTGTTACTGGGTTTAAGGAGGCACTAGAGCTGTACCAGCTATAATGGGCTTTAGGTAAAAATATTAACAATAGGTCCGCTTAACAATTACCTCTAGACCTGGTTATATATTAATTATATAGATAGATACTGTTACTCTAGAAGAGCGGAACCAGACTATAGGCCATCTTAGTAGTATGTATAAAAGGTATTATATACTAATATATATTGCACGCGATTACCAGAGTATCTATTTTAGAAGTCCTTTATAGGATCTCCTTATCAAATCTATTACAAGAATGGGGCTGTTACGAGATTAATAAGCGCCTATAAAGCTTAATAATGACTAGCTAGAAGAAGTCCGCAATAACCCTAAGCTTAAAGCACTTCGTAACAAATAAGAAGAATATAAGAACCGTATCTATGGTAAAGGCCTCTACCCCATTACTAAGGCCAAAGGCACCAAATTATACCAGCAATATAAAGAGACTAAGTGGAAGATTGGTATAACGTATTAAAGATTGCAGAGGGAATGATTAATGACCGCTATTTATAAATTCCACGACTTAATTAATACGATCAAGATAGCCAGGCAGCTTAGTGGGAAAGGCCCAACTAAGGTATTAATACTGCTAAGGGTGGAATTTAAACTTTGGGAGCGGGCTACTATTGCTAAAATGCTCTTTACACCTTTTAAAAACAAAAAAGCCCGAGTTAAGTTTATTAAAAACCTAGCTTAACTATATTATTAACAAGAAACGGCTTGACGTAAACCTTTAAAACGGAAGAAAATAGACTTTATTATCTTTAAAGGCGAGAAGACATCTTATGTGCGAAAGCAAAAGGATATTAGTCTTAAGAGTACCTTAAATTACCAAACTCCCGGTTATATGTCCCTAAAGGAAGAGTCGCTAGATAATAAAGATTGCGGGACTATTTAATAAGAGCTTAGCACTTTAGACGCCGCTAAAGCCAAGACTGTTTAGTTATATCCTATAGAGCTTCCCTACCCAGTATGCCTTATTTATATAGGCAATGACGAGTTCTTATACGAAAAACGGATGCGCTATATACCGTAAAAAGACGTCCTAAAGAAGTATGTGGATACCCACCTTTAACTACCTAAGTACTAAAAAGAGTTTAAATATCGCTATCCCAAATGTTCCACGTAAATAGAGGGCATAATGCATTTTAAGAGATATGTATATAATATATATAGAGTATCTTATTAACACCCACGGACTGTCCGTCTAATATTCTTAATTACGTTCCTAATAAGATTTCTAAAGTTTGTAGATATTACCTAGCTCGCCCCTTCTTACCCAGCCACCTAAAGTAGGAGGCCACTATTTATAAGCGCCTCCGTCTAATTTAAGGGATTTATGTGCCGGTATATCTAGGAAATATTGATTTGGCCGTCCGTATTTCTATAACGGTATTATGGAGATTGTTTATATAAGGTTCCTTAGTTTTAGGGGGAAGTTTATCTCTTAACGTATTAACGGCGATAATAGGCAATACCTAACTAAACAGGTTAAGTACTTAATTTAGGCCATATATTGGCTAGGAGTATTGCACCGAGATGCAATACCCTATAATATGCTTTAGAATATAGAGATTAGCCAGGCAATAATAATTGACTTTAGATAGGCAGAGATTGTAAAATCGCGGGCTATGCTAGGCGTTATCTTATTAGATATAAAAATTCCCTACAGCTATCTAGTGTGCAAGAAAAGCCATATAATATTAAATAGTATTCTACACTTTAAAAGCCATGCTTGGATAGTTCATAAAATTAAGCATTAAGTTTTAAAGACTAATTCTAGGTAGCATTTCTATCTTTATTATAAAAGAAGTATACTCTATTTAAAGCGTAAGGCGTCCTACTATTACACATTCTAGTTCTGCTTTATATATCTATAGTAAGAACAATAGCGTTTTATTATAATAAGAAGGCTAATAAGTTTAGTTCTAGCTATAAAAACATAGAGGCTATAGCAGATTCGCTTCGTCCTCCTTTAAATCTTTATAAACGAAGATTAGAGGAAATAATTAGGGGGGTTAAGAAATATTAAAAGGAGAGACTAGAGACCATTATAACTATCGCAGACGACCTTATTATCGCAGATATAAAAGCCACCTTTGACGCCGCCATAAATATTACTAGTAAGGTTAGGAACACCTTTCTAAAATCTACCACAAAGTCCGCCTAAGATGCTGCCACAAACACTATAGATAGTACCGCAGCTATAGATACCGTAGTAATGAATAACAAATATAAATACAATTTGCAAGACATAATAGCAGAGATAAAAGGCTTGAAAATTAATAAGAATAAGGGTGTTAAGGATAAAGACGTAGAATTAGGAGTAAAGTTGGTAAAGAAGTCCCTAAGAATAAGGTGTAGATAGTCCGCTTTAGTTTTTAACAGATGCTTAAATAGATAATGGACGGATGTAGTTTTTTTTTAACCGTCTTCCCCAAATGAAATATTGGATTCGCCGTCTTTAATCATTATAATATCCTGCGATATGTAATTTAAAACCCTTACGCAGTCCAAGGAAAACATTATAAGATACGCTATAGTGTACTCCCCCTAGCCTCTATTAGCGGATGTCTTTAAAGGCTATATATTTGCTTACTAAAAGGAAATAATCTATCTAATAAATAGTAAGAAGGATTATACTTACCACAGCTAAAATAACGGTAGGTATTCCAACCCTTAAGGTTACTTATAATAATCTTCAATTCCGCAGGTATTATACCACGCGCGCTTACCATATTTTAAAGACTGGAATTGCAGTAAATAAGATATGCACTAGAAAACTTTCTACTGCTACTAGGATGCATAGTAGTAGCTAGTGCAATATAGAGAAGAATCGCCCAACATCTAAGCCCTAGAGTAGAAAAGCGAGAAGAATAGTAATACGGGCTACCTAGTGGCCCTTTATAAACATACTAATAAAACCCTATAGAGATTGGATCTAGCTTTCTATTAGTAAGTTCCTTTAGTATAGCAGCCTTATAAACCTTAGCAGCTAATATAATCGCTAACAAAGATCTTAATAACACGGCTATTGGTTATAGTGTGTCCTAAGGTAGATAAATAATCCGGTACTTTATGCACCTAATTAAGACAGTAACTATGAGTCCGGGGATAAGGAAAAGAGATATTATATTAAAGACAAAAGGCCACTAAAGGCGCTATAGCTTATAATACCACAGGGCGACAGTGTGAAAAATTATAAGATAACAAATAAACACTATACAACCATACGCGGCAGCTACAGGTAGAGGAGCGTGCATTACGGTAAAGGAAAGAAGGCAACTATATTTTCAGCCTGGTCAGCCTATAGGCCTTATAACTCTGCTAGTAAGCCCTAAATTTCGTAATAGTAAACGGAACCAGGCTTAACATAGTTAAGCCATTATTAAAGTAATATTAAAGCATTACTTAGATTTAGGATCAAGTCAATTCTTTAAGGAATATAGGAAAGAATCCAATTAGTTCCTAGTAAGAAAGGCTTTTAGGGTATAGAATCTTAATTAAGGCTTATATTAACTTATCCTAGAAATCTCCCGCCTATCTAGTTTAAGTAATTAATTTAACTCTTTAGGGACGCGTTGCCGAGGAGGCCAGTATATAGGAGAAGTTGCTTTACACTAGTATAGATTTGGGGCACTAAAAAACCTATAGGTTTTTTAGTGCCCCAAATCTATGCTAGCTTACCATTGCTTAAAGCAAAAGGTTTTACCCGCTATTTGCTATTAGGACTTCTTATAACACCTATAAAATAACTAATATTACTACAAAACTTAGAGCTGCTCTAGTATAAGAAGAGCTAGCGCTTCTAGAGCCAAGCGTAAGTTCACCTATTCTACGGATACTACCTCTTTACTAAACTTTTTTATAGTTACTCCAAAACATAAACAAAGTCCTTAAGTTAGTTTATAAAGCTAAGTCGAAGTCAAAATCTTTCGCAAAAAATATAACTTTTAGGGTTAATTCTAAAGAAACTAGTATTTCGTAATCAAGTCTATTAAAGATATACCATTCTAAGCCTAACCCTGGGGTTGCAACATTTCTTACTAAAGTTTAGGCCAAAAAGACGGCTTTCTAGAACCCTTAAGTTTAGAAAACCTGCACAGATAATTAGAAGAGCTTTCTTAAAAATCCGCTTAATTATACCGTTTTTATCTGCTTGGTTCTTAAAATAGAGAAGGTATACCACTAACTCCTTTATAGATTTGGTTAAGTAGTTCTATAAAAACTCTTAAAAGATAAATACACGGCAAGCTTAATAGCCAAAGACTTTCACGAAATTAGCTTAAATACTAAAATCCCGCTTAAAGACTTCACTAAAGAGATAAAAGATTTCTTTACTAGCGGAAGCAAGTACTGCCTAATCAGTAAGGCGCTAGGAGGGCCTAGTGTCTTATTCTTCCTTCCTTTAGAGATAGGGGATAGAGTATAAGCTTAGCAGTAAACAGTAGTTATTTATATACTAACCGTAATCTTAGATAGGAAAAGATGTTCCTAAAGGCAGGTTCTAACCATAACAAATCAATCCAAGCCCTTAAAGATGCGGGCATCTTAGATACCTTAAAAGAATACCATACACTTACCAAAAGCTTAATTAAAGAAGGCATTAGTATGGTTAAAATCCTTATAATTTAGTATAGATGCTGACTTT
>Ga0307507_10008750_pt1 | contig 13832 bp, 10 predicted proteins | sample 7_EM_MG_FD_207223 | JGI IMG/M metagenome (GOLD analysis project Ga0307507, IMG submission 207223) | Populus trichocarpa ectomycorrhiza microbial communities from riparian zone in the Pacific Northwest, United States - 7_EM | ecosystem: Host-associated > Plants > Roots > Unclassified | place...
TATCAAAACTAGGTCTGTATTACATTCGAAGTCAAGTAGGAAGAGCTCAAATTGTCTCTCTGTTGTTTTATTACCTGATTTGATCAGGATGTAACAGAAAAGTATCAACACATGATGTTAGTCAAATATGAAAGTTGTCTGATACTGATTCAGTGGGCAGCTCCTTTGGAAGCCTTCTGGGAGTGTGTTGTGCCAACTTTTGAACCTGTGGTTCTTTCATCAACATCACACTCACATTGTCAACACATTGTCCAGCATGCGCCTGTCTGATTCACTGACTCCCATCACTTTGAAGGATCTTCCAGAGCAAGAAGAAAAACATCAACAAGACTCCAAATATGACTTTGCCATAGGGCCCTTCACAAGGACTCTCCTGTATGTTTGTGTTGGTTGAATCCTACCCCCCAGCTCACTCTCTCTCCAGTGCACCTCTCTCCTCAATCCAGAACGATATGTCTATTACTCCAACCAGCAGGAGATTCCCATCCTATGCACAATCTCCACAGCCCTTGCATCTGCGCAGCTCTGACTCAACTCTGCTGTCCAATCCTCCAACAAACCTCCCACAATCTCCAAGGACTGCCAAATATTTTCGTCATGAACTGAGCAATCCCAGTGTTTTGGGGTACTATTGTAATCCTGGTCCCTGGATTACTCATGTTTGAACATGTTTCCTTTGTTTGGGTTTATTGCTTTACCTTTCCTATTTATATATCTCAGATACGTGCTCTTGTGCTTGGACTCTTACCACCACCATACCATACACATTTCCCTTCCATATACCCATATTCCCCTCTAGATCATCAGAATCATATATGCAGTTAAATTCTATTGGTCTGATTCTTTGAGCAGTGTCATCTATCCCCCCAGGGTAGACTTACACTTTTTTTGAATTTATGCTGCCGTTATAGATTCTAACATTTTTTTTATGCATATAGTCACATCTCTGTGGGTTTTCCCTTTAGGCATTTACTTGGCATGTTATCACTTCATTTCTGTATGTTCACTGTCATGTTAGTCCTTGTGGCATGCTCCTAACTGTCTAATCAAGTGGAGGGCTATTTGCCTGTACTGCTTATGCCACTGCCATCAGTGAACCTCTCTTTTGGGATGCTCTCACAATCACTGTAACACTGGAACACCCTCGTTTCACCTGCACTACCGCTCTCACACAACAACTGCCCATTCTCGATGGTTTGGCATCCAATGCATGTGTTAGGAATAGCCGACCACCATCTCAAACAAAGTCATCTTCTTTTCGAGCACCACCCACACCCTCATCACCTTTCTCTCTTTCCTCTGACTCTTCTGACTCAGAAGAACATGCATATATTCACTGAAAACATCAATCAACAATGTCTATGCTAGCTACCATCGAACCTACCAGTGCCAAGGCGCCTGTCTTGACTGAGGGGGATATTTCACCCATGGTCATGATGGACTTCAAAAACGCTGCCCTCGACTTCTTTGTTTCTAAATCAGTTCCTGCTGAGAAGCAAGTCACAATGATTATACCTGGAATCAAGGATCTTAGAATCCATGATTGGATTTCTGCTGAACATGCACATCTTGTCAACCTTCCCTTCTCGGGCTTCATGACCAAAATGTGAACCAATTACCTACATCAAGACTGGGAGGATCAAATTAGAAATCAGATTCTCATGTCTACACTGGCATCATCTCAAACATCCTTCTGGAACTGGTCCCAACAATTGTTGAAACTGAACTGTCTCTTGCATGGTACCGCCTCTGTCTTCGACGATGCAGCACTTCATAATCACCTTGAGGCTCACCTCGACAAGGAGCTATGCGCACATCTCAAACATAATGAGACATGTAAGGACAAGGTCCTAAAAACTTGGATCGCTTCCATGTGTCTGATCGATGAAGCACGTGCTGTAGAAACAAAAAGACACTGTGAACTTATTGAAGAAATGCTGGACCATCAGGCGAAATGTCAGAACACCAAGACAGACACCTTGCACAGTCCATCTCATTGCGGAAACTCCTCTCAATTGACCTCTGTGTCCTCCAACTCGACTACCACCTCTTCTTTTGTCAAACTTCCTCCCCTCACCGACACTGAATGCACTCTCTTAAATGAACATGATGGATGTACCAAATGCTGCCACTTCTATACAGATCATCATTCGCAAAATTGTCCTAACAGTTTCCCTCTTGGCAAAGGCTATAAGATGTTGACTACAGCAGATGTCCTTGCAGCAAAGAAAGCTAAGGCCATCTCTAAACCAGCGGCTAAGCCTGTTGCTGCCACTTCTGCATCTATTGAGAATGTCGACTCTGATGAAGACATCTCTGCCACAGCAGCTATTCTCCCTCACTCTTCCAATGATTATACCTCAGATTCTGACAAAGACTGGGATGTATCATGCTGTGAGGTGAGTCACATGCCGCATCATGGCAAACATCTGATATGGAACTGTCAAATTCACAGTCAGACGAGTGATTTTCCAGTAAAGACTCATGCGCTATTAGACAACAGTGCCCACCTCATCCTTATCCATCCTGAGCTTGTTGATCAACTTGGCCTGAAGAAGTATCATTTGCACCAACCTGAACCCATCAATGTCGCCTTTAGCACTGAGAAGAAACAAACCAAATTGTACTATTATGTTATGCTTTCCCTATTGTCTTTAGACACTACATGGACTTCACATGTCGTAAAAGCCATCATCACTCCAGGACTCTGTCTCCCTATCATATTGGGCCTCCCATGGCTTGAACATAATTCCATTGTAATTGATCATGCTGCATGCACTTGTATAGATAAAATTAAATCGTATGACTTATTAAACCCTCCCATTATCCTACCTCCACCCCCTCCTAAACCACATCTGCATGAACAGATTAAAATCACAAAGGCAGATAAAAAGTTAATGCTGGCTGAAATGATGATGGTCTGCCATGACAGAATTAAAGCCAAAAATTTAAAGCCCGAAGAAGTCAAGGAATTTGATGTTGCAGGGGCTGTCCGTAATTGTCTAGACGTTCTCATCGCACAGGAACAGCTGAAATACATGAGACCAATTGAAAAGCAGAATTAAAATCAAATTTTGAACCAATCCCACATGTCGACAAACTTCCGAAAGATGTTGTGGCCAAAATACATATCAAAAATGCAGAAAAAACAATCAAATCACGCTCCTACCCATCCCCACAGAAATACAAAGAGGCATGGTGAATATTAATTTAACAACATCTGGATGCTGGCCGTATTCACCCATCTTCCTCTCCATGTGCCTTGCCCACCTTTATTGTTCCAAAGGCTAACCCTGATGTATTACCATGCTGGGTAAATGATTTCAGACAACTAAACGAAAACACAATAACCGATAGTCATCCATTACCCCGCATTGACAATATTCTCAATGACTGTGCAAAAGGCAAAATTTGGGTACTATTGATATGACCAACAGCTTTTTCCAAACTTGCATGCATCCTGACCATGTCCATCTCACGGCTGTCAACACACCATTAGGACTTTATGAATGGTTAGTGATGCCCATGGGTTTGAAGAATGCACCTGCGATTCATCAACGCCGTGTCACTGCAGCATTGAGACATTTAATTGGTAAATTTTGCCACATATACCTTGACAACATTGTTATTTGGTCTAATTCCTTGAACAAACATGAACACAATGTGCGCGCTGTACTTGAAGTGCTACACATGGCACAACTATATGTCAATCCAGATAAAACACACCTGTTCTGTACAAAAATCGATTTTTTGGGACATCACATTAGTGCATGTGGTATCGAAGCTGACACAAAAAAAAGTTGATAGAATCATGAACTGGCCTGTGCCTAAATCAGCAACTGAAGTCAGAGGATTTTTAGGCTTGGTTCGGTACATTGCTGCATTTTTGCTGGCACTTGCTGATCATACAGGCGTACTCACCGAACTTATGACAAAAGATTCTGAAAAGAATTTTCCATTGTGGGCGCCCAAATATCAAGTAGCATTCAATGCTATAAAGCAAATCGTAATGAGCCATGACTGTCTAACAACTATTGACTTCTCTAAAATGCCAAATTATAAAATCTTTGTCACCACAGATGCTAGTGATAAATGCTCAGGCGCTGTTTTATCCTTTGGCCCTTCATGGGAGACAGTGCATCCTGTCACCTTTGATTCAATGACCTTCAAAAATGCAGAATTAAACTACCTGGTACATGAAAAAGAACTTCTTGCTGTTATCCATGCATTAAAAAAATGGCATGTTGACTTGTTGGGTTCTACCTTTTTCATCTACACAGACCATAAGACGCTTGAGAATTTTAATGTCCAAAGATGGATGGAATTCATGTCACAGTTCGACATGAAAATCGTGTATATTAAAGGCAAGGAAAATACTGTCGCCGATGCACTTTCCTGCTTTCCAATGCCTGAGATGTTAACAACTGCTGAAAATGTTGCACGACATCTGTATACCTTCTGTGATGATGACAATAATGGCACTACTTTGGCTAGTGTTATTTTACCTGAACTGTGTGGCCCATGGGAATCAGCAACCCACCTGTCTTCACGTGTCAAATTACCACAGCCAATTTGCACCACATTGCAAATTATGGTGGATAAATCATTCTTGAATTCTGTCAGAGCTGGATATGCCGAAGACACGTGGTGTAGGATCTTACCTGCAGCTGCTGTCAGTTGGCCTGACCTTGTCTTCCGGGATGGCCTATGGTATGTCGGGGATAGGCTCATCATCCCAAGAACAAACAACCTCCGGGAAACACTTTTTATTCTGGCACATGATGTTTTAGGTCATTTCGGTTTCTACAAAACATACAGCTCACTGAGAAATGCCTATTATTGGCCTAACATGTGACGTGGCCTTGAACAAGGTTATGTTGCATCCTGTCCAGACTGTCAATGTAATAAATCGTCTACCAATAAACCTTATGGACCTCTGCACCCCTTGCCTATCCCGGATCAACGGGGTGATTCTGTGGCCATAGATTTCATTGGCCCTCTCCCTGAAGATCAAGGCAAAAATTTGATTATTACGTTTACTGACAGGTTAGGGAGTGACATCCAATTAGTGCCATCTCATACAGACATTACTGCCAATGAACTGGTGTACCTTTTCTTTGATAGATGGTACTGTGAGAACAGACTACTGTCTGAAATTGTGTCAGACCAGGATAAGCTGTTCGTGTCCAGATTCTGGAAATCGCTTCACAAATTGACTGGCGTGAAGTTGAAACTGTTGACAGCTTATCATCCAGAAACTGATGGTGTGAGTGAATGCACAAACAAAACTGTAAATCAAGCCCTGAGATTCCATGTGGAACAGAACCAATTGGGTTGGGTTCGTGCACTACCAAGAATACACTTTGATCTGATGAACACAATCAACAAATCAATGGGTTTCATGCCCTTCCAACTCCGTATGGGCTGAAGTCCATGCATCATACCACCTTTAGTACCTGTGAAATCTTCTGCAACAGTTACTGACATTGATGCATGGCATGTCATCTGAAAACTGGAAATGGATGTTTTAGAAGCCCAAGACAACTTGCTCAAGGCTAAGCTCTCACAAGCCATACACGTGAATAAAAACCATACAATAAACTTCCCTTTCATGGTGGGTTTGCAAGTAAGACTGTCTACCCTTCACAGAAGAAAGGAATACAAAGCAAAGGGTGAAAAACACGTGGCAAAATTTATGCCACGCTATGACGGCCCTTACACTATCACTGAAGTCAATGAGCAACATTCCACAGTAACACTGGACCTCCCAAACTCCCCAAATATATACCCCACATTCCACACATCACAAGTCATTCTGTACATAGAATCAGACACAGACAAATTTCCTTCTCGTCACTTCGAAGAACCTGAACTGATCATCACTGAGGATGGCGAAGAAGAACAATTTATTGACAAAATATTGGATGCATGCCGACATGGTCAGTGTTATCAATATCTCGTTTGCTGGCATGGTTTTGGTCATGAACATGATGAATGGCTCCCTGGCTCTGAACTGGAAGACTGTGAAGCACTCAATATCTGGCTGGCCTCTTGGAATGGATCTCCTTGATATTAAGTAGATTTCTTTCCACCTTGCCAGCTGGTAGCTTTTTCCCATTGGGTTTTGATGCACCTGGTGTTTGGATTTACTTACATTTTACTAACATTTTTTTTCCTTCCTCTTTCTTTTTTTTAAAGCAGGGGAGGGTGTAATCCTGGACCCTGGATTACTCATGTTTGAACATGTTTCCTTTGTTTGGGTTTATTGCTTTACCTTTCCTATTTATATATCTCAGATACGTGCTCTCACGCTTGGACTCTTACCACCACCATACCATACACATTTCCCTTCCATATACCCATATTCCCCTCTAGATCATCAGAATCATATACACAGTTAAATTCTGTTGGTCTGATTCTGTGAGCAGTGTCATCTATCCCCCAGGGTAGACTTACAACTATCCCACCTTTTTGAGTTTGTTTGCCTTTATCTGCAGGAAAATGAGGATGTGGAGGCACGGTTGTTAGATGCTCTGGAGAAAGGAAGAGGTGGAGCATGTGAAGAAGGTCAATAAGAAGGGTATGTATTTGTTTGATTCTGGGCAGGTTTGCTAATGCATTGTTCTTCATAGAGGAAAGTTGGAGGTTGCACAGAAAGTGGTGAAGACTGTGAACACCATTGTGGAATGCGACAAGCCTTATGCCCCATTGAACCTGGCATATATGTGATGCCTCAGGTGTCAATTACAAGCCCCATTAGAACTACGTACATGCATGGACTGCATGTTGATGACCGTCCTTCAAACAAGCACCAACCATGGCAGAATGTTTGGGCTTTGGATGACATACTCATATCATAGATATCATTGATAACGGAAAAGTACTTTCAAGACAGCAACACCCCCATTCCTTGGAGTGCATAGCCGACTCGTTGTCCACTTGCTGCAATTAGCACCTTGGAATTATACGATGCCAGTGGATTCTTCCGACCATGGGGCCAATCCATGGAGGGCCTTCCTGTCAGCGCCGGAGGAGAGCTGGGGTCGACGGTTGTATAAAAGCACCAGCATTAGCTGACCATCATTTTGCACAAGTGCCCCAACCATGACATCTATCACACACCTCGCCTCCCAATCTCTCCTTCACAGTCATCCTCCTCCCAGGTTACCAATGGCTCAACTATCTAAACAACCACAGCCAAGCGCAACTACATGCAATGCACTCCAATCCAGCACTTGTCGCAAAGGCACCCATTTTGACCTGGTACTATGTTGCATCCATGCTCGACCCCATTGTCGCATCCCCTGGGCCAAAGCAAACACCCACACATTCATTTGCAACTTGCCCATGTGTTGATTACACCTTCATACCTGGAATTTCACCCCAGCTCACAAAGTTTGTGCAGACACACTTCGCAGATCCTAAAGTCAGGTTCTTGACAGTATGCACAGGGAGCATTGCCCTAGCCCCCACATGCATCCTGAACCACCTCCACATAGCATCCAACAAGAAGGTATTGAAATACCTTGCGCAGTCTGGACAGCTGGACCAGAACGTACACTGGGTGGGTGACCATCGGTGGGTGAAGGATGGGAATGTATGGAGTTCAGCTGGGATAACAAGTGGTATTGATCTGGCTGCTGAGTTTGTGAGGGTTTATTTTGATAAGGATGTGGTTGAGGAAGCAAAGGAGATTGCGGAGGAGGTGCTGAAGCCTGATATGCCAGATCCATATGTGTGGATTTTAAAGGGTATTGATTTGGGGTATGGGGACCACCGTCCTCATAAAAAGTAGTCCTTATAAAGCAATGAGAGTGAAGTCACTGTAAGTATACAAAGGAGGAGATATCATCATGTAAAGTTGACTTGAAGTCACTGCCAGACCGATTCAGATCAAATGCAATGGACTCTTGGTTTCATTCCCAGTGCGCTATGTACTCAACTCACAACTTGATAAGCTCCCATTTCAAACTTTGTGGTATCACAAATTACATACTAACTAAGTTCCAGGGACCAGTGCAGGACCTGTGGTAGCATCAGGTGTCATGGGGCCAGCTGCCAAAGGCCATTATCATGCATCTGAAGAGGGCTGAAGTACCTTTTTTGAGATTTACTCAGTACCTTCAACACTGCTCCAACAGATATATACATCAGTACTTAAGCATTTCAGTTTCCAGAGGTTTCTCCACCTGAGAAACCCACAGAAACTGATAAAAACTGGGAAACCAGGAAATTTGGAAACCTATGTCCAAATTCCCGGAAACCTCTCTTTGACCTCTCTTAGTGACAAGTGATAGAAACCTAAGAAACCTAATTAAAACCACAGAAATCTAATGAAATGGCCTATCTACAATGAAGTACATAGTGCTGGGTTTCTGGGTTTCCAGTTTCCAAGCAAGGGGGTCTTAGGATTTTTAGGGGTTGATTTTTTTTGTAAGGCCTCGCCAGCTTGACCTACCTACCTACATAATCAGGCATGCTTCCATATATGGTAAGATGACATCATTTTTGTGATCGCTTCCTCCCTCTACTAACAACAACAACAACAACCACCAACCTGTGGTAGGTTCAGTGTTGCAGTTCTGATGAACTTCGAGCTCGGGCACTTGTCTCCCATTGATAGTCAATCACTCAGTACCACCCTGAATCTTGGGTGAGGTTTCAGCACACCAACACACATTTTTTACCCATATCCACCACACCTTTCCTGGCCCATGACCAAGTTTCCTCTCACCTCCAATCTTCCTCCTTTTCAACCTCGCGCTCCCCTTTGCACCACTAGTAATCACAACTCAAAGCAACTTCTCTTCATCTTCCCTTATTGCCACTGTCTTCCCCCACCCACCTCCAGTGCAGCTTGTGCTTGCTTTCACCTCAGCTGCCAAAAGTCTCCCTGGATTCACCTCCCAGACTCAGTTCGAGAATGAAAACACATTCATCGCACACACACTTGCACCCAACAAACTCTTCACCCAAATTCATTCAACATCATCCAACCCACTCAACTTGCATCCATCTGTCTCCAATTCTGTACACTCCACTTCTGCCTCCCTTACAATGGCCTGGTCAACCCAGGGATATCTTACCCTATGCTGTCACCTCATTCTTGACATTCAAAGTGTTTGAACACCAGAATACAGAGACCTTACATAATTGTTCTTAGTATGACCACTCTACCTTTCATCACGCCAACCCAATCTGCTGTAGGCCATCCTACCTCAGCCTAGTCACACATTTGCTACCTTCATTCACTGATCTGTTGAGGTACTCTTTTTAGTTTACCTTAGTCTCTTAGTAGATGTAGGCAGGTGTCTTATTGTAACAAGGTTGGCCTTTTTGCTTCCTTCTCCTGCTTCTGACACTTTCCCTTTGCTTTCAGACAGATTTTCATGCCACAATGGTTCTTTTCGAGATTGGCAAATCCTGCCATTCCACAATGTATCTGAGTTTTGCAATCAGGGCATATGGCGTTAGTGTTCGCAAGTCTGGTTCAGTCCGGTTTTTTACCCCCAAAATGGGCAAACATGGACCACAACTGGTCTAGGACCGACCCACATATTGTGGGGACCAAACCAGACCAGTCTTTTGTGGTCCATGGAACTGATTTAGACCAGTTCAGACCGGTTTTTTTGTGTAAAATTCATTGTACCAATATAAACCATCTGTATCTCAATTATCATCACTCTGAAAATTAAACAGGTTATATAACATAGTAGAGCCTGTAAATATCCATCATTCAACCAATTTTCAAGAGATTTAACGAAGATTTGACATATCTATGACTGAAACCGAATTACATCTCATAAAGACTCAGGCAAAATGTAATGTGACAACCGTAAATTATTTGATGCATACCCTACATTGATAGATGGTGAGCACATTTGCCTACTTGAAATTTCCATATCCAAAAATAGAATGAAGCAAACTGATGAAAATTTGAGTGAGTTAGAATTAAAGTCATTCTGGTACAAGTTGCACAAAAAAAGTATTTATACCAAAATGGATTTCATTATATCTTTCTCAATTCTTAACCGTTTTTGATGAACCAAAGATCAAATTGAAGGTAATAAATGTCATTACAAGGCTATGTAACGCATGTGACCGTTTAACCGGTTGCAACCGATTTCAACCAGTCTTTGAATGGTTTTGAATGATTTTTGAAATGAGGCAACCAGCAACCAGAATAACCCCAAATTTGGGCAACCACAACCGAAAAATAGACCGGACCATGGTCCAGTTCAGTTTGGTCCTATGGATTTTTTCAGTCCATAGGACTGAACCTGCGAACACTATATGGCATCAATATGGTGTATGCATTGGTATCAAGAACAGGTTTCTAAGCAACTTGTCAGTAACTTGTAAGTGATATTGTAAGAGGGCCAGAGAACCGACACTTAGCTGTTACACCAAAAGGCAGATAACTGAACAATTAATAGTTCAGTCACATGGTTCTATATATGGTGTTGGACCCTGATCCCATAGGTTACGGCACAGTAAGTAAGCTGACCAGGATTACACCCTCCCCCACTCTAGAACTTTAATCCCTGCCATAAGGGTTTCTAGATCAGGAAGTATACGCCACCCCAGGGAATTGCACCCTGCCCACTTGCATTCACTAGGGTTAGCAACCCAATCTGCTGGCAATGTTTTTTTGCCATCTGCTGGGATTGAACCACCAACCTGCTGCAAGCAGTTAATTGCTCAGTTAATGTAAGAGGGCCAGAGAACTGACACTTAGCCATTACACCAAAAGGCAGATAACTGAACAATTAATAGTTCAGTCACACTGTTCTATATATGGTGTTGGACCCTGATCCCATAGGTTACAGCACAGTAAGTAAGCTGACCAGGATTACAGATATTTAGTAAATATACTTCTTCAGTCATGCCAGCTTCCATTATTTCACCTTTAGGACAGGGTTTGTGATGTCAAGATTTGGTAGAGAAAATTTAAGATTATGTAGATAATATTAGAGAAATATTATATAATACTTGAATATCATTGAATTCAGACTGATCTACACAAGATCTACATGTTTGAGAGTGTATTAGCACTGAAAGTCTGCAGAAGATGGCCTTCCAAGACTGTTTTGAGAACATTTTTTAGAGGGTTCCATTTTTTTTTTCTCAGCCTGTGGCTGACCTACCTACTCAACCCCTGGTTGGACTTTCAAATTCTAAGACCCCTTGTTTCCAAGTTTCTGGAAACTTGAAAACCAATGGAAACCAGTGGAAACCCAGAAATTATTTTCAAATTATTTTGCCTTTTTACTGATGTAATATTAATTTATTATTGTGTATTCAATGAAGGCTGAAGTTATGAGTCCTCTGAGTTTATGAAGAGACTTGTTTATTACCCTGGATCTCAAGGATTTTTTCAGTAGCACTAATGCTGAACTTTGCCTTTCTCCCATGAAAATTGATGGTTTCCCACACTCAGGGATTTTGTAGTCTTCTGTCAGTATTTTTGTAGTCAATGCTAGTCAACACTACAATGTTTTACTGACCTTGTGAACAGTCTGGTGATGGTGTTGATGGCAGTTTATATAACAAAGAATACCAGGTATCTCTTGCAGAACATGTCTGATTTTTGTAATGTCTATTGTTCTGGAAAGTGGCTTTGAAGCAGATTCCAAGGTGCCCATGTATGTAGCCTTTGTTTGAAAACTCAGAGAGCTATCTACCAATTAATGGTGAAGAATCTGTGTAAAAACAGTAAATGTTGTCAGAGGTCACATTAGATGTCAAAAATTCATGTTCGTTGAAGCCTGTTTTAAAGCCCTAATTTATGCGGTTCTAACAAGCCCAGAATCACACAAAACGGTCCAGAATTCATTAATTAATGGTGAAAATTTGTGTGAAAACAGTAAATATTGGCAAAGGTCACCTTAAATGTCGAAATTTTGCGCACTCTTGGACGTGTTTTAAAGCCCTCATTTGTGCGGTTCTAACAAGCCCAGAATCACACAAAACGGTCCAGAATTCATCAATTAATGGTCAAGAATCTGTGTAGAAACAGTAAATGTTGTCGGAGGTCTCGTTAAACGCCGAAATATCGGGTGCTCTCAGACCCGTTTTAAAGCCCTCATTTGCGCGTTTCTAACAAGCCCAGAATCGCATTATTCGGAGCAGAAATGGCTGAGCTACATAGAAGTCTTTATAAATGCCCCATGCATCAGAGCTCTTAGCCAAATGATGCCAAATTATGATGTGTGCCAAGGATCGTCTCAACCTGTGCTGGGGTTCAGATGATCCTTGGCATATGTCATTGTTTGGCAGTGTTGCTTGTATCTGCAGATATTGTTTTCATAACATTTAAAACAGATGCAAACATTTTGACCATGTGCACGGTGAAATTGTTTGTACATATTGAGTTTTCAAACCTTGAGCAGCAGGAGCCAAACAATGCCAAATTATGATGTGTACCAAGGCTTGTCTGAACCCTCGCTGGGGTTCAGACAAGCCTTGGCGCATGTCATTGTTTGGCCACATCATTGATTGCAAATAATTTTTATATCTCTGTATTAGAGATCTAAAATATATCTTATTATCATGAGTTCTGATCCGTTTCATGTGATTTTGGGCTGGCTGACAATGTCTGTGGAGAATAGCAGATACAGATACTGAGTTTGAAATATATATTATGTAATTATCACATGATCAATGCTCAGAGATCTTGCATTGCTTGAACTCTCATTGCCATCATCTCTCTCAGCCACGGTGGACTCAGATCCTGAACCAGTCCACGTTTACAAGCCTGGGGAACATCCCCAAACTTGTTGGAAGCATCCAAAAACTTACAAGGTACATAAGTCTCCTAATATTATTTCCTCACGTTGCTGCTGATGCAACCAACATCTGAACAGATCACAGTTTGTACAGGAAATCACATCGGCCATGGAGAACAGTTTTGGAAACCCCTCAGGTGCATAAGTTATCTATTGTGATCATTGAACATACATACTCACATTTTTTTCAATCAAATTTTAGATTCTCATGGAACTCCCCCATCTTTGGTGGCACTGATCATTCCAACCCCCCTGCCAACCATCGCATGCTTTCAGCAGCGAACACCATGCCCTGTGGCTCACCTTTCACCTCACACACACCTTCTACAGCTTATCCAAACCCTCTTGCAGTTACCACCCATCTGCCTCTTCACACACACCTCAAACAGCCCATCTCAGACTCCTGAGGTTGCTGTTTCATCTGCCACCTCATCGACCGCTTTATACGCACCAACTACGCACCCTCCAACCTCAACTACAATATCTCCTGTATACGTGGTTGCCCAAAAGGGAGCATGAAAGTCATGCTGGTTATATGCAGCCCATGGCCAAGACTCGGACAGCCTCCTGGAACTGGGTACAAGCAGCGACTGAGGGAATTGTTGGATGAGGATGCAGCCCAAGCAGTAAAAGGACCAAGGGAATGACCCCAGAAACAGGTTTCATTGCCTGTTTCTGTTAAATTTGGAAAAATGGTATGTTTGTCATATCAATATCACTCTTCATTTACTAATCTACTCTTAGCTGGTCTCTGGAATGCCTTTGCGAGATGAAGGCCATTCTCTCCAGTCACCCTGGGTCTCGTTATGTGGCCTGGGTTCATCTGTTCCACCCACTCCATCTCTGTGTAGCGACAGCAATGATACAGCCCTCTCGCTTTCATCTCAAACTACTGTGGCTGAAAATAGGACTGTGATACAGCTCCCTGAGCACCCCTGCACCTGACCTTCATCTATTGGAATCCTGTTGCACCATCATCCCATGTTGTACCTTCTGTAGTTATCTAAAATAACAACTAAACTGATAAAGGCTATGGACATTGAC
>Ga0307507_10008751_pt1 | contig 13832 bp, 9 predicted proteins | sample 7_EM_MG_FD_207223 | JGI IMG/M metagenome (GOLD analysis project Ga0307507, IMG submission 207223) | Populus trichocarpa ectomycorrhiza microbial communities from riparian zone in the Pacific Northwest, United States - 7_EM | ecosystem: Host-associated > Plants > Roots > Unclassified | place...
CATAGGATAGCCTGAGTGCTTTGGCCTTGTTTGATCTTCTCAGCTTTCCAAACTAAACCTATCTTGGGCTAATGACTCGCTCTCTAGGAATACTCAGATGGCCAATCGCAAAAGAATTTACGGTACTGGTACTGCGATCAAACAAAAAGGCCCAGCGTTTACGGTGACAAAGAATGGATAAATAAATTAACTGCACCTTTAAGTTGTCCTAAATGATTTTACAATTAAAATACGAAGGTACAGGGTACAGGGCATAAGTTTTGTGGGTTCCACAGGAGGTGAGGGCAGCAAACCTCGCTTGTGGAACCTACATGTACAGAACTTATGCCCTGTACCTCCGTAAATCGAGAAAATAAAACAGGTCCCTTGTGTAATCCCCAATGCACTACCCCCCGCGGACAATGCTAGCATAAATTCCAACCTCTCCGAGATGAATTGTAAAACTGTGAGAGGTCACAGCTCCAAAACACCCCCTCGCTCTGATTCCGCGAGAGCACGTGCGTGCATCAATGAGGCAAGACATGTGAACCAAACCAAACCAAACCGGATCCATCACCACAGAATTAATCCGCCAACTGATCGACTCAGCTACCGTACTGTACGTGTACTGTAAACCTTTGTCTAAGTGAGGGCTCCTCTCCTCTAATTTCCTAATGATCAACAAACACACCCAACGCCATATCGCTCTGGAAAATTTCATGCTTTCGGCTACGGGCGATCAAACAAGCAGTGCTCAGCAGCGCATTGAACCTTTCTTCCCGATTCATTCTCTCCGCATTCATCATCCATCCATCCGCTCCCGCGACCTCACTCGCCATGCAAAACCGCGACACAACCCCACACCACACCCGCGACGTCGCGAAGAACAACCTTCGAACACCGGACAACACCGCCTCCGCGGCCCACGCCCCGCCCGTCGCCCTATTTCCTGCACTTTTCTGACAGCTGTGTGTTCTGCGTCATCATTTCAGGTTGCGAAACGAAACAACCCACCCCACCGCCAAGCGAGGTTTATTCTTGTCTGCCTAGATGCTGTGCTCGTGCTGATTGCTTACTGTAGCGGGTACTCACTTATCAGCTTGCACAAAAGTGCCGTGGTGCTCGGGGAAACTATGGTGCCGGCGCCAGCCTTGAGTCTCGCGTCTAATAAAGAACACAGATCCTGATCCTGATGCCGGTAGAATCGTTGATTATACATGTCACGGGACAAGTACCTAATTATGAAGTCTTGGCGAATTATTCAGCAGAAGCTTTTTTTTTTCTCTATCCGGGTCTCACTGCCTTCTTTTCCTTTTCCCCACAAACTTTTTTGAATGCCTCTGCAGCTCCAATCAGGATTGAAAGCAATATCACTCTATAAATATGTACTAGTGACCAATTAGGAACACTCTACCGGAGGAATCTTGGAAAATTCTATTTGTAGGCATTTCTCGTCGCTGGCTGAAATGCGGACCCATGTATGGTGCCATGGCGGCGGCAGGCTCGAAGATGCCGGGAGAGTACCAGACCGGCATTGTATGCGTGTTCGCGTGCCCGACCAGTCAGGGGATGTAAGGGGTCAAAGGTTAATTTTGCTGGGTCCGCAAGAGAGGGTGTGACGGTCGGGATGCCACTGGTGGCTGGTGCGGTGTGGCGACCAAGTTGCAAGATGCACATAAACAAAGGCGGCAAGTTGCAGAATTGATGAGTCATCCGAGCAAGAATACAAAAGTTGAATGATGAAAAAACCACCCCCGAGATTGTGGGTGCAATATGTCAATAGTAGATATTTCGTCGCCTCTTACCTATCCCTAAACCGCTAAGACGGCGGCCCACGGACAAGTGAATATCTGTAATTCTTGGTGAATATCTGAGAGGGAAGAAAATTCCTTTCGCAGAAAGAAGTTTATGTCATTGCGTATTCCCACGTTGCTTCAGGTATGGTTGCCAAGGCTTCGAACCTTTGACTTCTAACTTTGGTTTATGCGCGGGGGCACCGGCCGTCACTCACTTCAAGCTATTTAAAATATTGAACACTAGCTTATTTGAGTACTCGGGAACAGCATTATTTCATTTTTTCATATCACGATTCCTCAAATAAATTAGCGTTCAACATTTTAAATGAGTCTCAAGAGAGTGGACGGCGCCTCGCAGAGAAGTAAATGCTAGGATTTGGAAGCCGGAGCCCTTGGCGAATTTTGAGAGGGAAGAAAACTCCTTTTGCAGAAAGAAGTACCGTATGTGTCATTCCGTATTCCTTGATTTTTTCTCCTACGATGTCGGGGCTTTGGACCTCTGACTTCTAACTTTGGTTTATGCATGGGGGGGGCACCGTCACTCTGCAAGAAATATTTCAGCAGTTTGGGGGAATGGATACTGGTCTTGGCATGCCATGCATGTTACTATCCTGTTATGGCATGGTTCCAGAAGACTTGCCTCTGCCGATATCGTACCAACTCCCAGACAAAAATGTGACAACATCCGCTGCGATACCGAGCGTAACACCCGGAAATTTGTTATAGTATCATACTCTGCCTCTTAGGTTTAATAAACCCTAACATCCAAAGTTCCCAAAATATCACATCTCTCCGCTTATCATAAATATAATGCGGTATCATACTATCATACCACCAATAGTGCGCGCACTCCACAGTCATATCTAACTTTTCTAACATTCCTGCCGAAACGAAATACCCCCCCTATCATACCACAAATGGAGAAAGCCAAATTTTGGAGGGGAGGGGAGAGCACGAGTACTAGGCGATTTTTTAAGTCATCGTAATGGGAAAAGATGAGTTACCCGCCCTTAATAGGGGAGGGAGGTCTCACTCACTTATGAGTAACTCATCCTTTCCATTACGATGACTTAAAAAAATCTTCGAGTACCGTACCGTGTGCCCTTGGGGTGGTTCTTAGTCGGTTTAGCTATTAATCAAATATCATAATTAAATTCGTGGGCAGTGTTGAAAACTGCAATAACTGGTACTTTTGGAACCGGGGGTGCCATAGCTCTTATCAAAAATAGGCCCCTCTCAGCATCTCACAAAATGGGTACTAGATAAAGACCAGCTAAAAACCAGCAATACAGTGCTTCTATTAAACGCTAAAACCTACAGTACGAAGTATGAAACTTGCACATTACTTGCATCATACCCGCGAACGCCTCGGAGCATCCCCGCCGAGTATCATACCGGTACTTGAGTGACGTTATAGTACAAGTGCTCCTCGGTGGAGGTGTTGGTCACGTGAAATTTCGGCTTAAAGTATGATTCCCGAAGGCTATACTCTGTATCAACTTTGAGGAATGCGACGCCTAGGAAATTTATTACCCTTCCTTTTAGGTTAACAAACCCTAACCTTTAAATCCTCCAAAATTTAATATTATTATTAATAGAATAAGGGCCTGTTCGGTTCATGGATTTTTTCCATGGATTCACTAGTTGCAACGTAAAATTCTGAGATGACCCCCACTCCATAGATTGCGAAAAATAAGTGCGTTCAGTTGTGCAATCCATAGATTCTTTCATCCCTGCAATGATCCCTGCAATCTATGGTAAAAATAATTACCTCCGGAGGTAATTTTCGCATGGATTCCAACAACTGGAGCGCAACACCACCCAATTATCCACTTTTTAAGTCTTCTGTTGCATGCAACAGGACCCAATTTAAGCTGTCATTGCAACCAAAAAATCTCTTAATGGTGCTGCATGACTAAGCACTCAAAGGCCAAATATCCATGGATTAAAAATCTATAAAAACAACGAAAATTCCATGGAATCTCAATCCATGGATCGGTTGCAACAAGTGAACCGAACAGGCCCATATTATTATCATAGGGAGAACTAGAAATAGCGCTAGAGTAGCCGAACAGAGCTTGCCATACATAATACGGTACGAGAGCGAGATTTGCAAGAAAAAAAATTGTCCATTAGGGTTAGATTCTGATGATCGTTTTCTAGAGTCGTAACTGTACTGTACTAGTACTCGGATGAGGGGGAAAATATTTAGACAGGCAGGGGAGTTGTGGAAGTATTCGAATTAGACTAGTAATTGCTTTATTTCTTCAGTTCTTTGATACCCCTTCCAAGGTATTGTCCGTGGACAAAATTAACCGCGGATCAACGAGGAGGGAAAAATTTCGCCCATGACAACAACACTCCACCACCACCAACCCCACTATTATTAAAACTAAGAAGAAAAAAAATCAAAAATGTGAGCACATAGTAGAATACATAGTAGAAATAAAATATTTGAGCTAGAGAAAGTTTTTTAGGTGTTAAAAGTGCTGGGTGATAAGGAGGGTTGCGTTACCATCGATCGTTGGTACGCGGTTAATTTTGTCTATATGCACAGGCCTTGCTTCCCAATACTTTTCTGGGATAATTCGGGGGAGGGGGGGGGGGACTTAGCTTTGAATGTTCGGAAGTTTGTGAAGACTTTTTTTTTCTATTTTTCTTATCATAATTGGGCTATGATCTTGCGTCTGTGGCAAATGATTAAACTGGAGGAAAAAGAATCGGGCTAATAAACTTTGGGAATGGTAGTTTCCCTTGGTACTAGTCAAGAAGAATTCGAGTGATCGAGTAAAATTGTGTCGAGAGGCAGAGTATCATACGTCGCCGCGGGGGGGGGAGGAACACAAATATTCCCAAGATTTGTGGGAGTAAATTCTCTACGGTAGCGATATCATGGCGTCAACCGTACCGCATTATTTGGTTAAACTGGAAATGGCGCAAGGGCAGTCAAATAAAGTGTGGCTCAATACGCGAGAGAGAGTAAACCCCTATCCTACGGTACATACAGGAAATTCTTCCCTTCGACAAAGTAATCGGCTGAATTGCAAAAAAACCGAGCAGAGGGGGTTTACCCAACTTAACCCTCGGGTACCCTCCAATACAGGGCGCTGTTTCGACCAAAGTTTTTACGATAGATGCCGTACGGTGCAAAGTGCCTAAAGGCGGGTCCTCCGGTGAAACGGGAATTCCGTGGCAACCGATCGGGTTTGAGCCAATAATTGCCAAAACAGCATGAGTAAAGCTCAACGATGCACCTCCGGGCAACAAGCAGCATAGTGGTTCAAGTAGAAATCATTAGAATCATCTTATTTATGTACTTTAAGCAAAAAAATAATATCTTGTGCTAATAATTTCTACTTTTCCTATCATAGTATCCCAATGGCTTAGTCATCCATGCTCCACAGTACTTTTCAGTCTGTTATTAGGTAGATTCTATCACATGTTTCACTCTCGCCAAAATTTTCACTTTTTAAACTTGAACTACTTTTTCATACAAGACTTAATTTTTTAAAAAAACCTAAGAATTCTTCTCTTTCTGAATCTCTTTCATTCCTAGTTTTTTTTTTTTGGAAAAATTCCTTGTTTTGGTCGACTAGTTCAAGATTGCGTTTGCCTGTTTTGAGGGTCCACCTTTACTCACTTTGCACTCTATCATTGAAGCTCTTGAAATCCCCGTCTCTGTCACCCCGATGATCTGCGGCTCTGAAGACCAAAGGTAACAAGGAGGGTTAGGGTTTCCTCACATGAAATGAGCTTGTGGGATGCTGTTTTGAGCTATTTGAAGCCGGGCTGGACCACGCTGAGCCACGGCGTGGGGGGTATTTTCTGAGAGCTTGGCTGCGAGTGAGCACTCGTGACTGCGGCTTGGCTGGGGATAAACTACGGAGCAAATACTCGGGTCTCGGGGATGAAGATGCTCCCGGTTTGATGGCGACGCACCCACAAAAATCTTACAACTTACGTGCTTATTTCTTTCTATCTTTTTTTTGGGGGGAGGGTATTCTACGAGATTTTTTTTTTTGATTGGTTTTTGGCATTGGGGAATGCTCCGGTGTCATGTTTGGAGTGGGCGAATATCTCATCGTCATACCCTTCCTCCTCCCCCTATCCCCTTTACTCAATCATCTCTAATATGTGTCCCTCTCAGCCAATTGTTCTCTAACTTTTGTTGGTTCGTCCCAAGTGCGGTCCCCCCACTTCCTCTTAAGTAGTTGTGTCCGTTTAGAAGCTAGTGGGCCCGTACAAACTATCGGCCCTCTCCCCGTTATGCATGGCTACGCTAGCACTTATGAGTTGTAAGTGCTTGTACACTGGGGACAAGGCATCTATCGTGCCCTACCTGTCTCTCCATCCAGAGGAATGCATAAGCTGGTTGAATGGGGATTGTGAATCTCTCCTTACCTCCCTTCCTCTCGTTTTTCTTTTGCTCGGCCTGCTTTCGGTGATAAGTAGGGGAGGAGGCCGAGGAAATGCGTGTATGATAGAAATTAGCTGGTGTTGTCCGGCTATTTCATTTCGGTTGCGTCCTCACGTGGAAGTGCCATTCTGTTCTGTCTATCTGCCGAGGGTGGTGAGTGATGGCTCGCGGAATATGCAGCCCTGAGCTGTATTGCTTTGCGAGAAACGCTGTCGTACTATGCTGGCTCGAATAGGGGATGAGTTAGCATAGCACAGCATAGCGAATACACGCAGTAGTTGCATTCACTTTTGCAACGAACGAATGGACAGAGGCATAACTTAGGCATAGCTTGACTGCTGCGTATTATGATATCGGAAAGCACTACCTATTCACCCATTCAGCTAATTCGCTCTTGCATCGATTTAGGAATGTTGGCCCTGGGTATCCTCGATAAGTGCAGTTTCATATTCCGAGCACCTGAAAATTTTCTTCCCTCAATTTTTTTCCTTCTTCCTTCTCTTTCTTGTTCAAAGATATCGTACTAGTTTGCATTGTACGAGTAGATTGGTTTTGTGAACAAAATGGTGGCGCTTTCTTGCTCTCTCGTCATTTGTGGGCCATCACCTGGCTGCTTCTCAGTTGCAACTACCACCACAACCTCAGGCTCAGGGTATGTTAATGCTCCTCCTCCGTTATATACTAACGGGTAGTGTAGGACCGATAATTTGTTATAGAATTTCCTCTGCTATCTTCTACTGTAACCCATATACTAACCTCCACTCCAACTCCACCCCTTTCTCAGCCCAAATCTAACAAGCATTCCTGGTTAAAAGCAACTGGATTCCTGACTTTATGGCCATGCCTCACGATTCCTATGAAGGCATGTCTGGAAGCTATTTGCCCATCTACACTTTCTCCTCCTCTTCCGAGAATGAAAATGCTATCCCTCAAAGCTCTACTTCCTCCTCCAACCTTTCGAAAGCTCTGCGCGACACCATTCTGCTCAGCCTCGGGAAACTAACACTCGCATGCTTAGTCTCGGGCTGTTCCCTGGTTTTTAAGGGGGAGATTGCCCTTGGGTACCTCTGGAGACACTTCAAGCGACCCGGAATTCACAGGTGCGCTGGGGGCGAGAAAACTGCTTGGCTAAATCTTCACAAAATTGAGCATGACAGGTTCCTAGCTACCCGCCGTATAGCCCCCCCTTTCTACAAACTCACCTCCGGGGTACTAACGAATTTAATATAGTTATACGGGCACAGTGCTGGCACGAGGCCGACTAAATGAAAGCACAGAAGGTGTTGAGGACTGCTGAGTTTGAGCAGCGTGCTAGGAACATGGGGATTACAGACAAGGCATCAATTGCCCAAAGGGTGGCCATTTGTGAGGGGACGCGTAGCTCTGAGCAAAGTGGTGACAGTATCAGGGTTGGTATTCTTTATTCCCCTCTATTTTGGAAGCTGTTATGTAATTGTTGCTGATCGAAAGGGAGGCTAAAGTACGATGCTTGGGTTCTCTTGGATTTCTCTACAGGCTTGTAGGAGCCTCTCTAAAAATCCGTAAACACTCACAGGTTCCGTATCATGAACTTTTAGTTAAATCACCGGATTTACGGTGTCTTAGAGTACACCTTACAACTTAAAGTTGAAGAACCGTTTACTCGTTACTTTTTTACAAATGCTCTTTTCAGTATTTGACTTATTATAGATCCGCGATCACCCATTTCAATTTCCATTATCTCTTTTGATATTACCGTACCCTGAGGCATTAATCAGGCCATATAAAAAGTTTCCTTTTAATCCTTGTTAAAAGAGCTTTAGGGCTTCCCCGGAGTTTGACTCTTATCCACAAATGATACCACTATGGAAAAAAGCTCAAAACATAGCTCAAAAGAATAATACTTTAGAATCTGATACTGTGAATAAAGCAACTCCTAAATTAATATCACGTTGAACTGAACTTGTATGATCACCCAAAGAAGTCAAGGTTAATATTCCTCTATATTATTTATTAAGTTTTATTTAATAAAGTATATAAGAACTTGGTATAATTACGAATAAACTGGGATATATCTTAGTTAATGGGTCCTATATTATTGATGACGTACGGTATTAACTCCTTCGTATATTCTCTGAGGAGCCTACTAGGATAATTGTAGATCCGTTGTTTTCCTGCTGCTGCTAATACATGCGAGCCAGTGTCTCCTCGCCAGTTCATGACCAAAGAAAATTATACTGAAAGGAATTACCGACCAGAGAGTTTAATGCATTGATTTTTGTCTTTGTGCGGTTGGCCGCTGTCTAGATGTTTTGTGAATTGTTCTAAAACCGTCACCTGATTTAAATTTATATGGTTTTGATGTTTTTCGTGTCCACGAGCTAGCCCTAGCTTGCTTCCTATCTGGTATTGGTTAACGAAGGGGATCGCAGCGAGTGCTTGTGGGTGATGACAAACGCGGCTGTTCCGGACTGTTTCTGGACTAAAATAAGTCAGCGTTACAGGGTGGAAGGCAGCTCGTAAGAGCGTCGCCTTATCTCTATGATGAACGTGGGGGTCAGTTTTTGGACGGCGAAAAAAAGTTGTGATTTATCCGTCCACCTGATGAAGTTTGCATGGTATTGTGATGTTTTGCCTTCCGAATTCTGCTGGTACAACCCTACGACCAGGGGCTTATATGCAAGGGGTTGTGTTGCATTAGCAAGTGTGAATCCCCGTCCCCAATCAAATAACAGCAGACCCCTCCCCGTGATTGCTAAGGAATACCCCCCAACTGCACTTCAAAATCATATCCTGGTCCTTGAGTGCACCTTGGCCTGCCACCCACTGCGCGTAATCCATCCTTCCCATATTCTTCTTTTGCCGAAGAAATTTTTCTCCTCCAGGTCCACTTTTCCCCCATCCCCCTTTCAAAGGGAGAACGTTGGCCTCGCATCTGCCTGTCGAGGACGTTATCTTTGTGGGGGGGGGGCAGCAACCGGGCCGGTGGGTGACGATCAGGGGTGTTTGACCAGCGAGTTCGTCAAGGTAGGGTAACAAAAAGAAATACTTTGCTACTTGTACCGATCCCTTGATCCCTGGCCGCACCTCTTGCTGTCTGAGACTGTGCTTGCACGGTTCTACTAGTTGTCTTCCACTCGGTTGGTGGCCCTCCCGTATTATAGGTAATTTCAATATTTGACACGATTTCATTTTCTGACCACCAAGTGCTTATCTATCTGTCTTTTGGTCGATCGCGACCGAGACTGATCGCACACCCTCCGCTTCTTACCACAGCATGATGTCCTACCCGGTTTTTTTCGTCCTCCACATCCGCTCAATCCACTCACACACATATGTCGCATCAGGCTGGCACAAGTGTGGGTAAGTATCAACACACCAGCGAATGGCCAAATGCGCACCCCATCTTGGAGCCCAGTTTTTTGGCCCTTTCTGTTTCTCTATCTGGAAAGCAACTTCATAGCGGTTCTTGAATTGGTGTGGCATTTTAGTATAATCTGGATGCGATTTTCCATTATCGCACACCTAAGAGCGATTGTGGAGAAATCCCCTCTCGTTAGCCAACCCATCCCTCGCCGACACGACCTGCCGTCTCCACTCTGATTGCTATTAAGACGTGTGATAAATCCCGAGTTTCGCTGTGCTCAATTTGGCCTTGAAGCGGGGGGCCTCCTACGAGTATTATTGCTGGTATCGCAATTTCAATATTTAAAATAGTCTGATTTTCTATTATCTCTAGCGTTCAATAACTGGGGTTTTATGGTGCTTAAGAGAGTCGTGAAGAATTAGGAATGGTAGATGCCCTTTGGAAATCGCTGAGAATAAGTCCTGAGACAACGGGCCCAACCACAATTCCCCACACACTCAACTACCCCGATGCTACAGTGGCTCAAGTTGATAACGCAGTCAAAATAAGGGGTCTTATTACCGGGTGCCCGGCTCCTAGAGAGGGGAAAAGACTCTAATATAAAGGCCTCAATATCAATTGACTTTACAGTTCCCGTTGCGATTGTGATAGCTATTGTGGTTGTCAAGGTGAATTTTGCGGGGGATGTGGTTGCGCCCGTTGTCTCAGGACTTATTCTCGGCGCCGGTAGGGTTACAAAAAAATTACCCGCCGTTGATCCCGGTTGGTCACTGAGAGTGGCTTCCCGGAGAAAGGTGAGTGGGCGGAGATCCGACGAGCGAGACTGAGTGAGACTAGCGATGAGGAAATAATAATTTCTAATGGGTCAATGGGGGGGTTTTTTTTGTGTTATGGGTGGTGGGGTGGTGGGGCGCCGGGGGGAGTGAGTAAGGCGCACTACTTAGGGAATTATTATTGGAGCCGGATTATTGTTGCTGTTTCAATACTATCCTTAAACGTATAAATGCCGACTTCTAGAATATTTACCGGTTCTTGTGACAGGGTCCCCATTCCATGATCACTATAGTACAACTATAATATTATTATGGTACAAGCTACGGCGATTCTTTATTCCCATCCGATGCATTTATCCCCTGAGGTTTAGGTAAGCCGTAATAGATGATTAGTCATTTGTGTATGTGGTTTGCATTAAATCTATTTTCTCTATTTCATACCTCCTCTACTTTACGGCTAATGGTGGGCCTTAATTTTCTACGCCTCTGTCGTGTTCCTTCTCTTCTCTTCTCTTCTCTCCTCTTCTCTTTTCTCTCTTTTCTCTCTGTTCTCTCTGTTCTCTCTCCTCCTTTCCTTTCCTTTCCTTATTTTATTGCACTGTATTTCCTTTTCGGATAAGCAGCACAACGCAGCCCCCTCTACTTGCCATCTTCGTCATCTTACAATTAAGTCGGGACGTGGTTCGCAAGGGGCGACCAAGCAGACCTGGCCTGTTACCCACCACCCACCTACCGTACTTTGCACGAGTTTCGCTGTGGGTGCAACATGTACTGTACTCGCAATGTTGTGAAGTTTGTAAAACTGACTGCTATTGCATACAGCTAGAAATTAGGTAAGTCTCAGCATTTTGGTAGCACGCAATAGCAGTCCGCTTTAAAACGTCACGAATGCGAGTCCTGTACCATGGATAAGGTGAATACCGGAGTTCGAACCGTCGGAGGGGAATAGAAGGGACTTGGTTAGCTGATCGGCGCTGGATGAGAAGGTGGAGGGCAGTTTATTATTTTTCTTTACTTTTTCCGCTCAAGCATCAAGGATCCTTGCGCAGCCAGCTCCTGATATTGTGTTTTTTCGTTGATTCACCATAAATCATGTTCCAGGGGGTAGGAGCCTCAATGCAGTTGGGGGTTTTTTTTGATGCGTGACCACGAAAACGGGAGCAGATACAATCCGGCGACTAAGTAGAGGAATGAGAGCTATTAGTTCCCCAATGGCTCGATTCTATAGGTCCGTGAGGGTTCGCTATGTGGGGGTCTCATTTTTTTTTTCGCCCCGCCTTCCCGAAATCCTGTCTGCTGGTAATCAACGTTTTTGACCTCGTTATTCCCCTGTTTGTTGCGTATCATTAGCGTGACGCTCTCCCTAGGCAAGCTGTAATACAATAACTCTTAAACTCCTGATGCAAATGATGGTGTAATAATCCCAGTAGTAGAACGTTGTACTGAGGAGCGCATGTAATAGAAAGCATAGCACCATGGAGGAGCACATTATAGGGCATGTACGGATGTTAGAGCATGAGCGGAGATATAGGGCTCAACATGTACGAGCAGAATTTTCCCTACTTAGAGTGATCTTTAGCTAGCACCCTCCATAGCGAATACACACGCCTCAACATCTTTCTCCCGTCAGAACCTGCGCACAATCATAGCACCTTCATCAGCAAATACTTTTATTACCCAATGGGACACGCAAGTGAGCGTAGGCGAAGTCCTACACACCCTATTAATCACTTATGTAGTCCTTCACGGCATGCGATCGAGCTACGAACAAGGTAATGAAAACTGTCAGAAGGGAGCAAGCACAAGGCTTGGTTGGCTGTACCCTGCTATGAGCGGCATAGGAAAACTAGCAGTTTTACCTCCCCGACTTCATCCCCAGGGCACGCTAATGCTTACTTCTCCTCTCCACCATTGCTATTGTATATATAAACGGGTAGTGTAAACCTTATAGTTTTGTTAAAGTCCCTAGAGAATTTCCTCTGCTATCCTCCACTGTACCACATATAGCGGCCTCTGCTAAAACCCCACCTCCATCTCCACACTAAGTTAATAAACATTTGTTGTTAAAAGCCACCGGGCTTCCAGTCCTACTGTCATGCTTAATAATTCTAGTGAAGACATGTCCGGAAATTACCTGCCCACCTCCTCTTCCTCCTCTGGGAATGCAAATGCTATCCCTCAAAAGCCGACTTCCTCCTCCAACCTCTCAAAAGCGCTGCACGACACCACGACTCCCAATCTCGAGCCACCAACACTCACATGTCCCGTCTTGGGTTGCTCTTTAGTTTTCAAGGGGAATATGCCCTACGGGTACCTCTGGAGGCATCTCAAGCGTCCTGGGGTCCACCAGCGCACTGAGGAAGAGAAAGCTGCCTGGGAAAATCTTTACAAGATTGAGCATGAACCGCTCCTGGCTACCCGCCGTATAGCCCTCCTTTCCACAAACTCACCTCCGGGGTACTAACGAATTTAATATAGTCACGCCGGCACAGCGCAGGCGCGAGGCTAACAGGGAGAGAACACGGAAGATATTGAGGACTGCGGAATCTGAGCTGCGCGCTAGGAACATGAGGATTACGGACAAGACGTTGGTGGCCCAGAAGGTGGCGATTTGGGAGGGAATGTGGGCTACCAAACAGAGCGGCGACAATATCAGAGTCAGTATTCTTCATTCCGCTCTATTTTCGAGGTTGTGGTAGGAATGTTGCTGATTGAAGGAGAAACTAAAGTACCATGCGTGGCTCCTCTTGGATTTCTGTACTAGCCCATAGGACCTTCTCCAAAATTCAGTAAGTACTCACAGGTTCCGTGTGATGGATTCTACTAATACATCCGAGTGGGCGTCTCGCTACCTGTTCACGGCCAAAGAACACTCTACTCGAAAGAATTACCGGCTCTAAAGTTTAGTCCATTCGTTTTTGTCATCTTGGGGTTGACCTTTGTCCAAGACTTATACTTCCTACTCTAAAATCGGTAGCCTATTTAAATTTATCTCGTTTTAGTATTCTTCGTGTTGTCTGAGCTACGCCTGCCTCGATTCCTCTCGGGTGTTGATTACGGAATAAGATCCTGGAAACATTCGAGTGCTAGTGTGTGATTGTCGGTAGATGATAGTCATAGGGTTGTTCCGGACCGTTGCCTTAGCTCAAATATCGGCAAGGCACAGCTTGAGTTTCACTGGGCTCAACCTCGCCTCCAGAGTAGCAGTCAATTCGCAGAAGCGGTACCGAATTTGTAATTTTAATATTTAACACTGTTCTAGTTTCTAACTAACTTACCATCCAATTACCCGAGCTGCGCTGAGTTCGGAAAAGCCGTGAGGAACTAATTGTGGTATTAGTACTGTACACTCGTGTCCGCAAAGTCTTCATACCCCTCCATAGCAACCAATATTTCCCCACCACCCCATGATTGACTTATTATCAATAAATCAAATAGTAAGTAGATAAAATAATAAAAATTGCCCTAAGATAGTTTACTAGTCTGAGTAAAATTCCATTCAGCTATATATAGAAATTTAT
>Ga0307507_10008752_pt1 | contig 13831 bp, 3 predicted proteins | sample 7_EM_MG_FD_207223 | JGI IMG/M metagenome (GOLD analysis project Ga0307507, IMG submission 207223) | Populus trichocarpa ectomycorrhiza microbial communities from riparian zone in the Pacific Northwest, United States - 7_EM | ecosystem: Host-associated > Plants > Roots > Unclassified | place...
TTGTATTATACTACGTACAATACTGCGCATGCAGCCTCTAGGCTATGGCGCTATAGTTCTATATACATGAATCCTTTCTAGGCAGCTTAATATGTACTAGTAGCTATATCCTAGTAGTTTATAAACCTCTAAACTAGGGGTTTACCGCTTCCTAATAGAATACTAGGTTGCTGACAACTAATAGGTAGTTTAAAACAGTAGAAAAGACTATAAGAGATTAAAAAGAAAACCCTAACGCCTATCTATGTCCAATTTGTAGTTTATTCCTGTCCTTTTGCTCTCTATAGTCTATTTACTAAAAACCTAGTAAGAGTTGCCTCCTTCTAGAATCCTATTTGTTTTATCTATTCCTCCATAGAATCTTCCGCGCTAGTACTATGTACTAGTTTAGCTGCTTTAAGAGTCTCGCAGTCTTTACTATTAGCAAAGTGTTTTTCTTTACAATTAATGCAAAGAGGGGTAGTATGCTGGCAAGGCTTTCCTATTGTTATACAGGTAGGACAGGCGTGGTCTTTAGATAAATGTGCAGCCGCACAGAATTTATAGGCTCTAGTAGAGCATCTATCTCCTATATGGCCAAATTTTTGGCAGCTAGTGCGCTGCTTAGTAGGAGAGACTTCGAGGTATTTTACTACCTTAGTAGCTGTACCTGTAATTAAGATCTCTTTTTGCTTAAGGATTTCTTGTCTTTTTTCCTTATTCTCTATAGTAAAAACTATAGAGCCAAATCTGGTTTGTGGATCGTGTCTTTTTACACTAGATAAGATCCATCTAGGTAGTCCTTATATCCTTACAGGATTAAAGGTCTCAATTTCTTCTTTTAGAAGCTTAGAGCCTTCCTCTCCTAGAAAAGGTAAGGTAGGAACTCCGTGGGCTATAACTTGAACCCAGGGTTCTAGTTTTTGTTCTCTTTGAAAGGTAAAGCAGTTATGCCAGATATTTTTATATTTAACTAGGAAATCTGCATTATACTCTTCTGTGGTTGTAAGGAGAATGTTTTGTTTTCCTTTAGTTCTAGCTATAGACGCTAGTACTGGCTTTTCTACTTGCAGTTTTGATGTAAATAGTTGATTGACTTTGTTTCGTATAGAGAAAGTATCTAAAGGTTGGTCCTTTTTGTCTGTAATTAAGACTAGCTTCCTTTCTTATAGCTGCTTTTTCTTACTTCTAGTAGAAGTAGAACTTCTATTAGAAGGAGAAGAGGTAGAAGGTGGTGATGAGGAGGAGGGTAGAGAGCACAAAGAAGGGAGGTCCTTCTTTAGCCTCTCTGCGTAAGTTTCCTTAATAGGAGCTACCTCCTTACGGAGAGCTCTTACTTCTTCTACTAGTCCTTTTAGGATATTGTTCGGTGTTTTCTTTTTCTTTTTCTTTTTCTCGTATAAAGGGACTTTCTCCTAATAGGATCCTTTGCGTATAGTATACTAGCTATTCAACTTGTTCTTTTACTTCTTCTTCGTCTTTATCTTCATCTTCTAGCCCTGTATAGGCCTGGATTAGGCCGTCTAGAGTAGAGCTTAGACGTCGTCCCGGAGAAAGGGAATAGAGAGGTATACTAGGCGTACTAGGCGTAGTAGTTATTTGTTTTATTATCTTTTTTACAGGTTTTTGGTTTTCTTTTTTGAGAGAAGATTAAGGATGTCCTCTTTTTTCTCCTATCCTAAACAGGTCAGGAGAAGGAGAAGGGGGAGAAACGGTAAATGTAGACTCTTTATCACTTTTTTCTATAGGAGGTTGTTTTTGGGGCCTATTGGGTATAGACAAGAGTTCGTCATCACTTGTCTCTGTAGTGTATTCGCCTCTAGGAGGCTTTTTAGGCTTTTTTTAGGCTTAGTAGCCTAATTATTCTTCGGCATTTTGTAGCTAGTAGCTTACAGGGGGGGTTTCCTAGTTTTTACAGTAGATAATAACCTCCTTAGGTCTCTTATCTCCTAGTCCCAGAGGTGAAAAACTAGGCAAAAAGCCTTGCTAGTTTTTACTATCCTTTTACGCCCTTTCTCCTTACTAATCCTACTAGAAGATTTCTAGGGAGATTAGGTTAAAGGTAGTAGAAAAACTAGCTAAAAAAGACTAGTATAGTTATTTTCTTTTTCTATTAGAAGTAGAAAAAACTACTAAAAAAAAGGACTTGTTAGGCTTTTACTAGCAGAAAAGCCCTAAAGGTAATCCTCCTCTTACTAAAGAAAATCTAACTAAAGGAGATATAGAAAAGTACCTACACCCCCTATTTTATTAGGCTTTTACTTTCTATAGAAGAAAAACCTAGGAAAAGTCTATGTTTTGTGGTTTTGGTAGTGGTGGTAGTGGTAGTGGTAGTAGTTTTAGTGTTCCTATCCATGCCTCGCTTATAAGCTAGGACCACCCCTAAGAAGAATTTTCTGTTAAGGAGAAGGGGGTAAAACAACAAATAAATCCACCTCTAGCTCGCTAGGCAGTAGGAATTAAGTCTTGAAAGTTGGAAAATCGATTGTTTTTGATGGGAAGATGAGTATGCGTAAGTTTTGAAGTGTGGCGCTACCTTTTGGTAAGGTCGCATGTGTGGTGAAAGGTTTGTTCCCCGAAGTGATGCGCCTGGTAGTGTAATGCGCTCGGTGGTGAAACACGTTAAGTATATAGGGCTTAATAGATACCTCTACTATTAAAAAGTACTAGGGTACTTAACTCTAGCCTATCTATATAGCTATAATTATACTTTCCTATTATATAAAAGAAGAGGCTAAGGTCTAGAATGTAATATATATATAGAAGCAACTTAATTATATTAAGCCGCTTTATATAGGTACTACTTGGTATATACTTATAAAATAAGCTAATAAGACTTTAGAGGCCAAGGCTGCACTTAAAGTATAGCGTATAATGGCTATAAAAAAGTATTAGGAGGTAGAATATGCTATTACTATTACTTATAGGCGAGTAATAAGGTAGGCTAATAAGGCCTAAGAAATTAAGACACCAAGGTTTAAAAAGAATGGTTAATGTATAATTACAGCACCTGTCGTACCGAACGCGTGCTTACGCGTACGGTACACCAACTACGCGTTTACGCGTTCGGTGCACCAACCACCCGCTTACGCGTCTAGTGCACCCCTAAAGCACTGACTAATCAGGGGGAGGTCGCATCAGTATATAGACCACGTAGTCTGCTTTAATATAAGAGACAGTCACTACCATCCCAAAGAGCATATAATACTATACGTATTTCGTGCCCCGGGATACGACTTACTCGTGCTATTAAGTTAGTACAAACACTGATTAGTAAGCGCGCATAGATTAGCAATCACTCGACACCTCCTACCGAGTGATATACGACAGCGACTACCTGTTTAGACTCCTAGTACGACCTGCTAGAAGGTTGGAAGTTGGGGATTACGGACCTATTACTAACTCTGTATACTTATTCAAGTCTTAGTACGGTTTACCGGAAGTTTATAGACGCGAATACAGACCTTTACGGAACCCCCTACCCTCCTACAAACCACTACGGACCCGTCAATCGATTTTACAGACCGTTACAAGACCTTACGGAAACCCCCTACCCTTTTACAAACCGTTACGGACATCAACTGCCTTTACGGACCACTACAAGACCTCTTCCACCCACTACGTACTACACTACACTATATAGTATGGCAGACCTAAGGAAGCAAGTCAATGAAGGCTAGAAAAAGTGGAGGCAGGGAGCTGACCTTACGTCTATACCTGACGTTAACAACTATATTAAATTTAAAGTTCTTAAATACGAATATTTTAAGCTTATAAATGTTAACCTATAGGAGCAATACCAGGAAGACTTCGCGGACTTTATAGAAGCTATCTTTAAAGTATGCAACCCTACTACTATCCGTAACCTATAGACCCTCTTACGTAACCAAGGTGTATGGGTTAAAAGGAATAAATGAGTTACTGTTGCATAGTCCTTATATAATATAATACACGAGAAGAACCAAACGGAATGGACTAAAGAGGAAATCCTAGACCAGTTCTAAGAAACTAAGGAACCCTTTACTTCTTCCAAACTTAATATAATCGCTGGTCTTATACCTAACCTACTTAACCAAACTCGTCCTATAAACCCAAGCAGTTTTGGAATTGATCTTATGGGCCAAAGTATACCTAGTACCTAAGTTACGGACCGCAATACCCACGTAACCTAAATTACGGACCGCAATACCCCCGTAAACCAAAATACGGACTAAATTACCCCTATTATCCAAGTTATAGATCTGCAAGCTATATATCCGCAAGCCATATATCCGCAAGCCACAGATCCGCAAGTTATAGATCCGTAACCCACCTAAGTAAAGACCTATGGCAAGGAGCTAGCTAACCTGGCCAAGCTCTATACCAACGAATCCAAGTATAGCGGTAAAAACAACAACTTTGACTTCAAACTGACTATCTTTACGGACCTCTGCCAGAAGGCTAATATTTCTAAATAGGAATTTAGCCAAGCCTACTCTACTATGCTGCGTGGCCTAGCCCTTGACCACTACTATACCAACCTCAAGAGCAACCCCCTTGGTGTTCCCTTTGATAAGCTATGCGAAGCTATACGTAACTACTTTAAAGGACCGGAATATAAACGTGATATTCTTACCTAATGGAATGCAACTAAGCTACGGACCGTAATTAACAAGAACACTGAAAAATTAACTATAGAGTGCCTGCAAATTCTTATCAAAGACCTCCAGCACCTATAGTATGGCCTTGACGCCAAGCTTCGAACAGACGACTTCCTGCATAACAAACTTATTACGGCTTGCCAGGAAGTAGAGCCCTGCAAGTACGCCTATTATAAGCCTGCAGACATCTTAGCTGGCCTTATTAATAACCTACGCTCCTCTATTGTAACGTATAAAGTCTTAAACCCACCAGGCAGTACTTAAGCCTTTATTACGGATATTTAATATCCGCAAATAGACTTAGACGTCTACTTTACGGACCGCCGCTACCGCCAGTAGCACCCGTACCGACTAAGTCCTATCTATAACCCCCGCAGCAACCCCCGTACGAAAACATACCCCCATAGACAAACCAGCCAGAAGTGCTTTGTATGCGGTAAGAAAGGATGTTGGTCTACAAGGTATACCTAGGAAGAATATAACAAGTCCAGGAAGAGACTTAATAGCCGTATTAACCAGTTTATTTTGGAATATAAAGAAGAGGAAGCAGAAGAGCCCCCTAATAAGTTAATAGAAGCCCTTATAATTAACTTTAACTCAGACGTTTAGGAATAAGAGACCTTAGAGATATTCCTAACCACTTTTAAACCTTTTACGGACAGCCAAGCCTTTAATATTACAACCGTATTAGGGCCTGTTTGGTTCCACTGGAGGTATCAGTTTCTAAATTAAGGTGGTCGTAGCTTTTGGCGTATTTTAGTGTAACTCTTCTGCCGCGTCTTAAGACGCCATGTCAGCGGTGTAAAATTTGAAGACCTGTTTGGTTTAACTGCCATCTAGAAGTTAACGGAAGGACCACCTCCCTTACCTCCACCTTCCCTACCTGCTACCTATATGATGTTAACGCGCACGCCTACGCTAAGAGGCCGTGTATTCCAAATACGAGACGAATCCACCTCATGCTTACCCTTACCCTCACCCTCACCCTCTAATTATGAGCGTTCAATTATACCCGGAGAAGGACGGAGGGGGCCGTTGGCATGGACTTTTAATATAAAGGAGGCTCTGCTTTTGGGCTTGATATTTAAGGCAATTGATAAGGGAATGCGGGCCGATTCTGGCTATAAGAAGTAGGCGTGGGAGTACGCCGCGCAGGCTGTTCGTGAAAAGGCTAAAAGGCCTAATATGGAGCTTAAGCAGATAAAATCAAAGCACAACTCGTGTAAGAAGGACTATAAGGCTTGGGTTAAGCTTAAGAGTCAATTAGGATTTGGGTGGGATGAGAGAGGCTGTCCTACTGCGTTAAAAAAGGTCCTTAATGATTACTTCAAGGCCAATCCAGATGCAAGGAAGTTCCGACATGAGCCTCTAGAGCTTAAGGATCTGCACCACTAGTTATTTACCAATATAATCGCCACTAGTAAGCAAGCTATGACCCTTAGTGAGCTTATAGAGGGCAATAAGGCTACCAACAATAATTGTATGGAGGATAGTGCTATTATTAGTTTAACTAAGCGCTTAACTACACCTAGTCAGCAAAGCTCTACTTCTAATTTAAATAAGGATAATAGCACCGTTGGCAACTTCCTTAGGAAATAAGCAGCCACCAACGCCGTTCTTGCCGCTGATGCTTAAGCTAGGAAGAAGAAGAAGAACGGGATAACATTAACTAATTGTTTGGGTCAGAATCTCACCCAAATGACAAAGCAGCTTGCTGCAATAGTGGACTTAATGATAGATAAGCAGGCTTAGGTAATTAAGCTGTTTATAAATTAGTTTAAGGACTTGGAGTTTAATTAGCAGCTTATAGTTGTTACTAAATTTAAGAAGGAGTTTAGTGCAAAGCTATTTATAAACTTAGGCCAACGGGAGCGTATTTAGTGGGTTTGTAAGCTATTAAGAGAAGCCAGCGAGGATATTAAGCAGATAGATTAGATCCTGGCGTCTTTTAATAGGGACGAACGTATACGGCTTAATCTTAATATTGAGGATTTTGAAGAGGTTAAGGAAGTTAAGGAGTAGAATCTTAATAGAGTCTTTAACGCTGTATATAATTAGCTTATTACCACTCTCTTTCTCCTAATATCTCTGCAAATATTTGCCTATAAAAACAGGGATAGGGAGTTTTATTAGGCCACTCGCTTACAGAATTAAAGACATATAGCAGTAGTAATATACTCTAAGATTTTTAAATAGAAGCTCTATATATCACCACCAAAACGTGTAGATATACGCCTATATTACACGTCCAGTTGCCTAACAGTAGTCTTTCCATATCTTATTCGCGATTTTCTCCCGCCGCTCCTATATAGGCCTTCTATTAATTAAATCCTCATCATCTACTTCTAATAAACGGTCAACTATAGAACCCTTTCTTTGTTGCTCTAATTCCTTATTACTAAATAGCTCAAGATCCTCCCAATCATCCATTACATTGTAATGCAGATTAATGAAGTTATATATAGCAGTAAGTGCATAAATTAGCTTTAATTGAGTGCGTAGGTTAAATTAATAAGGCCTGTTAAATATCCTCTAATAACGCTTAAAAACACTAAAGGTACGCTCTACTATATTCCTAAGACTTAAATGACGATAGTTAAATAGTTTAAACTTATTATTGGGCGCTTTCTCTACCTTTTTAATCTCCTTTAGATGATACCTTACGCTTTAATATAGCGATAATATTATATCTGAATTGGTGTACCCGGTGTTGGCAAGATAATATTGACCTGGAGGAGCTTTAAATCCCTTGCTTATAGCGTCTTTAAGAACTCTCCTGTCATAAGCAGAGCCTTCCCATCTAGGCAGAACGTAGGTAAAGCTTATTCTAAAATTAACCACCGCTAGAACGTTTTGTGTAATATCGCCATATTAATTTTGGTATAGAATCTGCTTATCCGCGGGTACATAGGCAAAGATATGTGAGCCGTTAAGGGCGCTGATATAATTAGCAAAGTATAGCCAACGCTTAGTGGATTTAAGAATCTCCTTTGGCATCTCTATAGGTGGGGGTTTGACGATTTAATGGTAAAGGTATAGTAAAGCGTCCAGAACCTTATAAAAATGGCTGCTAATTGTTACTATAATTTAAATTAATTGTAGGCAACTATATACCGACTTATTGTCTCTGTTGAATAAGCTACCTTCTACTTAACGTTTTGCTAGCTAGATCTATGGCCGTATATATAGAAGAACGTCATTACCTTTTTAATGGCTGAGACTCTTAAATCTTTAAGATCCGTATTTAATACAAGCCAATTAAGGAGGTCGTTAAGCACTTTGGGCCGTATGCACGTCTTATTAAATAGTTGACGCGGTAACTCCAAACAATTCTCTACCTATAATTGGCCTCTATTTATATCGCGAGAACGGCTTCGAACGCCGGTAGGCTTATAGTAGTTGGCCGATATATGCTCTATAATGGCGGTGACAGCTGCAAGGATTGATATAAGGGTGATAATAATGATTCGCTAAGGGGTAGGCGGCATGGCGAGCTTGATCAAAGGCCTTAAAACCACCACGTCAACGTCTTGGCAGAAGGTGGCAGTAGAGGCTCTAGATGGGCGCTCACTAGCGTTACAAAATGGAAGCTCCAGTTCATTCAAATTATGGTCTCCCCCTATATTTTTCAAACTGACGTTTTTCAGCCGCACCAACAGCCTATTTAGGCAATTGCAGGGGTGTAGGCGCGCCTGCCGAGATGAAGCTCAGCTGGAGCGATCAGAGCAAGAAATGAAGCTAGAGGAACCAAACGGGAGCGTCAATTCGATATCAGCCCGTTGAGATGACGCCTCCATCTCGCCTCCAACCGACGAACCAAACAGGCCCTTAGCCGACCGCTCCTTTACACACTTAATTGCACCTAAAAACTGGCCCGTAAGCACACCTGTTAGACCTGTTACGGACGTTACGGACCGCGAACAGGACCTATTTATATATATTACCACAAAACGCTATACCCCCAAGGAATTTTATGGTGTTATAATCAACACAGGTACCTCCAAGAAGTCTACCGCAGGCTATAGACAATACCTTACATATAAGACCACTACAGATGATAATACGGACATCGATATTATATATACTGGGGCCGTAAACGTCCAATTCGGCATTGGCTTAACCGCATTAATTAAATTAGTTAAAGTTAAGACCCTAATTAGCCTAGTTAACTTCTATATAATAAAAGCGGATACCCCTTTCCTACTCTGCCTTACGGATATGAACAAGTTACAGGTCTACTATAACAACGTTATAGACACCTTAATTGGCCCCGCAACTGCCCTAGGAAGTAAGCATGTTACCCTACCAATTGTACGACGATTTGGACACCCGTTCCTTATATAGGGAGAGACCCTATGGACCTACATTTAGGAATCTTTTAACTATAACCCATACTACCTTACCAGTACCGAAATCCACCGCCTATACCGCTGTTTCGGCCACCCGTCAGCCGAAAAGCTATATAGAGTCCTTAAACGCTCTAGACACGACAATGTTAATAGGAAGGCAATTGACCACCTAACTAAATACTGCTCCTTTTGCTAGAAATATGGACGTTCCCTAAGCCGATTCAAGTTCACCCTTTATAAGGACCTTGACTTCAACCACTTAGTGTACATAGACATTATGTACATTAACGGCAGCCCAGTATTATATATAATTGACGAGGTAACCCGCTATTAAGCCACCCGTTAGTTGTAAAATATATCTATAAAACATACTTAGGACATTTTACGGACCTACTAGATTAACACATACGTTAGACCCCCTAAGTATATCACCTATAACGCCGGTAGGAACTTTATCAGCAAAGAATTCTAACAGTACGCTACGGCTATGGCTATTTTAACAAAAGCTATTCCAGTTAAGGCGCACTGGTCCATTAGGCTTATTAAGCGAGCTTACCCAGCTCTATAGAGAGCTTATTAGATTATTATAGACGAGTATAAGGATATCTAAAAGGAACTAGCTTTACAGATAGCCGTAAAAGCCGTTAACGACACTGCTAGCCCTAACGGACTAGTACCTACCCTCTTGGTTTACAGAGCCTACCTAAAGATAAGCAACCTAGGCCCTCCTGCCCCATCCATTACGGAACGAGCAGCTGCAATACGGAAGGCAATAGCCAAAATAGTCAAATTACGGGCTAAACAAACTGTTAATAACGCCCTACACCACCGTAACGGACCTAATATAACCTTAGTATACGACCTCCCACTTAACTCTAAAGTCCTCGTATAGCGTAAAAGCGGCAGCTAAAATGGACCTTATTGTCTACTAGCCGTAGAAAACAAGACGTACTGTATACAGCTCCCTAGCAGGCCAACCAGCTTTAAAAGCACGTCCGTAAAACCCTACTTTCGGCCTAAAAACACCCATAACGTCAAGCTAGACGAACTAGAAGCAACTACCAAACTAGACGAACCAGAAGCGACTACCGAATTAAACGAACTAGAAGCACCCTTGCCTACCCTAGAAGTCCCCTAAAACCCCACTAAACCTACTAAACCTACTATAAAGCGTGGTTAAGAATGCCCCTAAAAGCACCCTATAACCAAGAACTCTATAACAGAGAATTACCTAACCTCCACAGGAATAACCGCAAGGCAATCTCCGCCTGCGGATATATTAGTTCTAGTATAGGAAACCCCGTTTACGGACTCACAACGTAAAGAGATCAATGGACTACTTAAGAAGGGTGTCTTTACGGTTATAACGGAGAGAGACGTTCCGCAAGGCGTCCGTATATTTAACTCATGCTTTGTTGACGAGATTAAGCACCCTAGTACTAACAAAGCCTTTAAGAAATTAAGGCTCGTTGTACAAGCTTATAATGACTAGGAAAAGGACCTAGTCCTTATGCAATCGCCTATAATTTAACGGGTTAGTTAATGGATTATACTCGTACTTATACCTGGACTACAGCAAACTAAATCCGTAGCCCTTTACTTACGGGATATCTTACAAGCCTACGTGTAGTCTAATACCTACCTAAGTAGGGACATCTTTATACGGCTACCCCTTAAGCTTAACCTACAACCAGGAATAATTTTATGGGTTATAAAACCTCTTTACAGAGTACCGGAAGCTGGAAACTATTAGTTTAAGACATACCACTAGCATCACGTTAGTAAGCTTAAAATGGAATAGTTGACCTATAACCCCTGCCTCCTATACAGCCCATTGAACGGCCTTAGTATTGTTAGACTTTAAATAGACGATACCCTATTCCTAGCAGACCAGACCTTTACGGACGCTAAAGAAACTAAACTATAAAAGGCCAAGTTCTTGGTAAAGCTATAAGAGTAGTTAACTAAGTAGAATCTAATTAAGTTTAATAGAGGCCTAATTACACAAAAGGGCAACCTAATTAAGCTAACTTAGGAACGCTAAGCTTAAAACCTAAAGCCTATTACAGTAAAGCCTATAGATCTTACTAGCTCCCGCAGAGAGACCCGCAAGACTATAAATACGAAGGACTAATACGTTGCACAGCGTGCAAGAGGCGCCTATATTGCCACAGTCTGTCAGCCTAAATCTGCCTACGATTTATCCTTTGTGGCCCAGGTAGTAGATCTGTAAGAAGAAAATATTAAGCAGCTTAATAAGCGCATTTAGTGGCAAATTAATAATGCAGTAAGGGGACTTACTTTTGTACCACTAGACCTAAGTTCCCTTAGCTTACTGGCATTTATGGACGCCTTCTTTGCTAATAACAGGGACCTATTATTACAAATCAGCTTTGTAATCGTACTTACAGACTATAATTAGGACGCAAACATCCTGTACTAGTCCTTAATTAAATGCAAATAGGTAACCCGTAGTGTACTAGCTTCTAAACTATATATACTAGCTTATAGCTTTAATATAGCAGCCGCAATTAAATCAACGGTCCAGAAGATTCTATAACTGGAGCAGTTACCCCTAGTTTTATATACCAATTTAAAGTCCCTCTATAACTGCCTAGTTAAACTAGGTACGACACAAGAGAAGAGGCTTATAGTTAACCTAATGTGCTTACATCAGGCCTACAAACGACATGAAATTACGGAGGTTAAATAGATTAGCAGCGGAGATAACCCAGCGGACGCCATAACTAAGGCAAAGCCGTGTCAAGCTCTAAAAACCCTAATTAACACAAATAAGCTCAATCTAAAGGTCATAGAATGGGTGGAACATAACTAACGGAGCACTTACGGTTCATTTGCGGCCCGTTAAAAGGCTATACGGTTCCTTTACGGCCCGTTAGAAGGCCGTATAGTTTACTTTACGGACCTTAAGCAGGACTTATGGCCAGCTCAAAGTACCGTCTAGAAGGTAGCCTAGAAGGCACCTTGGGAGGGATTTCCTATATATTTCTTTTATGTTTTACGGTTCTATTAAAACAATTACGGAGGCTGTATATAGGTGGTTTTATTTTTCAAGTACCGCCAGTGTATAATTACAGCACCTGTTGTACTGAACGCGTGCTTACGCGTACGGTACACCAACTACGCGTTTACGCGTTTGGTGCACTAACCACCCACTTACGCGTCTAGTGCACCCCTGAAGCACTGACTAATCAGGGGGAGGTCGCATCAGTATATAGACCATGTAGTCTGCTTCAATACAAGAGACAGTTACCACCATCCCAAAGAGCATATAATACTATACGTATTTCGTGCCCCGGGATACGACTCACTCGTGCTATTAAGTTAGTACGAACAGTTAATAATTTAATAATATACTATTTAGTGCGTTTAAGTATATAGTATATTTAAGCTAGTAGCCCCCCTTCTATAGAGGGGGGTTAAAAGTAATAGATAGCCTATATTATGTTTTTTTAATATATAGCCTATACGCAGCCTACGTATAACCTACGCGTTTAGTAACTATAATTATATTTAGAGCTATCTACCTCTTTTATACTAATAGTATATTTAGATAATAAATAAAGGCTACTTTAAAGCTATTTATAAGGCTAGTAAGGTAAATTATATACACTTCTTTATACAATCTATTATATTATTTTAGATAACTTAATATAATATGGCGATAGTTCTTTTTTACCTACTTACCTACTAACCTACCTACCTATTTACCTGCCTACCTACCTACCTATCTACCTACCTACCTACCTACCTATCTACCTACCTACCTACCTACCTACCTATCTGCCTGTCTACCTACCTACCTACCTACTTACCTACCTATCTTAGTGTCTAATTTAATTTAGGGAGGGGTTGGCCCGATTAAAGGCTCTAATTAATTTAAACCATTCTCTATAGCCGTTTGCTGGCTATATATTTAAACGGTGGTTGTCTAGGGTGCCTCCCTAGGAGGTATTAATTTAATTTAGTAACGGGCCGATATTAAAGCTCTGGCTTAATTTAATCAATTAATTAATTAAACCATTCGTAGTATTTACTAGCTGGTTGTTCGAACGGTTCTTGTTTGGTTCTAGTAACAGTCGTCTGGTTTTAGGCCGGTTATCTGGTTCTAGGGCGGTTCTCTAGTTCTGGCGACAGTCGTCTGGTTCTGGCGACGGTCCTCTGCTAGCTGCCATTCTGGTGCCTCCCTAGGTAGGGAGGATATAAGGAAGGATGGGTAAAGAATAAGGTGGATATATAGGGGGTATACTTGGCAGAGGCATGTGTAGAGGCTATTGGGAAGAAAGCAGGGACCCGATGCAGAGCTTCGTGTAGAGCTTCGTGAAGAGCCTCTATACGTAGAGCTTCGTGTAGAGCTTCGTGTAGAGCTTCGTGTAGAGCTTCGTGCAGAGCCTCGTGCAGAGCCTCTGTATACAGAGCCTTGTGTAGAGCCTCTGTATACAGAGCTTTGTGTAGAGCCTCGTGTAGAGCCTTGTGCAAAGCTTCGTGTAGAGCTTCGTGCAGAGCTTCGTGCAGAGCTTCGTGCAAAGCTTCAAGCAGAGCGTCGAGCAGAGCCTCGTGCAGAGCTTCGTGCAGAGCTTCAAGCAGAGCTTCGAGCAGAACCTCGAGCAGAGCCTCGAGCAGAGCCTCAAGCAGAGCCTCAAGCAGAGCCTCGAGCAAATAGCTTCGAGCAGAGCTTCGAGCAGAGCTTCGAACAGAGCTTCGAACAGAGCTTTGAGCAGAGTTTCGAGCAGAGCCTCGAGCAGAGCCTCGAGCAGAGCTTCAAGCAGAGCCTCGAGCAGAGCTTCAAGCAGAGCCTCGTGCAGAGCTTTATGTAGAGTTTGTATTTGGGCTTGTTTTTAA
>Ga0307507_10008753_pt1 | contig 13830 bp, 5 predicted proteins | sample 7_EM_MG_FD_207223 | JGI IMG/M metagenome (GOLD analysis project Ga0307507, IMG submission 207223) | Populus trichocarpa ectomycorrhiza microbial communities from riparian zone in the Pacific Northwest, United States - 7_EM | ecosystem: Host-associated > Plants > Roots > Unclassified | place...
AGTTCTTTGCCATTTAGAAGGAGTAGGTCATCTAGTTTTTGAATCAGCTTCGCCACCTTTTGTTGCGGTGGCTCTGTGGGTACGGGCTGCGGTGCTGGTGCCTCGCGTGCTGCTGCACCCTGCGATGCCTGCGACCTCGCAGCAGACCCCTGCGGGCTCATTGCGGGTAGTACGCAGCTTCGAAGGTGTATTCGGACGTGTAGACGCGTAAAAATGACGTGTTCTGAGCGTGTTTGTGACTTTTAACTTTTGGGCGATGTTCAATATTTATTAATCAATTTAATTTAATCAGAACCTCTATATTGATTGAGTTGCCAAGCCAGCGAGCTCTCAGTTGATTGAATTGATTGAGTCTTGGCATTCAATTCAATTCAATATTGAAACTTGGGTGATTAAATAACAAGCCTGCTTGTGGGATTGCACTTGCATGGTTCCCTTTTCTGCCGACGATGGTTCAATGACAGGGTACTGCTATTGCTCGAACTTGGGTTCGCCTCTATCTCAGACCTCCAAAGTCTCTTACGACATCGCTTACTAGGAAAGTTAGCAGCGAACCCCGTGATGCATATTCAAGAATCTCTATTCACCATGCGACCTCGATATCGAACCTCTCGAAAAGCCTAAACTCAACTTCATTTCTCCACCCGGGTTCATTGCGATTCTCCCTCCGACATTTTGCCGCGAAATGCACTAACTGTGCTGCCCTCTGCTTATTCTCTTTCTGCCAAGGCTTGTTTTGTGTCTCAGTATGCGGGACATATCCATACGTAGAATATAAAGTACGACCCAACTCCTGGATGACTTCAAACTTTTCTTGGTGGTCGACAGGGGCATTCGTCGAATTGTAAGGGCCGTACTTTTTGGGATTGATGAATATTCGGCTACTTTTTGCTTCCCCTTTGAGCGTGCGGTAGTCAATCTTTACCATGGCTTTTTAAGCGTTCCAGGTGGTAAATGTTAGCTTACAAGGATGCTGGAGAGGTACTTGGATGCTAACTCCGATAAAAGTGAGGAGGAGTTAGTAGGGTTTGCCAATGGAACTGAGTCGTCCCAATGTGAGCTATGCCGCGGTGAGCAATGTTAGTAGATATAATAGCAGTGTGGTTAGGCCAAAGAGGGATTTTTATCTCCTACAATGAATGCGGTGCACTTGAGCTGTGGACTTGAAAGTGCAGCAACAGAAAATATATAATGGCGTTTTGAGTACGAATTGCAGCTACACAGCCATCGAAAAGGTCAAGGGGATGAGCATGGGCACAGCCACGGTCTGAGCCACATGGTTCAAGCGCGTACACAGCCGTTGTGATTGGTGCTTCCGACGAGAAATTTAAGCGGGGCTCAAAAGACCACTCCTCAACGGAGATTTCCCCTTCCGTTTTGGGGCGGGCGGTAAGCTTCCTGTTTTTAACAGCCCTTTGGGGACCTAGGGCGCCCCGAGCTTGGTTGCTTAGGGGACAGAGCCCCCGTAACTTTAGCGTGTCATCTCCCGTTTAGTTGGGGGACTGACCGCCCGTCCCAAAAAGGAAGGAGAAATCTCTTTCTGGGCCGTCCTCGGTACTACGTTTGAGGCTGTGACCCACCTGCAAACGTGTATGTTAGTCACTATTAAAGTAAATTGACACGTTGAGAGTTCTTAACCATAATTGCCGGCCACTACCAGCGCCGAGCCCACCACAAGCATCAGCTCGCAAAATCACCCAGTTCCTTTAGCCGGTCGGCTTTTGAAAGCGTAATGTATACCAGCATCAGCTCCTAGATCAAGATTAGTTTCGGATTGATTGATGGACTCGCGAAGTTTTGTAAGACGTGCAAGCGCATAGAGAATCAAGGATAAGTGCTGTGAATGATGTTCGGGTTTTCCAAATATTGACTGTGAGCAACTATTAATGATTCGCAAACTACTTGAGGGAGAAAAACCTTGAGATCTTATGCACGTGCGATGAAAGCTTTAGGTAGAGCCTGTCCATCAATATAGATACTTTATGAGCGTGCCGATTTGGCAAAGCCTTGGCTAATTTAGACTCGCAAGTAGCGTTTTAGCAATTTCTTCCCTCTTTTAAAATATTCATCGATCTTTCTCCTCGAGCAACTTCTCTTCTAGTGCATCTTTGCGCAACTGCTGCCCAGCGCTCACGTTGATCGTTGCCTTAACCCTCGGACCAATGTAGAAGTGTCTTCCAGACGCGTACCACCAAATCACCGCAAACACTATGATCCCTACTAATATCACTGCGGCATAATTCATCTACGCAAAGTGTTAGCATGTGCCTAGCAGACGAGCGAATGAGATACGCACATTCTCAGCAGTAACCGGCCTGATTGTTGGTAGAATAAAGATGATACTGACGAACGTTGTCCAAAGTACTGCCCATGCATTGACCCAGAAAGAAGCCTTGCCCATATTAAAAGGCCCAGGTTCCAGGTTCCCGGTTATCATCTTACAAATGATCGGGATACAATAAGACCAGTCAAGAGCAATGGCAGTTATATTGAAAATGGCCGCAATTGCGGTGTACGAACCGAGGCCAATAAGGTTTATGCCAATACAGCTAACAACTAGTAGCCAGACGGAATAGATTGGAGTTACTGTCCTTTTGTCGATTTTGTACCAAATGCGAGAAAGCGGCATCAGCCCATCGCGAGCGAGAGCCCAGAAGGTTCTCGCGCCAGCTTGCATTCCAGTCATTCCCGTGAAATTTAAGATGATGAAGGCAAGGACGGTAAAGATGACTCCACCAGCGTGGCCAATGGCGTTGTAAAATATCTGTGCGACTGGTTGCTCGATTGGTGATGCCAACAGGCTTGAGATGTCGCCCGTGCAATATGTCAGAACAATAGTGAACAGCCATCCGCCAATGTATGTGAAAACAAGCGCAATCGTGATGGACCAAGGAGCTTTCAATTCTGGATTCCTGATTTCTTCTGCAATGTGGGCTGTGGCGTCGTAATCGGTCATAGTCCAAGACACGGAGAGAAACCCGAACAAGAACGACCATCCTGGAGGGGACCACCCAGTATCCGGAGTCACGTTCGTCCAAACATACGAAGAGTCGTGCTTGTAATCACACATGACAAGGAGTGTGATGCAGCAGCTTACAAGGACTCCAATGTGGAATATTACGTAGCCTCGAGTTATTCTCTCCAAAAATTTGGTATTCATACTGTTCAAGACCCCGTGAAGAAGTGTAATGGCAGCCATTACACCTACCGTTTGGCGATTGGTTGGCACGTACGAAAAATTCGTGTTCATTGATACAGCTGCTAGGAGCAGTTGCGCGCAGCCATATTCGGTCGAGGCAAGGCCGGCTACTTGGCCTAATATGTTGAACCATCCGCAGAGCCAGCTGATTTCAGCCATCCAGTTCTCTGGCGCAAGATACTTGCAGGTAAAATAGAGTCCTCCAGATGTGGGATATGCCGATACAAGCTCTGAGACGGACAACGCAATGCACATGCACCCGGCGCCAGATATAAGCCAACACCACACGGCGGAAGCGGCTCCTCCAGCCTCCAGAGGGTACACGAACGTAGTGGCTACGCTAGCAAAGAGCCCTGAGATGGAAACGGCAAATGAGATGCACGAGAGCCAAGAAAATTCGCGATTGTATACCTGCTGTAATTTAGCAAGTTCTAAATAAAGTAGCTTGGCCTGCACAAACTTGGATGTAGCCCATCTCTGCTAATCTTCGGTCTGCATCGCTGAGATTAGCACCTTCAACTACCGTGACCAGATCTCCCATTGCTTTTTCTAGTGCCCGGTAGGTAACAGACAACTTGCGTCAACCTTATAAAGCCCGCCTGGCATATGCTGCATTTTCTAAGGATCTCCTTCGCTCGACATCCGCATCAGCAGGTAATTTGGAGCCATACACTCCTTGACTCGGGCTCGAATGTTGGGAGATAGCAGGGTCCATGGCTCCTTTATTCAATGATTCAGTTTCGGCACTTGTATAGCAACTCTCGTTGCATGGGGAAGCAGTGGAGATTGGACGGGGAAGTCATGCGCGAGTTCAGAAGTAGATTATTTTTGGTAATGAAGTGCTAGTCGCGGTATGCTCGAATTCATCGTATGGCCTTGAGAAGTAAGGAGAAGAATTCGACAACGAAGTCCATGGGGCGCAACAAGGTGGGTGAGCAGTGGGATGGCTAGAGGTGAAGAGTGCGAGTTATTAGGGTTGATGGATGTCGCGTGCAACGTTACGAGGGTTACTGTATTTTTCTTTCATTTTTTCTTTGGGGTTCGGGCGATGCCACGACGTCGGCTCTTCGGGGAAGAAAAAATAGGCTGAAATTGGCACTTGCGCTAACAGTAAATCGTAGACACTAGGGGCCGGATCCGTCCTAAAATCAAATCCTGATCTAACCGCTTTTAGAAATCCTAATCCGGTCCTAAAATCAATTAGGATCCTAATTAAAGCACGTGACTTATATATAGGTTTTTGTGTAAAGTTTGGGCATTAATTAAGGCCTTAAACTTACTAAAAATAGAGGTATCGGAGGTCGGGGTTAAGCTTGGCGTAACCTCGGGTTACGCACGACCCCCCAAGGTCCGCGACATATCGTCCAAATATCACCCCCCCCTTTGGTGGTGGCCCCTACTTTTCGGACGCGTTTTTGAGGCCTAGGTTAGTACTGGGTTAGTATGGAGGGCCTTAGCGCGCCTTTGACCTCACCGTTGCCTTAACAATCCATTTTCCAACCCTCTCCTGCTCTTGTGCCCGCGCTGGCTCGCGTAGGGCTTCTAATTTTATATAGAAAGGCCTGCTGTAATTCTAATTCTATAATATAGAGCTCTCTTCTTCTCCTCCCCCTTTAATATTTACGTATTTAGTAGCTTTATTTACCCGCGCCACGCTTACACGTCTTCCCCCTAACTTCTTGCGGATATTTATAGATATAGAGTCTTTTAAGAATCTTCTTACCCTATAGTCCACTTTATAGTTAAAGGAAGCCCCCCTAGCCTCCTCCTCCTATAGCCTCTAAAATAAATTTAAGGCCTAAACAGCACGGCTATATAATATTTATAAGGCCTAGCGCTTAAAGAATACTATAAGGGTATATAAGCTAAAGCAGAAAAAGTGGGAAGACTAGTATATAAGACTAAAAAGTAATATAGATAGTACCTAGGTAATAGAAGATAAGCTTTACCTATTTTTAGAGCAGTAAGTTATTAACTAAGAATTATAGGCTGCTAGCTATTAAAAACGGAAGTCAAAACGGAAACAGATATAGAAAGATAGTAAGTAAGCAAAGAAGAGGTAGAAGATAGTTAAGCGGGTAGGGCAGCTAGGGGGGAAGGTAGCTATAGGGGCATCTATAGGGGCATCCGTAGGGGTATCTATAGGGGTATCCATAGGGGCAGCTATAGGGGTAGCTATAGGCATAGGGGAAGAAGCTATTGTCAGGTGAAACCTAAGCAGATCGTATATAGCTACGAGGCACGGGCGACTCGTATGCGACTCGCCTATAAGGCATATGCGCTGCACATACCTAGGGAAACCCCTTACCTCGTACCTCAGACTTCTCCTTCTCCCTTAAGGATTCGTCTGTCTATACAATATACCCTATTATTCCATCATTAAGCTTCCTATCCACATCCTTACCTCACATTCAAATCCTTACCAATCCCATTGGGAGGATAGCTAGTTCAATTTTCCCACGATGCCTCTAAAGACAAGATTAACGCCTACACTTGACGGTAACACGCCCGCGATATAACGGCAAAACGCCTTAGGATCTAGTACAGACAAAGCCTCTATACCAGCAACATCTAAGCTACCTTCCGAATCTCAAGACAATTAAACATCTATAAATGCTAGAGACTAGTTTGACTTATATACCTAGGCTTAACAGAAGCTTAGTAAGGTTACTAGCGTCCTACTAAATACTACTAACCTAAAGGAGCTAGATGAGCTGGCTAAGAAAATAGCCAACTTATAAAGCATTATCAATTTAAATCCCTCCTGTTGTCTCTTAAGTGAAGAATATAAGTTATGCAGCGAGCGTATACGCCGAACGAATCTTAACGCCCTAGTTAAGAAGTTACCACCCAATATTGGTGGCACTACTCAACAGAAGTTTAACAGTGGATTGCTGCGGTTAAGAACTAATTTAAGGTTAATAACACTAACTATAACTGTGAGCGACGTACGCGCTAGGCCATTAAAGGTCTTATAAAAGCGAAGACAATTACCTAACTAGTGCATCGCCGGCTAGGCGCCAAAGATAAAGGTCCTTTACTATAGGACAAATTTAAGACTATAGTCTAAGACCAGATTAAGGACCCTACAGTAAAACACTTTAATAATACTACTATGTACTATACAACCGTAATAAAGGAGAACTAGAAGTTTGACGCCTTTTTAGCCTATATACGTAGCTTAAAGGACCTCTTATTATATACCCCCTTTGTTAATCCTAACCAACAGGTAGACTTTTGGTTCTTATATCTCCCAACCTACCTATAAGCAGAGCTCTTCCGCCAGAACTTTGCTATACAGGTAAAAACTACTAAGGACCTCTTCGCTAAAGTCCGCCGTATAGAGCAATTGCTTAACACTATAAAGCTTACAGAAGATCGCGTAGTCGGCAGCAGTAGATCCTCGCGCTTAAAGCGTAGTCGTAGCATAAGCTCTGTCACGGCGCTGACACAGGTACTGTTGCAGACCCTAGTCAGGGGCTCGCCTAGACCCTTGGCGCCATGTATATAGACGTGTCCTTTCCTCGACCTTCCTCTAGTCCTCGTCTTGGAATTCTCGTTCACTGGCTACCAATAGATTCTGTTCTTTTGACTGAGCCTTCACAAGCTCTACAGGGTTAGGTTTAGAAGACAGAACCTAAGGAAGGCGAGGCTTTCCTAAGTAAACTCCTAGGGAGACTACTTAACAGCTGGACGGCTCTGAGGACCCCCTAGACACCGGTGCTATGTATATATACCACATGAAGAACGCAGATAGTAACCGCAAAGAACACTAGCGGCAAGCCGCTATAAATAAAGCCTAACTATTAGGTAATAGGTAGCAGGTCTATCTATAACCGGGGTCCTTTAACTAGGGTCCTTTAACCTACTAGTAACCTACTAGTAGTAACCTACACTAATGACTTTGTATATATTAGGTACTAGGTCCATCTATAACCAGGGTCCTTTAACTAGGGTCTATAACCTACTAGTAACCTACTAGTAGTGACCTGTGCTAATAATGTATATATTGCTCTATAAAGACTTAGATAACGCATACCCTAAACGCATACCTTGCATAGGCGTATTACAACCCAATATTAGATATAAGAAAACTTGAATAACGCATACCCTAAACGTATACCTTATATAGGCGCATTGCGACCCAACGTTAAAAGGGGAAGAAGACTTAGATACCGCATACCCCTAAACGCATATCTTGCGTAGGTGCATTGCAACCTAATAATGACGACCCTGTAAGGGACCTGCGTATTACACGTTACCTTGCTAGCACTGACTTTGCGCAGAGTCTCGTACCATGGTAAGTGGTAGTAGTAACTGCCCTGGCCAAAACAGCTTTAAGGAACACCCCCAAGTCACTAGTCCATCAATGGAGTATAAGGGACGCCTTTACACGCTCTATATATAATTAGTTAACTTAGAGGTGGGTTTCTACTAGAGATCCTTAAGCGGAATAAAAGTATAAGCAAAAAGCAAGCGCTGCTGCTAAGATATAGCTATACTAAAGAAAGGCAGAGGATGTCCTAAGGGATTGAGAAGCTAATAATTACAGTAAGAGTTACGGTATATATACGGGGTAAAGCTTAATTCATCAATATCCTATATAAGCCATACTCTAACGCAACCTAGCGACCTACTAGCGACTTACAGGCAACTCGCAGGCAAGGCTACGGCGTATAACAGTGACGAAGCTTAATTCATTAACATACCGTATATACTACAGCCCTAAAAGCACTCTCCCTAGACCTAGTCTATTACTCTATGCCTACTTAGCAGACTGTCTATATATTAGGTAATAGGGCCATCTATAACCGAGGTCCTTTAACTAGGGTCTTTAACCCACTAGTAACCTACTAGTAGTGACCTATACTAATGACCTATATTAGATAGGTCCATCTATAACTAGGGTCCTTTAACTGGGGTCTTTGACCCGCTAGTAACCTACTAGTAGTAACCTATACCGACGAATCATATATTAGACTTAAATACCGTATACCCCTAAACGCATACCTTATGCAGGCGCATCGCGACCCAACGTTAGATAGGCAGAAGACTTAAATACTATATACCCCTAAACGCATACCTTGTGCAGGCGCATCGCGACCCAACGTAACTACGTATATGCTACGCATATGCTATACAGACAACGCAAGGCTAAAGCATAAGTTAGCGGCAGATTTAACGGATATATAGCCTTACCGTCCTAAATCTGGCTACATATAAGTAACCTAGGACTACCCATACTGGTACACTGCAAGGCTAAAGTATAGGGTCAGCAGCGGTTATCAGGTATACTGCCTTACCGTCCATAAGTCTAGCTATATGTAAATAACCTATAACCTATCCGCAAGGTACTAGCGACCTACTTATATAAGTAAGCTTTAGAATCTGGCGGAATTTAGCAGAATTTAGCAGAACTTGGCAGAATCTCTATATACCTATCTTTCTATACGCAAAATCAGGACGCTCTTTCTCTTCTAATTTTTTCCTTACTAAGGTTTTTTATGGGGTTTTATTAAGGCCTAAGTATATAAAGAATTAGGGACGACCCTTTTTAAAGGGAGAGGGCATTATTAGGTAAAACCTGAGCAGATTATATATAGCTACAAGGTATAGGCGATTTATATGCGACTCGCCTGTAAGGCATGTGCGCTATATATACCTAGGAAAACCCCTTACCTCGCACCTCAGACTCCTCCTTCTCCCTTAAGGATTTGTCTATCTATACAATATATCCTATTATTCCATTATTAAGCTCCCTATCCATATCCTCACCTCATAGCTATAAAGGAGGAAGGGGAGGTATAGGATAAGAAGGCCCTAGACGCCCTATTTAATAAAATAGTTTAATACTTAGTTATAAATAGCTATGTCTCTACTATTACTAAGCTTTATATATAGCAGTTAGAAGGTAAAACCTTACAGCTACTATAGGGGGCGAAGCTCTTAGTAGTACTAGATAGTATCTACTGTAATAAGGACTAGATTTAACGCGTTAACTTTATTAATTAAGGCCTATTTATAATTACTAGCGGCTATAATATTAAAGGGCTTAAAAAGGCGATTACTTAGTGCTGGGAAACAGGCTCTAAGATGCTAGGTTTAGTTAAGTCTTACTTTTAACTGCAGCTAAGTATTTATTAGGTTTATATATGCCTTATCTAGTCTATATAGCTACTATTTTCTAACCCATTTTATAGGCTATACTACTATTACCTATAGTAAAAGTAGATAGGACGTTTAGCTTACTAACTTTATTTTTATTAAACTAAAGAATAAAGGGCCTAAACTAGATAAGTTAGCGCTATATATAATTATATTAATAATATAAGGGAAGTAGAATTAGTATGGCAAGGTTAAGTATATAGGCTGTATATAGAACGCTAACCCTATCCTCTACCTCCTCTCTATAATAGCTTTCTACTTCTTTAACTGTTAGGGTAAAGACAGTACTAAAAGCTTTTTATCCTTTTAGCAGCTAGAGGACTTATTAGGAAAATATTTTAGGCTAGGTTTTAAGTAGACTTTACTAAGCGCGTTTCGCGTAATTAATATGTAATTTAACTAACTTGACACGTAATTAACTAAGGGAACGTTCGGTTGCAATCTAGAGGCCTTAGATTCAGTTCAGAATAGAGTTGATCTGGAGCTCCAATCTGATTCTAAGGCGAACGTTCAGTTGAACTTTAGTTCAACTTGACTTCAGCCACAAATTTTTGATGTTCCTCTAACCGCCCAAAAAACACGCTAAAACTAGGCGCACTTTACTATATATAGAATCTGAACTGAGGTCTTGGCGTCAGTTTAAATAAGGAACTCAAAGCTTCTTATTAGTTGAACTCCAGATCAATCTAAAAGGCTTCAGATTGCACACGTCCGTGCAACCCGTAGAGCCACAGACGCGTGTTAAATCGGGAAGGAACGCGTTCTTTCTGCCGGACTTTTAGTTCAGATTCAAAAGCGTCAGATTGCAACCGAACGACCCCTAACTTAGGGGGTGTTTGGTTGCAATCTGGAGCTTTTTCAATCTGACGTTGATCCGTGCTTTCACCGGCGTCAATTAGTAGATAATTAGTGGCGCTTAATCTGGTAGTCGTGCTTAATCTAAAATAAAGCTAACTGTTCGGTTGACCGTTCTAAAAAGGCCTTAGATGAGGCTCAAAATTAGCAACATCTTCTGCCCACATTAATCAATCCTCTGCTAAAATATACCTGCTACTGATCTATTATTACCAGCTCCTTATTCAGTGTCTTATTACTATATTGCTAATAACTGCTACCCCTGCCCCTGCTACTAATGCGTATATACTGCATTCTTTGCGCCCTCCGCCCCTTTATATATAGCCCGCAGCTTACTAAGAAACTCTAAAGAAGCAGCGTATTAACTGGACTTATGAAATGGAAGAAGCTATAGTTAAAGGCCTAATAGAGGCCATTTGGAAAGGGCTCCGCGCAGATAGCTTGTATAAAAAGAAAGGCTAGCAGATAGCTTTAAACGCCGTATAGGCAAAGACTTAATATCCAATTACTATATAGCAGCTAAAAAGTAAGCATAATAGCCATAAAAAGGATTGGAAGGCGTGGAAGGAGCTCTATAGTTAATTTAGCTGGGGGTAGGACGATAATAAAGGTATACTAATTGCCTCTAAAGATATTATAAATAGATATTTTAAAGCCAATCCTAATGCCGTGAAGTTTTAAGACGCTCTACCGCCTTTTCTAGAGGACCTTAATAAGCTATTTTAAGGTATAGTTATAATGGGTAACCACGCTCTTACAGTTAATAAAGCTCTTAATTAAATAGATGGGCTGCCAATTAATCCTATACTAATAGAGGAGGAAAGCGCTGCTACCACACAGGACGGTAGAAGTAAGGAGGAAGAGTCTTCTAATAAGGAAGGCAATAAGGTAGCTAATAAGGATAAACCTCAATCTTCTACAGAATAGCGTCAGTTAGCTTTGTCAGCTAGTGATATTTCCTTAGATAATCGCTCTACTACACCTTCTAGTTATACGCCTTTGTTAACGCCTGCTTAAAAGTCTTTACTAGCTATAAGAAAACGCGCTACTAAACAAGCTGCCTAGTTAAACGAACTAGATGCAAAGCGTTAGAGGTAATAGACAAAGAACCTACTAGGAGAGACTATAGAGATAGTATTAAAAGAGATTAGAGCTACGCGAGAGCTTTTTAGTTAAAAGCCGCCTCTAAAAAAGGCCTTAGTAGAGTTCCTTAATAAGTTCGGCGATATAGACCTTGACGATTAAGTGCTTATTCTAGAAGCCTTTAAGATAGAATTAATGGCAAGGACCTTTTTAATTACATCTGGGGCGTTATAGAAGAGGTTAATAGATAGAACTTTAGTAAAGATAAAGAAAAAGGAAGACATTAAGGGTTAAAGTTTTACAGTTTAGATTAGTACTTTTACTTTACATTTATAATTACTTTACTATTAGTAAATTTATTTTTTAATAAGGATTTTATATACAAATTAATAAAATTCCAAACTTATTATAAATATACTTTGCAAAATTAAAGTAATTATATTAAGAAGCTCTTTTAAGGCGCAATCTATAGCAGTAAAATATATTAGTATATAATTTAATATAGTAATTTACTTATAGATTATATATATATACATTATAAAGGCCTCCTAATTGCCTGATAATAGCCTCTCTATATAAGCTCTGCAATTTCGTCCTGTCTTTAATTCATAGCAACCTTACTCTCTTTCTCTACCATCTACGTGTCCTCCTTATTAATTTCCTTATCCTCTACTACGCCGTAGCTTTCTAGATCATCCGGATTATATATATTTAAGAAGTTATGCACCACCGTTAATGCATATACTAAAAGAACCTATGTTGCTAGAGGAAAGTTCTATCTTACTGCCTTAAAGTATTAAAATTGTGCCTTAAAGACTTTAAAGGTACGCTTAATAACATTTTTTAGTCCTGCATAACATAGATTAAACAGCTCCTTTGCATTTTATAGTTTTATATTTACCTAAGCTTGTTTACAAAGGTAATATTAAACACCTTAGTATGGTACTAACGTTATAGAGGTATTTAAGTAACCAGCATTAGCAAGATAATATTAACCTTATAAAGCTTTAAAGCCTTTCTTCTTTACTAAATTAATAACTCTATAGTCATAGGCGGTGCCTTCCCATCTAGTTAGAACGTACATAAAGTTTATATTAAAATCAACAGCAGCCAGAACGTTCTGCGTTAATATACCTTTCCTACCACGCTAGGGAGCTTGCCGCTTATACCCGCCTTTAATAGCAATTGGTAGATACGTACTATTAAGCGCTCTAATACAATCGGCGAAGAATGGATATTGCTTTAGGTTATCCACAATATTATCTGGCGTAGTATTTTTAGGCAGATTAATAAGCTCCTTATACAATTTAACAAGCCTAGGAAGAACTATATATACTACTCTATATACTAAATTAGCTCTGGTAAAAAGACTATATTAAAGTATATATTGCCTACTCCTTAAATATTAATAGGGCATACTGCGTTTCCTTATAAACCAATTGGTATAACTAATTATTAGAAAATATTAGTAGGAATATTAATAACTTCTCTACTACTAATAGAAGCTTTGTATCCTTTAAGCCGCTATTAATTTAAAGCCATTTAAGTAACTTCCTAAACACCTCTAGCCGCATCCTTGTTAAATTATAGAGCCTCTATAGGTGGCCATAGAGCAATTATATCATCCATAACATCCCCCGCCATATATTAGTGTGTTAAGTATAAACGCCAACTAGTTGGATCTGAACGGTAATAGCAAGAATTAAGAAGAGGATATTGTATAGGGCCTGCAGTTACTACAGTAATACCATTATTAGTAGGGGTGGTGGCAATAGGGGCATAGTGGGCAATCGGACGGGCGCATAAGCAGAGCTCTAGATTCAACTTAACAATTAACCTAAAAAAAAAAGCTCCAGATTAATCTAACGCTAAGAGCTTAAGTTTAACTACTATATATAGTAAAGCGTGCGAATTTAACGCGGTTGCCGATCTGGAGGAGCTCCAGATCAGAAAGTTGTTAGATTAACCAAATAGTCGCCTTTAGATTAGATTGAGGCTTTAGATTAACTCGGTTCTAAAGCCTCCAGATTTAATCTGGAGCCGTAACCGAACACCCCCTTAATATATTCAAAAATTAAATAATACGCAGTTGACCAACTTAATATATTTAAAAGTTAAATAATATATAATTAACCTATAATTGACCAATTTGATATATTTAAAAGTTAAATAATATATAATTAACCAACTTAATATATTTAAAAGTTAAATAACATGTAATTAACCTGCAATTAACCAATTTGATATATTTAAAAGTTAAATAATATATAGTTAACCAACTTATACATTCCTTAATATGCAATTAAGGTTGTATAATATATTATTTTTAAGTTATATGCTAATTGCAAGAGGCTCTACACAAAGCTCTGCACGAAGCTCTGCACGAAGCTCTGCACGAAGCTCTGCGACAGAAGCTCTGCACAAAGCTCTATACGAAGCTCTGCACGAAGCTCTACGTACAGAGGCTCTGCACGAGGCTCTGCGCGAAGCTCTGCGTACGGCTCTACACGAAGTTCTGCATCGGGTCC
>Ga0307507_10008754_pt1 | contig 13829 bp, 15 predicted proteins | sample 7_EM_MG_FD_207223 | JGI IMG/M metagenome (GOLD analysis project Ga0307507, IMG submission 207223) | Populus trichocarpa ectomycorrhiza microbial communities from riparian zone in the Pacific Northwest, United States - 7_EM | ecosystem: Host-associated > Plants > Roots > Unclassified | place...
TATTCAAGCGTTGGGCAGTTTGAAGGATCACTGTTATCCTGCCTGCAAAGTCGTTCATGATTCGATCTTGGAGCGCAGCTGGTTTTTCTTGGTAACCCGCCGTGATGAGCACGTTGACAAAGGCATCAACCATGTACATCGACATGTCCGGTTCGTGGCCCAGCATTCGGTGCAAGTGTGATCGCGTCAGGGCACGCCATCTTCCGGAGACGGCTTGTTCCTCTGAAAAAAATTAATTTAGCAGGGTTCTTTGGCGTTTTTTTTGGGGGGGTTACTTACCGGCTTCTCGAACCCTTGCAAAGATTTCACTGAGGACGTGCTCGATCTCGGGGTCTTCAAAATACCACGAGGAGATGATCCAGTGGGTGTACGCGCACATGCATGCTTGGAAGGCGATCTGGAGTAGAATGGGATCGTCCTGATGTTGAAAAGTCCTCAGAAGATCGACCATATTCGTGCCCAAGACTTCCGTGGCTTGCCCACGCGCATCCTTCAACTCGTCCGATTCCTCCTCACTAGCAGTAACCCCCCTCTTCATCATCTTCTCCTCGGAAACGAATGACTCCGCCATGAAGGCCGCGATCTGCATGATCTCCGAATTCAAACCCTCCACCATCCCGATCACATCCGCGCCCGACAGGCGATCAGCTTTCGTCAAAAAAGCCTGAGCACCCTTCAACTCCGCCGTCCTCGTCTGCAGCAGCTCAACCGTCTGCGCATGATCATGGTTCAGCCGTTGAGTCTCGCCATTCAGCCACTGAACTTCAGTGGCAAGACTCTTCCCCCGTTCGACCAGCTTCTGGTTCTGAACCCGGGAAAGCTCCAGCTCCCTTTCGACTTGCTCCAGCCTCTTCTTCGCGTTCCCGACATCCTCCTCCAGATATCCCACCTTCGCCTCCTTCTCCCGGACTAAGGCTTGGCTGGCGCTTAGCGCATGGCGGAGCGATGCCAGTTGGGCAGCAGCAGCCTCTTTTTCGGCTCTATAGCGTGACAGCCGAACGTGTTTCCAGAGAGTGAGGAACTTGAACGCGCCAAAGACGGATGCCATAGATAGGCCAGCTACCCCGACGTAGGTGGCGACGATTGATAGTGGGATGTCATGGGTGAGTTGCATGGTGTAGTAATTGCATCCTTTCTGCGATACGGTTTCAAGCCAGTATTTGCATGCGGGAGGTGTTGCCATGAGGCGTAAACGTGTGGGCTAGTTGACTCGATTCACCGACCTCGTGTGATCGGTGAACAGTGATACATGCTCCTACATGGCTGGCGTGCGGTAGTGGGGGCGTATCGAGGTTGACTACGTTTCAGTTTTGGCTGATGGACTTTTGTATGTTGACGCCCAAAGGCGGTGGTGGGTCAGATATGGCAATTTGCGCAGTAGTGTGCGCCCTGAAAGTTGTATATTGCATCGTTGCTGCCTGCATACTTGTACACTTCAACACTACAAATCTACTTGGAGGCTCACGGATGTTTCCCAACGCCACATAGAGGCTGCGCCGCAGAATCATCACTATTATTTGTTCACGGGGAAAGTACGGTCTTCACATTCACAAGCCAAGTTTGGTGGATCATGATGGCATGTAAATGATCTTTGCGGGAGTCCTGTTATCCATATCAGAACCCAGATGTTCTCGAAATGAAATCTAAGGAGCGAGCGTACCGTTTCTCAACACCCTATATAAGCATGTCATCAGCGAATTTCACAGATAGTGAGTTATAAGGAAGACTTACACCTTCTTTCCAAGCCACCTGTGCCTGCAACTCGGTCGATCCGAACAACAAAACCACATCATAGATCACGCGATAGTACTTTCCTGTCCCATCGGCTCTAGGTAGTGGAGGTTGCTCCACACGTGAAACGTCTACCGTGATATCGCACACGTGTTTGTACATATCTGTTGTGGTAGCTTGAGATGGAGGGACAGGCCAAGAAAGAAACAAACTGACCAGAGTCCACGTCAAACCACTTAGGTTGAGTGAGTTCGCCTCGATAAGACCAAATGTGTAGATGGAACTCCCGGGATTTTGTCTTCGAATCGTGCCTAAAGTTGCGCCGGAATTCTGCCTTGTCTGATAGTGCGGTTTTCTGCTGGGATCGGGTAATTAAGCAATGGATAGCGTTAAGGGTGAAGTGGGTACACGGACGGCAGGCAAGATGTTGCTGAAGCCTTGGGGAATCTGGTACACGCCCGAAACTCCTTTGTACATAGATGATGAGCGTTTCAAGTGTTCTGGGTTTGTACTGTCATAGTCTGTATCGCAGCAGGTACCATACGCTACTTTGGAAATGCGGCTTCGAACAATGCTGTTAAGATGGAAGGACACTGCACCATCCGAAACTGCCTTGTTACTGTTGGTGGTATGAGATAAGGGATTATCGATGATGACATGGACGTACACCCTAGTGTCGGGCCGGAAGATGTTGAGACGAAAGGGCTGGAGTGATCTTTGAACCTCGCTTAATAGCCAGTTGCTAGCTGCAAAACCTCCCACAAGGACGACGTGCTGTACATTAATGGCAGATCAATCATTGACTTGGCGAAGTGTAGAACATTGACGTACCGAGATCCTTCCCTTAGCCGACTTCCGCTGAGCTAAGATGGCGTTGACAATGCACTCGACTGAAGGCTCAAAGAATGTACAAATGTCAGATCTGTGGGGGTCGTCTAGTAAACCAAGTGCACGAGAAATTGGAATGTTACAAACCCCGCCAATTTCAGTTGGCCAAACCGGATTCCGTGGTCGGGGTCGTTCTCCTTTGTTGATCCGAATTTAATGTATTCCGGTTCACACTTACTTCGGAATCGCAATTTTGTGGTGGAGTCAAAGCAGCTAATGATGTCGTCAAGATCGTCGATGAAAGGTGATTTTGCCAGGTATTCTTTGGGAAGTCAGCTCAAGCAGTCGGAATCATGGAGCGAATTGTGTCTTACTGCTCAAAAAGACCCGCGCATGAACGGTGACAAATATGGAACCTTGGAAATGACCTGGCAGTACGTAGACATGAGGGCCAATGGCGAAAGGTAAAACTCAGAACGCACATTCCGGACCGGCAATTTCTTCAAAGGCCTCTTTGATGGCACTCTTGCCGTAAGTACTCACATCGATAGTGCCTCCGCCAGCATCTACGACAATGACGCCATCTCCTTTCTGCAAAAGAGTCAGTAAAAAGCCCTATATAGCAACACCGTCCTTGCCTTGATATCTTGGGCGGATAGGCCATTTTGAATCGCAAAGTGCAAGCTTGCTTCGCCCTCCGTCACAAATGTAATGCGCGCATGCTCATCAGGCGTATCCGAGATGAGCCCTGCTAGAACTGCTGCCTTCCGCATCTGAGACTGTTGAAAACCTTCCCAGCCGTTAGGATGGGAGAGGACGAATTGGATATCCTTTTGGACAGAGGACCACATATTCTCTCCGTTGGCGTGTGCGTCTTTGATGAATCTTGAGGCACATTGAAACAAGTATGTGAGGAAGTCAGCAAAGACCTCAATGCAAGACTTGTTCAAGGGGAGAGGGGGCAATTCGCTCCCAACGTGCTTCGATTCTTCGGGAAAGGGGCGAAGATGCAACTTGAACCTAAAAACACATCATGTTAGAGCATGACATGATAACAAAAGAGCAAGGCTGACCATTCCGCCTTGATCCATCCCTTGCTCACAGCCATGTCTTGTACAGACCCTCGCAACGCTTCAGCACCCACAGCACGAACTTTGCCATGTCGATCGTAGTAGATCACGGTAGGAATCTTTGAAGAGCCGTTCCCCAGTTCGTCAGCCGGGAACCTAGAAGAATAAGTTCGAAGTTAACAAAGCTTTTGGTCTGCTCCCACCTAGTTACTCCTTTTATTTCTGGCACTTGACCAGGATCGAGAATGCTAAGATGTGTAACATGAGTAACATGATGACCTGCCGTCCACTTTGATCCATACCTGTAAGATATCCCACTAAAGGTTGTCCCTATGTCAAATGCGAGAATGAGTTTTCGGCGAGGCCCGTTATACGGGGCGCAAATCATTTTGGACAGCAGTAATGAGACATCCCGCTAGCTTCATTTTATCATGTTCGAAGATGTCTTGGTCCGGCAAGGTTCCACTTGAAGGCAGCTTATTTCTCCTTTTCTCTAGTGTTTTAGGAGGTTTATGCTGGGCGCTGGGCGGTGGCATGCGATGATTGTGAATTGTAGTAGATTATAGGTGATGGTCGTAAATGAAAGTCAAACCTGTCAATATCAACAATTCAACGGCCACAGGCCAGGCGCCCAAGTCAGTGCACGTCATGATCAGGCCCCAACGTTCAACCAGCAATGTTCAATGAAGCAAGCCTCCGTGATATTAGTGGTGGAGAGTTCTACAACGTTGGCCGTGATGCTCACATCTATAATTCACCAAAGAACCCTGCGTTATGACAGTCTTCATTTTCGTGGTCTCAATCTTTTCGCTAGGATTGGAGCATCTGCATAAATTCATTGCTGCCAGTGCCTTTCACGATTCAAACGAGCGCCATCCGCCACCTCGGTGTCACCCATCCACACGTGAAAGAATTCTTCAAAAAATCCGTCAATGGATAACGGAGGATTCCTCCACAAGGATAGTCTGGCTCTCTGGCTCCACGGGGACCGGGAAGTCAGCAATTGCCCAGACTGCTGCTGAGCGGTGCAAGGAGGACGGTCTTACTGCTGCGTTTTTCTTTTTTCGTAGCAGTCCCGAAAGGAGTCCCGCTACGCGCCTCATCGCCACCATTGCCTACCAGATTGCTCTCTTTGTCCCAGGGGCGGAATCATTCGTCACGAAGGCGGTCGAAGATGACCTTTCTGTCTTCAGCAAGGATCTGAGCACCCAGATTTACCATCTTGTCGTTCTTCCCCTCAAATTCGCCACTCGCGCGCAAACCTCAAAGTCTTATTTCGTGGTTATTATTGATGGATTGGATGAATGTGTCGATGAGAAGACGCAGTCTGATATTTGGATGCAATTTACTCTTCACTTGCTACCGAAAGCCTTCCGCTACGATTTCTCGTCACGGGCCGGCCAGAGCACCAAATTCGAATTAGGTTTGAACGAGACGACCTTCGTCTGACGGAACACTTAGTTCTTGATGACAACTGAGAGGATAGGCGAGATACCAACATTCTCTTTCAGGCTGAATTCGCCCGAATTTGCAAGGAGCATCGCGTCTCTGATTCTCCATGGCCACCAGCAGGTGTCATTGACTCATCGGTTGGCAGGGCGTCTAGTTATTTATGCCTCCACAGTTATGAAAGTCGTCGATGTCGTCACAGCCAGCCGCAAAAGAGGCTTAACTTGATTCTGGGGACTAGTAAAGTCCTTGTGGCAGTGGATGAAGAACCGAATTACGAAAAGCAGTGCCGAACCAGAGGACTTGGATAACCTCGTTGGGGGTTTGAAGATATGGGAAATCTTCAAGGGCCCTAAAAAGAAGGGGATGGACATAGAGTCCACCGCACATGCAAATGATGTTCGTTTTCACTGTATTTAAGCACTGTCCGACTATCTGCTCACCTATCTTCAGGGCTTTTATTTTGGTTGACGTCCTGGAATGACACGGTCATGAATGTGCTAGCGGCTAAAGGGAAGTCATCGTCCTGAAGGCCTGAAACTTGAATCTCGAACTTGATGTCATGGCTTCTCATCCTCATGTCTTTCACACCACTCCATACCCATGTTTCGACCAAGTTCCAGACTCTCCATCGAAGTTTATTTCAACGTGTTAGCTGCATGTCGTAATCGATTCAAGCCAATTCGTCCAACATAAAGTGTGAAGGTTGGCGACGGGTTGTAACACTATCGCCTTTGAGCAATATGCAACCCCGTTCTCCATACACCGGCCCTCGCAGAAAGCTTGTCCTGGCATTCGACGTGGGGACAACATACAGTGGGGTCTCGTACAGGTATGAACCTTCAATTCTTCGTTAAATTTCAATTAATTCTTCATATGTCACTAGCATTCTTGATCCAGGTCATGTTCCGGAAATCAGAGGAGTTACTAGGTAACTGTCAGCACCTTTCCTTACCGACCGAGATGAACGATCTTCCCAGATTTCCTGCTCAAGAACAAGTCGGTGGGGACTGCAAGATACCCTCCCTTCTCTACTACGATCAATATGGCGTAGTTCGTGCGGCCGGCGCAGAAGCCTTATGCGAAGGTCTCGCCGCTCAGAAAGAAGAAGAGCAGTGGCTCAGTTGTCCATGGTTTGTCCAATCCACTCCTACACGTCGACTTCCCCGTTTCTAAAAACATTAAATTAGGTTCAAGCTTCATCTCCGACCAAAAACACCAGGCTCTATGGAAGGGATCAGAGAGAAGCTTCCTCTGCCTGAAAGCAAAAATGCCGTCGAAGTGTTCGCCGACTTTCTGGAATATCTGTTCAAGTGCTCCCGCACGTACATCGAGGAGGTGCATGCGATCGGCGATAATTGGTGGGGCTCGATGCAGGACACTATCGAGTTCGTCTTATCCCATCCGAATGGGTGGGAGGGCGCACAGCAAGAGAAGATGCGCCGTGCAGCTGTGCTTGCAGGATTAGTACCTAACGACGACGCGGGCCAGGCACGCGTGTCGTTCGTTACTGAGGGAGAAGCCAGTCTCCATTTTTGCATCCAGAATGGGCTGCCGGCGGGCGTGATGAAGGTAAGATATTGATGGGTTCTTAGGATCATTTCCTGACGATGTTTTGAAGGATAATTCTGGCGTGTTGATTGTTGATGCGGGTGGAGGAACTATTGACCTCAGTACTTATAGTTGTGCTTCAGGTTCGGCTGATTCTTTCGAGGAGATTGCTCCACCCCAATGTGAGTTAGCTTGAAACTTTGGAAGTCGTTTATTCCTTATGTTCATTGTCGCAGGTCACTTCAAGGGATCTATCTTCGTCACCTTCAATGCTCGTGCTTATCTGGAGGGTGAGACTTCTAGATACCTTTTCTGACCCACCTCATGCCCGTTGTAGCCCACCTCCGCAACTCGAAATATTTGGAAGATGTGCCCCAGATGGCGGACTGCTTTGACAAAACAACGAAATTACGATTCAGGAATAAAGACGAACCACAATATATCAGATTTGGCACCCTCCGAGACAAGGATCTGGACGTCGGAATTCGCTCAGGCCAGTTGAAGCTTTCTGGGTAAGATGGACATTGCCTGTTTATGATCTGTCTAAGGGTTCCGTTCAGGTCGGACGTTGCGTCTTTCTTTGAGCCCTCAGTCAATTGTATCGTCGATGCCATCTCAGAACAATCAGAAAAAGCACGAAAGCCCATCAAGGTTGGTCTTAACTACGCTACACTGGGATGTTTTCATTTTACTGTTACTTCAGTCGGTCTTTCTTGTCGGAGGGTTCGCAGCTAGCGATTGGCTCTTTGGCGAGCTGAAGGAAGCTTGCAACCAGATGGGCCTGGGTGTCCTCCGTCCGGATAGTCATGTGTAAGTCAATTGGTGTGAATAAGGTGCTGCCCTCCTGATGTTCTTCCAGAAACAAAGCTGTTGCGGATGGTGCCCTTTCTTTCTACCTTGATCACTCCGTTAGAAGTCGCGTCTCGAGATTCACTTATGGCGTCGAGTGCCGCATCTTTTATGACATCAACGATGCCGAGCACCGACAGAGATCCGCATCATCCGTTATCTCTCTCGGAGGAAATCGACAAATCCCAGGCGCCTTTAGCGTTATTTTGCCAAAGGTTGGTCATTTGTCCGTCCTTTGTCTCACGCGGATTTCGCTCATTCAGTATGTGCAGAACACGCAAACGTCTGAGACAAAAGAGTTCCGCAGGGCGTACTTTAAAGAAACTGATTCTCTGTCGGAATTGTCGCGAGTAACAGTTAGCCTCGATTGCTACCGTGGAGAACTAGCTAATCCTCGATGGAGAGATATCGATACTGGTACGTCACTCTTTCCCTTGCTGGCGATCTTTTGATATAACTTCGCTCTCGTAGGGATGTATTCCACTCTCTGTACTATTGAAGTTGACCTCTCGAAGCTAGGTCATTCTCTGGGCCCTCACCGAGGCAAGGACAGTAGGGTGTACTACAAAGCAAACTTTGAAGTTGCCTTGCTGTTCGGCCTCACGGAGCTGAAGGCGCAGCTGTGCTGGAAAGATAATGGGGTTCTGAAGAGGTGATTATTCATCTACGCATCGTGCTGGGAGCTCGTCTAACGTTGTCCTATACTACAGAACACCCGCGAAGATCATATATGATCCTGCTTCTCGATAATCTAGGGTCCGGCCATGCGGGTCGTGCAGTGCACGACCACTGTTGCTGTTGGAAGTTTCGAACCTGTAGACATATTTACGCGTCGTGATTTATATGACTTTGGATGTTTTTTCTCTTCGAGATATCTCACTGGGCTTGTGTTCACTCCATCATCACCTTGAAAGTTGCTTGTCAAGGTCAAGGCCTAAGGGGTTAATTGATCGTTTTGCCGGGTTGTTAACTTCCAGTTACCTGCCCGCCAAATTCCGGCGCTACATTCTCAACAACGATTTCACGCCTAGCTTGACAGACACGTACTTTCGCAAGATTTCAGTACTGTAGATCTTGAATATACTCTAGTTTCAAACAGAAAATTTCAGGCAGTACAAGCCCTGGAAAATACAAAATGATGCCTGTTACCGGCCAGCGTTGGACTCTTTTAAGTTTTCTCATTTCCTCCGTCATCACTACCAACTCAGAATCACCTCCACGCTCTCAAGTTCTACACATCCTGGACACAACTTCCATTCCTTGCCAGGCTCATATCCACACATCCAAGACACCTCATCAACAACTTTGGTTCCCTCCTCCATGACTCCCAGCTGTCCTAAAGTGCCAAAAGACAAGCCGACCTTCCCTGGAAATCCTTTATGTGGTCGCTCCTCCCCTTAATCCAGCCACAGTGTTGTCCAACCATAGAATATTTTTGTATTGGTTATTGGCGATGTCGAGGCTCACGATCTTCGGTTCGGACGATTACGCCGATGATGCACTTAATCTGGGCAAAGGCGGAACTGAAGCAGCCAGATAGATTTCAGGGAGAGAGCACGGCTTCAAGGTGGGTAGGATTTCGTTGTCCATTCGATCTACATGAATTGTTAGATTCACTACTGCAGGTAGTCCCGAAAGGAGTAACACTACGCGCCTCATGGCCACCATTGCCTACCAGATTGCTCTCTTCGTACCAGGGGCGGAATCATTCATCACAGTCGAAGATGACCTTTCTATCTTCAGCAAGGATCCGAGCACCCAGATTGACCATCTTGATGTCTGTCCCCTCAATTCCGTCACTAGCGCGCAAACCTCATAGTCTTACTTCGTGGTTATTATTGATGTATTGGATGAATTTGTCGATGAGAAGACAGTCTGATATTTTGGATGTAATTTACTCCTCGCTTGCTACCAAAAGCCTTCCACTGCGCTTTCTCATCGCGAGCACCAAATTCGAATGAGGTTTGAACGAGACGACTGACGGAACACTCAGCTCTCGATGACAACCCAGAGGCTAGGCGAGATACCAACAGGCTGAATTCGCCCGAATTTGCAAGGAGCATATCAAATTCGTTGATGATCGTCACAGCCAGCCGCTGAAGAGGCTTAACTTGATTCTGGGGAATACGTACCTCGGAAAACTCTCACTGTTTGCTCAAGTCGATATCCTGTACACACAGATTTTGGACAACGTTTTCGACAAGGATATGACCCTGCTTTGTCTTTACATCGTTGTTTTTTCTAGCAACGATCGCAGTTGGAAATTCCTTTGTCGTCAGCACTGTCAAGTTACCCAACTTCTTCGGCTTGAAGTGAAGCACGTTCTGGAAAAAAAATTCTAAACCTAGTTCTCGTTGGACTACATACAGACTGGTCTTTTCGTAGTAATTTCTCTTTATGTTTATTCACGTAGATTCTATTTAATCCATTAAACATTTCGTCGAGTGATCACCTCCCTTTAATTCCAATTTGATTCTACAGGCACACCATTGCCATCCAACTTGCAGGTCGTATTTGGGGTGCTGTTCGTCGGGAAGCTCATGGAAAACAACAACAACAGAAAAAACGAATCCCATTGTCGCTACCTCACCATCTATCCCACCTATTCCCCAATCTAGTCTACCCTTCCTTTTCCCTTTCATTCTCGTAGGCCTTGCCTGCCTTTCTCTCTCATAGCTAACGAGGTCACCACGGTTACCTGAGTTACTTATGTAACGTAGTTAGCTAATACATTCTACACTTGGACGGAATCCACACGTTTGAATCTAACGTGAGTTCTTTGCTTCATGTTGACGCGTTTTATTCAAATGATACGCCAGGCACGGGACTGGAGCCTTTACTTCCAAAACCTGGTAGGCCTAATCCCGGCCTAATGGACTCTGCCTCGTAATGAACTTTTCCAAAAAATCGACCGTAGCAAAGCATCCGAAGGTGTTTGCGGTTGCCACTGCTGTAGTAAAGTCATTGTGGCAGTGGATGAAGAACCAAATTACGAAAAGCAGTGCCGAAACAAAGGACTTGGATAACCTCGTTGGGGGTTTGAAGATATGGGAGGTCCTAAAAAGAAGGGGATGGAAATAGAGTTCACAGCACATGCAAATGATGTTCGTTTTCACTGTATTTAAGCACTGTCCGACTATCTGCTCACCTATCTTCAGGGCATTTATTTTGGTTGAACGTCCTGAAATGGTGCGGTCATGAGTGGTGCTACCTCAACACGTGTTTTGCGCGGCGGAAGGGATGAAGGCCTGAAGCTTGAATCTCGAACTTGATGTCATGGCTTCTCATCCTCATGTCCCTCGCACCCCCCCATACCATGTTTTACAGGTGTTGTCTCCCCATGTTTCGATCAAGTTGTTTATTCCAACGTGTTAGCTGCATGTCGTAATCCATTCAAGCCAACTCGTCCAACATAAAGTGTGAAGGTTGGCAACGGGTTGTAACACTTTCGCCTTTGAGCAACATGCAACCCCGTTCTCCATACACCGGCCCTCGCAGAAAGCTTGTCCTGGCATTCGATGTGGGGACAACATACAGTGGGGTCTCGTACAGGTATGAACCATCAACTCTTCGTTAAATTTTAATTAATTCTTCATATGTTCCTAGCATTCTTGATCCAGGTCATGTTCCGGAAATTAGAGGAGTTACTAGGTAACCGTCAGTACCTTTCCTTACCGACCGAGATGAACGATCTTCCTAGATTTCCTGCTCAAGAACAAGTCGGTGGGGACTGCAAGATACCCTCCCTTCTCTACTACGATCAATATGGCGTAGTTCGTGCGGCCGGCGCAGAAGCCTTACGCGAAGGTCTTGCGGCTCAGAAAGAAGAAGAGCAGTGGCTCAGTTGTCCATGGTTTGTCCAATCCACTCCTACACGTCGACTTCCCGGTTTCGAAAAACATTAAATTAGGTTTAAGCTTCATCTCCGACCACAAACCCCAGGGTCTATGGAAGAGATCAGAGAAAAGATGCCTCCTCTTCCTGAAAGTAAAAATGCCGTCGAAGTGTTCGCCGACTTTCTGGAATATCTGTTCAAGTGCTCCCGCACGTACATCGAGGAGGTGCATGCGATCGGCGATAATTGGTGGGGCTCGATGCAGGACACCATCGAGTTCGTCTTATCCCATCCGAATGGATGGGAGGGTGCACAGCAAGAGCAGATGCGCCGTGCCGCTGTGCTTGCAGGATTAGTACCTAACGACGAGGCGGGCCAGGCACGCGTGTCGTTCGTTACTGAAGGAGAAGCCAGTCTCCATTTTTGCATTCAGAGTGGGCTGCCGGTGGGCGCGATGAAGGTAAGACATTGATGAGTTCTTAGGATCGTTTCCTGACGATGTTTTGAAGGATAATTCTGGCGTGTTGATTGTTGATGCGGGTGGAGGAACTATTGACCTCAGTGCTTATAGTTGTGCTTCAGGTTCGGCTGATTCTTTCGAGGAGATTGCTCCACCCCAATGTGAGTTAGCTTGAAACTTTGGAAGATTCCTCATGTTCATTGTCGCAGGTCACTTCAATGGATCTATCTTCGTCACCTTCAATGCTCGTGCTTATCTGGAGGGTGAGGCTTCTAGATACCTCTTCTGATCCACCTCATGTCTGTTGTAGCCCACCTCCGCAACTCGAAATATCTGGAGGACGTACCCCAGATGGCGGACTGCTTCGATAAAACAACGAAATTACGATTCAGGAATAAAGACGAACCACAATATATCAGGTTTGGCTCCCTCCGAGACAAGGATCTGGCTGTTGGAATTCGCTCAGGCCAGTTGAAGCTTTCTGGGTAAGATGGACATTGCCTGTTTATGATCTGTCTAAGGGTTCCGTTCAGGTCGGACGTTGCGTCTTTCTTTGAGCCCTCAGTCAATTGTATCGTCGATGCCATCGCAGAACAATCAGAAAAGGCACGAAAGCCCATCAAGGTTGGTCTTGATTACGTTACACTGGGATGTTTTCATTTTACTATCATTTCAGTCGGTTTTTCTTGTTGGAGGGTTTGCAGCTAGCGATTGGCTCTTTGGCGAGCTGAAGGAAGCTTGCAACCAGATGGGCCTGGGTGTCCTCCGTCCGGATAGTCATGTGTAAGCCAATTGGTGTGAATGGGGTGCTGCCCTCCTGATGTTCTTCCAGAAACAAAGCTGTTGCGGATGGTGCCCTTTCTTTCTACCTTGATCACTCCGTCAGAAGTCGCGTCTCGAGATTCACTTATGGCATCCACTGCCACATCCCTTATGACAGCTATGATGCCGAGCACCTACAGAGATCCGCATCATCCTTTACCTCTGCTGGAGGATATCGACGAATCCCAGGCGCCTTTAGCGTTATTTTGCCAAAGGTTGGTCATTTGTCCGTCCTTTGTCTCACGTGGATTTCGCTCATTCAGTATGTGCAGAACACGCAAACGTCGGAGACAAAAGAGTTCCGCAGGGCGTACTTTGAAGAAACTGATTCTCTGTCGGAATTGTCGCGAGTAACGGTTAGCCTCGATTGCTACCGTGGAGAACTAGCTAATCCTCGATGGAGAGATATTGATGCTGGTACGTCACTCTTTCCCTTGCTGGCGATTTTTTGATATAACTTCGCTCTCGTAGGGATGTATTCCACTCTCTGTACTATTGAGGTTGACCTCTCGAAGCTAGGTCATTCTCTGGGTCCTCACCGAGGCAAGGACGGTGGGGTGTACTACAAAGCAAGCTTTGAAGTTGCCTTGCTGTTCGGCCTTACGGAGCTCAAGGCGCAGCTGTGCTGGAAAGATAACGGGGTTCTGAAGAAGTGATTATTCCTCTACGCATCGTGTTGGGAGCTCGTCTAACGTTGTTCTATACTCCAGAACACCCGCGAAGATCATATATGATCCTGCTTCTCGATAATCTAGGGTCGAGCCATGCGGGTCGTGCAGTGCACGTCCACTGTTGCTGTTCGAATTTTCGAACCTGTAGACATACTTACGCGGCGTAATTTATATGACATTGGATGTTTTTTCTCTTCGAGGTATATCACTGTATGAAATATTTAGAGGTTTACCGAGTCACCTCATAATTACCAAACATGTCTACAAACATTCAGAGAGGTCGGCTCTAGGGACTCAATGGTACATGAGCCCCTTCCGCTATCAACCTTAATCTCCCCCTTCGAGAACCATGTCCACCACGCGTACTCACTATGCTGGATCTTGTCGGAATCTTGTGCTGGCATTCGACATCGCAACAATGTACAATAGCATATCAGACACATCAGGGAAAACCCCAACTCCACATTTCCCCTAATAACTGAAATATTTGGTGAAATTACTTTGAATTTCCGTGGATTAAGTCAAATTACTGCTCTGAGCAAATTACCTCAAATTACCCGATC
>Ga0307507_10008755_pt1 | contig 13829 bp, 9 predicted proteins | sample 7_EM_MG_FD_207223 | JGI IMG/M metagenome (GOLD analysis project Ga0307507, IMG submission 207223) | Populus trichocarpa ectomycorrhiza microbial communities from riparian zone in the Pacific Northwest, United States - 7_EM | ecosystem: Host-associated > Plants > Roots > Unclassified | place...
CATCTCCTATGGAAGACTCATCCATTACTACTGTTTAAGCTTTCGTTTTAATCTGCAGGGCGAGAAGTTCCGCACTGTTTTAGCTTGCCTGCCAGTATTTAAAAACTCTATTTTTATCATTCACCCTTCCAAGATGCTCAAATTCTCTCATGCCTAGCCTACTGTCCCAAGCACTTTCTCGACCTCCTAAAAATAATATAAACAGGGATTATTTAGCTACCATGTTCACAAACATGCGTGTGATATTAACAGTGAACAGAAAATGTCAGTACAAGCACTACAGTTCAATGATGCAACTACAGTCCAGTGAATATTTCTTGTTAAGAAATTGGACGCAGGGTGCAAGCCAATATTGTTTTACACCAACAAGCAAGAATTTATTTTCGAGATGATTAAAACAAATAAATCATTCCATTAAAGTCATATTCATATAAAAATCTGAGGGGGCTGCTATAATGTCGGCATCAACATATACGTATATTCCTATTTGCAACGTTGGATTTGAATTTAGGGTTTTGCTTTTACTGTTTTATTTAAATCCAGTCGTCTTGGCAACACTCTACTTCCCCCGCCCAAGTTTAGCGTGTTCTTCTTTTAGCTTTGGCACGCTGCATGAACAATTAGGTGCAAGATTTTTATCACTTACAAACATAGTCACCTTGTTATCTCCTTTGGAAATTGAAGGCTTTTATTGCAAAAGCGAAAATCACTCCAAAAAGCACGCAGAATCCAACCACCATAAGACCAGCGACACCTAAGAAATCATGCCTGTATCCAAACACTTCCTGAAGAACTTGCTTCACAGGCAACAAGCGATCCCCTTCGGAGAGCTTCATTAGTTTATTATCATCGCCATACTGGGAAATCAAGAGACCGTAAAGAGTCCAGGCTATTGGGTTTGCCCAGTAGTACCAGCTCCACCATATGGGAATTCTCTGTTCACAGCAAATAAATCAACAGATTTAGAAAAGTAGAACTAGTAATGGATATAGCAAATAGTCCAGGGTCTTTTTTTTTTTTTTAATCATGGCATTCAGGTTTAAATCAATGCTGGAAAACCACTTCTATTAGCTGATAGCATGCATTTGCAATATGAACCATCAATCAAACAACTCAAAGATGCTCATTGGAAGGGCAGGCTCGGATATTCAGCAGTCATCCTCCGAATATATGACTTTCCATCAATGAGAAGTGAGTGGTTAGTGGTTATAACAATTTAGAGGCGCTGGTACATGGTACATTCTGCACTATTAGGTGACCTCTCCAGCAATGGACAAAAAATGCCAAGACTGAAATCAAAAAAATAATTGCAAGATGCAAGTTCTTTCCCATTTTTGCCTGTCTCTCCAAATACAAGGAGCACGTAGGGAATCAAGCTAGACACGCAATTCGAAAAGCTTTGAATAACAACTAGTTCTTTACCTTGTGAGGAATCATAAAGCCACTGAAAAGGTTCCAAAGCATATAAAATGGAGCAGCAATGATGGAAGCCACGTTGTGATTTGGTGTGAGTGCTGTCGTCATCATTCCATAAAAGGTGAAGTATAGCATGGTAAAATACATGAAGAAAGAGTACCAAATAAACTTCAAAGCAGTCCAGTCAAATGATGCCATGGAGTAGAAAATTGTGCAGTATATAATTGTTTGTCCAAACACGTAAGGGAATTCAATAACAACCTGTACACAGGAAAGAAATTCAATGGTCGTTTTTGAACAATCAAGAGGTATTTTTACTTGGAAGGTGGAAACAAGGCCAGTAACGAAACCTGCGCAAAGGCGAACGGTAGAGCTGAGTACATCCCTGCAGCTCTCTCTCGATATGAAACAAATCTTTCAACAGAAACAACAGGTTGAACAGCAGATGCATTGGTTATTCCAATAAATAGGACAGCCGCATACATGGATCCCATTGCATTGAATAATTCTTGCACATTCTCCCTGGAAGAAAAGTATTAAAATGTTAAAATATGATATATAACGTAATTAAATTCTAGACCAAGGAAATGTGAAATTTGATAATGAGAGAACAAACTAATAGAAAAACAAAAACAACAGTTCAAAATTGTTTATCAATGAAAAGGGGTAAAGATCCCTCCTCTTTCTCACAATTAATAGAGGTTCTTTTCATCACGATCATAAGTCACCAATTTTGCTTTGCAAGACTTGTCTTATATTTCTGTTGCTTACGATTACAGCACCTTTAGACCCACATCCATATCATATAGTTTTGTGCGCATATCAACCTTCTAACAGTGTTAAATAAAATTGCTCTGATTTCTAAACGCTTCTAGGGGACTGTAGCCATTAAAAGTTCATGTGATTGAAACTAGCTACAGCAATCAAGTGGAAACAAAGGTGCAGAATAAAGGGGGAGGAACAATAAAAAAATTCAAATTTCTTCCAAGCTTCAGGGAGTTTATGCAGAATTGGAAACAAATTCCCAATGTGGACCCGGTAAAAGAATATGTACTTGATTGATTTTACATCATCATCCTCTTTAGCAAATAGATCATTAGAAAATGTTTAAGTACAGTAGTAAATTGTGCAGTTGCAATACCAAAAGTAACCAAGCATGATTGCACCCCAACGTCATTCAATGTGCAAGAAATCATAAAATTATGAGAGATTGCTTTAACAAAGTTTAAGCAGAAAACCTTTTGGAACCAAATCTCCAACATATTGTCCCAAGCATTAATGAAATGATCACAGTATAGAAGAAGCGGACTGCAGTGTATTGTGGGTTTCGCCAGTAAGATAGATTTTGCTTCCAAAGGCAGGCTAATAACTGGTCAAAAAATGACTGACAGTACTTGGTTGGAAAGTTCAAGTCTTTCGCACTACTGTTTGGCTTGCTTAAATTTTCAACCAACTCCCTATTACGTCTGAAACAAAAGAAGACATCAAAATTTCATGAGCTAGAAAGGAGGAGAGAGAATAGGGGCAGTCCATCAAATTGAATAAAAACTAAAAGTTCTGGGAACTGGACGTACTGATGTAGATTTGATCTTCGGTAAATTTCAGCAAAGTCCACACCTAGACGGGTTTCTTCCGCTGAAGAAGTAACCTCAAGCATCCAGGCAGCAGGGTTATATCCATGTCTAATCTTTGGCACTCCTTCAACTGCCTACAAAACAATTGTGTATAGCATATGGATGAATACAGCCAAGTTCAAATTTGATATGTAGCACAAACAAGCCACATATCATATATGTTAGAGGAATAAAAATGTGTAATCTGACCTCAAAATACTTGATGAGCTCACAAGACCTTGGGCCAAGAGGACCAGCATATATTAGCTCTCCTCCACGCTTCATAAACAAAAGCTGTAAAGAAAGACATGGATGATCAGCATATTGACAAATATATTACGAACAATATAACCTTTAATGCCTCTAGTCTTTTCACCAATCTAATTGAAGCGTGGACAGATCTTTAAGAAGAGAAGCATTTAACAGCTCTATTCAAGCTATTGGTATGTCATGTGGCACCGGATCAATGCAGTTTATATATTGTCCAATTAAAAAGAAAATGAATACCTCATCAAAGGATTCAAAAATGTCTATGCTTGGCTGATGGATTGTGCAAACAATTGTCCGTCCAGTGTTTACTATATTCCTCACAGTTCTCATCACAATGGCTGCAGCTCTTGCATCCAACCCTGAGGTGGGCTCATCCATGAACACTATGGATGGGTTAGCAACCAATTCAACAGCAATTGTTAACCTTTTCCGTTGTTCTGTTGATAAACCATTGACTCCAGGTAGACCAACCAGTGCTCCACTTAATGGAGTAAGCTCCACAAGTTCCATAACCTCCTCAACAAATGCCTGAAAAGTTCAACCCTCACAATGTCATGTTTTACCAAACACATCAAATAGCACAAAAATGTTTATAATTACCTGCTGTGTATCCATGTTAACTACTGTTGGTAACCGAAGCCAGGCCGAGAAAAGAAGCGATTCAAGAACAGTTAAACATGGAGAATGAATATCATTTTGCTCACAGTAACCAGAAACTCTTGCAAACGTCTCTTGCTTTTTGGGATAACCAGATATATGTATGTTCCCTTCTATGATCCCTCCAGTTTTTCTACCAGCTAAAACATCCATGAGGGTGGTTTTTCCAGCACCACTGACTCCAACCAGTGCTGTAAGCACACCAGGCCTAAATGCTCCAGTAACATTAACCAACAACTGCAATCTGTCTTCTACTATCCCTTGTTGCTTCAGCTCCTGGAAAGATACCAGGATGAGATATTTTCCTTTCCAAAATATTCCAGAAAACTTATTACATACATGGGAGGAGGAATTTACACACCACAGGGACGTCCACAAAGTAATTGATATTGCTGAAAGACATGGAAAGAGGCTGAAATGGTAGAACCATGCCTCTCGGCTTGAAATATTTTCCTGCCAGAAGTTACAATTAATAAACACTTCAAACATTCAGTTGTGGTTGATATTTACTAGAAATTAGAAGAAAACAAATCCAGAATAAAGTTATTAACCATTCAGTGAGCCAGAATGCTGCAAGTACTCCCTCAGTTCAATAACAACATTTTCTCCTTTCCTTCTCTTGTCTCTCTCTTGCAGCTCCTCCTTGGAAACCACAGCTTGATGCTTCCCCAAAGCTGTTAAACAATAACAAAGACCTTGGTGTGATTACCTCTCTACTTGTTTGTTTGGACAATCAATGCAAAGGAAGCACAGGATTAGAAAACTGTTCTCAAAATAGTGATGGCTTACGATTAAGGTATGCTAGGAAGAATGTGAACAGAAGATTGAATAGAACTGTATATCCAAGCAGAGCAGCAATTCCAATCCAATACCAGTAGCTTTCTGGAAATAAACTGCGTGCTCTCAGTAGTGCCTCACCTAATGAAAAGTCTGTGTTGTTCCCAGCTCTCTACATCACCAAACAAGAAAGAATAATGAGTTTATATTTTCAAAGCATGAATGCTCACTTAATTAATAGAAATTAATTAGATGAACAAGGTGCTAAACCCAAGCCGATTGCATTTTGGATTTAGGAGCTCCACATGTTAAGAGGGGGTAACCTCAAGGTTATCATAAAAAAAAAAAAAAAAAAGGTTTTCCTTTCAACCAATAGACATATCTCGAGCATAGCCAAAAGAAATTGACAGGAAAGGATTCATATATATTCACATAGTTTATGCTCTGACCGCAGTTAATGGCTCGTCATGGTTCATTTTTTTATTTGTCTATACATAATTATCATGCTGAACTAAATAAGATTGCATTTAACTTGACTTGAACATTACAGTGGGTCGTAACTAAAAAAAAAATAACTTCAAAGGTATGTTTGTCAAGATGGACTAGAGAAGGATATGAATGAGGGGAGGGATTGGGAATTCGCTTTGGCAAGAAGGATGGAGATGCAAGAAAGGACCGAAGGATCCATGTCACTTGCAGTCCTTCCTCACTACTAATTTTCAATCCTCCCAATTATTTTCATTCTTCCTCTCCTTTGTAATTGGATGGGTTGACTCTCATAGCTCACAAAAAAACTAGATGGATGAGTGACCATCCATCCTTTCTCCTCTCCCTCCTTCCATTTTACCCAATTCATCCTTCACCCTATCCATTTTTCCTCCTAAAAATCATTCCCGCAAGTCAGAATTGTTAACTAAGCACAATACTTCCAATCAAACAATATGCTTTGTAACGCTAGTATCAAAAATATACTTCCATGTTTCCTAGAGTCAATGAACCTTGAGTCAAAATCAACAATCAATAATTAAACTTTTTGAACATTCATTTATAAGTAAATTAACAATTGAAGGAAAATAGTTTTTGAAAAAACCAACTTAGAGTAAAAGCCAATGTAACTAGTTGATTTCTAAGGAAGATGGAAACAGATGATCATATAATAACAACCTTATCCCAAGAATGCCCAAGGAATTCATTCACTGATGCTGCATTTTGAGCATACATCAAAGGAGAAACCCAGAAACCCCATATCCACCAGCTTGGGATATAATCTGTCACAGCAAACAAAAAGAGTAAATAAAATGGAATGAAAATAACCATAAATCCAGCAAAACATTGATTACCTCTCGAAATGATGTATCCTCCAAGAGCCATTACAACCAACATAGCAAAAGATCCAAAGGTGTTGGCAACTATCATATGACGGCCCAAGGATCCAATTACACGAAAGAGAGCTATAGACATTTGGTGCAGAAAGAAATACAACAAAAACTGCCGAAAAAATCTGCAGATTGCAGCACTAAAATTACAAACTACTGCCAAAAACTATAGCAGATTAACAAATTAAAATAAAAAAATACATTCCAAGCAAACATCAAAACTGGAAGAAAAATCCATGAAAGATTTTAATATACCTGGTAATATTAGGATCATATCCAATCACATAGTATGTGACTGCCACCCAGAGACCAGATTCCATGAGTGAAATTGGAATACTTAAGACCCAAGAAGGAAGTGTGTATGCCCAGCTGGGGTAGAAGCGCAAATCCCTATGCTTGTAGAGCACTGGAAGCTTGGCTACCAGCATTGAAACCTCCGTAAAGCCATTAAAAAGAATAATGACCATGGAGAAGTATATGGACCCAACAAATAAACCTCCATCATAAATCGTGTCACGATGCATGGTTGAGCGGAAAAAAACGCTCATTGTGATCAATGCAACAAGAAGAAGCTGCAAAATAATTCTTAGAAATTGTATAAACTAGTAGTAAATAGGTAAAATCATAACCACATCCATCTTCCTGAGAGAATGGAAGAAGAATACATTAAAAAGTCTTAACAAATAAAAGGGAGTGATTATTAACCAGCTCTCATCGTCAAGAAGTTAACATTAATTATTTTTTCTATCAAGCCCAAAGAAATCATTTCGCTTATCACCAAAAAAGAATTTTGAGATTTCAGCCAAAAAGGCAGTAACATTACCTGAATAAATTTGAATACATATATAAATGAATTCCGTTTCATTAGAAGCTTCTGCCAGTTAAAGCAGATCCTGAAAAGCTCACTCTGTTTTACACCGAACTTAGAAGTTGACAAAGCTGCTGGATGATTGTAACGTTTGTCAAAAGGAACTGCCAGTTCCTCAGACAAACTTCGACCAACAAGAAATGAGTGAAAAGCTTCAACAAACTTCCTCGGAGGTATGTACCGATAAGGGCGATTGGGAACAGACCAGTACTGCTCTTGGTCCTTCTTTGAAATAACCTGTATAATGAATTACAATAAGATAAATATAACAATAATGGAGAATAAACTCACATCCAAGCTCTTTACTACTTACTTCTTGCAAGAAGTCTGCCACGTTCTTTCTCTCAGGGCAGCTAAATCCCATAGATGAAAAGAAATCTAGAGCTGCATCACGGGGTCCCTGGTAAACAATCTGGCCCTCACATAAGAGCATAACATCATCAAATAGTTCGTATGTCTCGGGTGCAGGTTGCAGCAAAGAAATGACAGTGGTACCATCAAGTGCACGGGTTGAATGCCTTAAATATTTGATGATTTGATATGTAGTAGAACTATCGAGCCCGTTGGATATTTCATCCATGAACAGCACTCTAGCCGGACCAACTAGTAATTCACCTGAAAATCAAACACAGATGTATATATAGCATTCTGGCACACACGAAACCACAACCCAAAGGAAAAAAAATAAATAAATAAACAGAGGTCAGTCAATATATAGACCTGTTGTAAGTCGCTTCTTCTGCCCCCCCGAGATCCCTTTAAGCATTTCATCACCAACCAATGTGTCAGCACATATGTCCAAACCTAAAATCTTTGTCAGATATATTTTAGTACTTCAGAAAAGTTTTTAGGGATGATTCTAAGCAACTACTTGCAAGATAAATTTGCTCCATACATGCTAAACAATGTCCCATGCTTCATTTAAGAGGCATTTTTCCTTTTTAACCACCTCCCAATTGCTAATAACTTTTACCCAAACTAGTATCTGTATGGATGGTTAATCCTGAGCAAATAAAATTACACGTCAAAAGTTCCAGCATACAACATTTCATTTAGAAAATAGCAGAATTATTGATTCCAATTGCTTATTCCCAACCCGAACCAAACTTCAATGGAAAAACAAGGATGCTATGCTAAGAGCTTCTTAGAACAACAGGCTAACATTTGTTTTCTGTTTTCTTGATTATGTGGGCATACTGGCATAAATAAGACCTGAAGCATCGCATACTCCAATTGGTATGAACAGGCCACTGACAGAAGAATGCAGGATAATTTTGACACAAATTGAATCAGAAAATAATATAGTTGTTGGAGCTTCAAAACAATTAGAAAAACAATGATAACCAGCAGCAGTCCAAAAGAAGACTTGTACAGACTTGTTGGTAGATGTTCTCTTTTTAAATAAACTCAGTTTATCAATAAGTTCAATCCATGTTCGAAAGAACAGTTTCACATTACTTTTCAATACTATTATTTCTATGCTACTTTGAGATAGTAAATTTCTGCACAAAGCATGCACAAGAAACAGTTTTAGCAGTCTATATTATTACCCTTTCAAACATCTAAGATAGTCAACATCATTGACTACATTTCCATGCTAGAGAGTAAAGTTCTATGGTTCTCAAGAATATTATTGAAAAAACTTTAAAAATACATACAAATAACAAGAAGGCTTTCTCTTCCAAAACTATCATTAAGAGGATGGACTGAGTTTTTCAATATAAAAGATTTGTGTACCCATAAAGAGTAAGGACTTTATAAATAATATAACTGCACCAGGATTAATGTATACATAAACATTAACCAGGATCTAGAGAGTACCTTCATTATGTACTCCACCACCAGGTTAGTCTCCTGTCCCCCCAAAGCTAATGACTGGAGAGAAAAATATATAGTGAAGATCCAACCCAATCAGCAACAAATTATTAGGCAAGAAAAACTGGCTGGAACAAGTTTACAAATTATGAGTACCTTCATAAATATATCAAGATCTTCATCAGGCTTTATCCCTGCGAACTTCTCTCTTCTTGCAAGCTCCAAAAGCATATCTGATACAAGCGTCTTTGTCAGCATCTAGGTAATTGGGCACTGAGATCTTAGTTCGTATATTCATAAGTAGGTGCAGGTGTGAATTTTTGGGATAGGTCTTAGGTGACAATAGCTAAGGGGATTCGGGTGAAAAAAAGGGGACAAAGAAGAAAACAAATAAAGCAGCACAGCCATAGATATGATTTTTTAAATCTTACCATATTTGGAACCAACACCTTGGCAGCATCCTGCAAACTCTAGAGTTTCTTTTACAGTCATCTCAGCCACATGCCAATCATGCTGACTGACATATGCCGAAGTCCTCGGAGCAACAAACTCATTTAGACTGTGTCCATTATAAGTAATTTTCCCAGACATCTTCAATTGCAATGCAGAGTGAATAAGCAACAAGACAAGAAGATATTCAGCGAGAATATCACATTAATGGAACCACAGATATTACTTTCAATCCTATGTAACTGGAAAGCACATCATCACATGATTCCATAGCTGAAAGAGAACGTGATTCTCCATGCAATAGATGTATATTTGCATAGGCCCTCAAAATTTGGTCCATCTTCATCATGCAGCATAGCTCCATTGATGAAATGATACCTTGACAATACGAGAGTCCAAAGTTGCTCGACGTGCTTACACTAGCACTTCTATTATACCAACCTTATACTTTTTTTCAACGTTTGACTACTCTTAACTTTTTTTAAAAAAATCAAATATCACTAATTTTTTTTATTGTTCCAATTAAGTACTTTTTAAAAAAGTACTTGATTTTAATAATAAAAAAAGTATGTGCATCAAAATCCAAAAAACAATCATATACTTGATTGATATAAAATGAAAGTTGAAGTACTGGTAACTATTTAAAAGTAACATCATCAAATAATAAAAATATTTGATGGAAGATATTGAGATTTAAAAAAAAAAAAAAGTGCATTGAACGAAAATAAAATCCATATGCTCCATTGAAAAAAAGGTATAAATTAAGCTAGTATGTAATTATTTCATTTATTATTACAAGAAACCTATCATGTCAACCCGGCAGAGGTTCGGGCATGGGAGAGCTGCAGCAGAAGTCATCCTATTTAAATTACTTGTAAGATAAACAAAATCCTAGTACCTGCAAATCATTTCCAAGACGTCCAGCAAGAGCTAAGAGTAGTGTTGTCTTTCCAGAGCTTGGAGGCCCCAATAGGAGGGTCAATCTACAAAATAACACTTATACCTAAGACCAGAGAGAAAGAATGCGACTCAAAAATAACCAACCGATCCCACTCATGTAAACTCAAAACTTGAATACCTAGAAGGCCTTATAATCCCACTAACATCATCCAAAATGGTTAGCTTGCTTCTGTTTCCTCTATATATCCGCAATTGCCTTAAAAGCGCCTTTTGATCAAAACGTAGATACAAATAGATTATATGAAATTCAAAATTATTGAACAAGAAGAGAAATAGCCAAAGAACGAGATCTCTGGTCTTAATTAAGGAAAAAGTATACGAACAAGCTTCTTAACTAAGATTATTATACCTCGGTCATGTTGAAAACAAAGTTGGGGATGGTTGGGAGGGCCCTACTTCCCACATGGACAAAAGATTCGACAGTCACATTCTGAACACGAACCTCAATCTTTGGAAATTCCAAACGTACTCTGTGAAAATCATAACAAATTAATCGAAGATAGCAAGTGTCCACCCAAAAAATTAAGATAATTTATGTTGAAGTTAAAACAATCAGTTATGATCAGTTTAGTTCAGAAGAATCAAACCCAATAAGCAATTAATATTGGCTTACTTTTTTGTTTTTTTTTTTTTTTTTGAGAGTTTTAGACGAGTGAAAGCAATGGTTTATATCCTCAAAAAACACATTCATTTCACTCATTTTCTATATATATCAAATTCCTCGATTTCTTTTAGTAGTCTCTTGTATCTCTATGATCAACAAAATTCTTGGTATTTTTATATATATAATCCTGAAAATGTATTTATCTTATTCTAAGTTGCAAACCTTTCTCGCCTTCTCCACACAATTTACCATTATAGAATATGCATCCCCGGCCATAGATCTCTAATTAACAAATGTGAAAACTGAAAAGTAATTAATATTCTAGATATATATATTTTCTTATAAAAAAAATCCATGCAGTGAAGCATAATTAAAATCTGACTCGTATGAATTAGGTTAGGTGGACTCGCTTAGCTCACTTAAGGTCTTATTGTAAGTTCGTTTCAACTACCAAAAGACCATATATCCAAAACTGATCAACTAATTACCAAAACCTACAACTCATCAAAATCAAATAAAAAAGAAAACCTCTTCAATTCTTTTCACTGATGTTTTCTGAAAACCGTTACAAGAGAAGAAGATTTTACGTACGCATCAAGTCGCTTTCGCATCCTGTCAAAGAATCGCTCAGGGTCTTCATCGACAGAGCTAACCAAGCGCTCAAGCACGAGCTTCTGCTCTTGTGCCCCGAGCTCACTTAGATCCATCTCTTTATGATCACCAACAACATTCTTGAAAATGCCTCTCCGTACTCGAGCATAAGTAGGCAGGCGCTCGAGCGCCGCCCATCGAAGCGCCTCCTCGTCCTCTCCCCCCTCCCTAAACGACGCCGTTCTCGTAAACGCATTTTCAGCCGAATTCCACATTTCACTTATAATAACAAAAAATCAGATCGCTTCTAGATCTAAAACAAACCAATCCAAACAAACAAACAGAACCCTACATTACTCATTTAGAGAGAGAGAGAGAGAGAGAGACAAAGTGAGCTGTGCTTATTGTGTAAGAGTGTGTGTGTCAATGTGAACTACTTGTAGTGCACAAGATTGGTAGTTGAGCTTCGCATTAATGGCTTGCTCTCTCTCCCTTCCTCATCTCCAGTGAGAGTCGCTTCTTGTGTGTACGTTAAAGTGGTTCAGAGATGGCTCATTAATAGCCGCGGGAAAGACAAACTTGGAGGAGTTATTTCTAACTTATACTCGCTCGTTCATACAATTATTTACTCATTCCCTTTCGACACCCTACACGTGTTATCTGGAATATTTATTTTTAGATAAATTAGTTTTCTTATCACATGCTTACTGTTTATATTATTCAACTATATATTACATATATTTCTATTAACATTTAATAAGTTTATTTAATTTTAATAAAAATTAAAAACAACATGTTTATTTGATTAAATTAGATTTTGATACTCGAAATATAAATATTTCTTGTACAAAATTGGATAGTAATTATTAATTAAAATATCTTATTTTCTATATTTTTAATTTATATATAGAATAATTATAATTTTATAAGAATTAAAAATTATGAACGTATATACATAGAGATATCACTACAATTTCAAAAAGAAAATGTAAAAAAAACTCTTAATTTTCGTATAAGCATATGTAGAAATTGAAACAACATTTCTTCATATTTTTATAAAAACAAAAAGTTCATATTTTCCTTTAAAAAAAAAAGGAATGAGAGCTTCCTTTTTTATGCGAATAGATTTTTTTAATTAAAGAAAATAAAATGAGTTGCTTGGAGTTTTTGTTTTAATATAAAACTAGTTTTCCAAAGGTAAAATATTTTGTATTTTTATTATTAACATTTGATAACTGCCTATAATTAATTAAAAAATCTTGGAAAATTGAGAGAAAAATAAATTTTCTAGATCATTATTAAATTTCAAAGGCTAAAATTTATATTTTAACATTATAAAATTGCAATTTCTTTTTATACAATAATTTTTATCATTATTACAATATCTATAAACTCTTTTATTTGAAGAAGTCATCTTTTTGTATAAAATCTATTCATATCCCATGAATAAAATGAATTCCCTGTTTGTTTTTGTGTTTCAAATGCACTTTTAAAAAAATTTAAAATTTTTTTATTTTTTTATTTACTTTAAATTAATATTTTTTGTGTTTTTAGATCATTTTGATGCGCTGATTTCAAAAATAATTTTTAAAAAATAAAAAAATATTATTTTAATATATTTCTAAGTAAAAAAACACTTTGAAAAGCAACCACAACCACACTTCCAAACAAACATGTTTGGTGTCAACAAAAATTTTATATAGGTTCCTGCTGATTTAAATTATGATTCACATATATGGATAAATATTTATGAATCCTTTCGCTCGGTGGAGTTAAAGTTTAGAGATAAAATAACTACAAGTCTTACGATTCGAGTTTATGATGATTTAAAAAGCTTATTCTTGAAATGCATATAGTTTGTGAATAGGCATATAATTAAGAATAAAAAGGGGATTATCCTATAGTTTGTGAATTAATATTAATATTTGGGTGTACTATAAAAATTTTACTATGCTGATATCTTTTTTTTTAATTAGGAGGTGTGTGAGAAAGTCATGTTGTTTTATAGATGTGAATTACGGATTTTGCAGAGAACGTTTTTCCCAAACTAATGGATGATTTAGGTGATTAGGATATATATTGGCTTCCATAATTGTTTTATATATATACATTTTTTAATGACATTGTGTTATATATTTGTTAATGACATTCTGTCTTCTATAACTGTCTATATTCCATTTATAAATATTTTGACAGACATAATAAGCTTAGGTTTTTAATTCTTGAATTTATTTTTTTATTTTGCTTTGACTTTTATAGTGTCTTGTTTAACCACATTTGCAACAAGCTGATTGTTTTGAAGTTATAGTTTTTTATTTTTGTATAAAGGTTTTTGCTAATGCTTGGCTTTTGATTTTTATTTTCTAATTTGTTTATAGTACTTTCATGAAGGGGTAATTAGAATTTCGTAACCTTGAGCACATAATAAACCT
>Ga0307507_10008756_pt1 | contig 13828 bp, 13 predicted proteins | sample 7_EM_MG_FD_207223 | JGI IMG/M metagenome (GOLD analysis project Ga0307507, IMG submission 207223) | Populus trichocarpa ectomycorrhiza microbial communities from riparian zone in the Pacific Northwest, United States - 7_EM | ecosystem: Host-associated > Plants > Roots > Unclassified | place...
ACTTTAAAATTTTATTTTTTTGTTGTTGTTAAAATAGTATTCTAAATCACTAATTTCATGGCACGAAAAATTATAAATTGTCAAATGATGGAAGGTTAGACATTTTTTAATTTTTTTTCCATGTGGCATTTGTGTATTCGTTAAAATTGAAAAAAAATGTTTAATATATATTTAATATTTGATTTTGATAATAAAGTATTACTGAAATATTGGCTTGATTGACGTGGATCAAGAAATTGGCTTGATTGACGTGGATCAAGAAATTGTTCATGTGAACAATAAAGCATCTTACTTGTTTTTCTTTTAAAAACTGGCCATTAAATTTTATTCTCCTTTTAACTTAGTGTTTTTTTGGTTTTTTAAGAAAATTAATTTTTTAATGTTTTTAAATTGTTTTAACTTACGGATATTAAAAATATTTTTTTAAAAATAAATTATTTAATATATTTTTAAATGAAGCAAACTTTTATTACACTCTCAAATACCCTTCAAGCATGTTCGGGAGCGTGGTTATGGTTGTTTTTCAAAGTGTTTTTCGTGCTGAAATGCATCAAAATGATGCTTTTTATTTTTTAAAAATTATTTTTCAGATCAGCACATCAAAACGATTCAAAACATACAAAAAAAATTAAATTTTAAAAAAATATAATTTACACCGCATTTTCAAACATCTTTTTATAACCAATTTAACGAGGAATCAGGTTTAATATCAGTGCAAATTTATTAGACGTATTGCCTCTCTCACTGGAGCTGAATGTTCGCATTTCAAGTGGGTAGTGAAAGTGGAAAAAACATTGGTGTGACACGCAAATCGAAAAGGACCCCATATATACCAGCTAGTCCTCCTGCCACTCTTTTTGAAATCTTGGCCTTGGGACCTTGTTTTCATGCAGCCCTTTTCTGTGGATTACAAAGCTACAACACATACGTCGACTGTTGAACCTGTTTCCAACGACCCAGAAAAGAATTGCGAGCCCTCTGAAGTCTGAATCGCTATTTTGTTTTCTAACCAGCTAATGAACTGCTAAGCAGGGCCAGAAATCATTCAACCTTGGACGTCAGCTTCGAATTTGAAACCGTACTATATGCATTTGTCAAAGGAAATGATTCCTGGATAACTCTCTGTCAAAGGAAAGTGAAAGATATTAACTAAGAAGAAAGATACCTACAAGCATATCAAAACTTTCATTTCAATATTATAGTAGATAAATCCACCGATACTATATTAAAGTATATCATCAATGATAACCGTAGTCACTTGATTTTTTTTTTATTAACATAAATCTTCAGGTAAGTTTACATTATCTTCACTAATTCTACGAGTCATGAAATTAACAATTATATAAACTTTCAAAAACCCTGAAATTTATAAGATTCGAACCGGTAATCTCTAAAAAATAAATTTAAAATCTGAATAGTTAAGTCACACTCTTCTAGCGACTCCCTTAATTTTAGTTGAGAGTATGACTTTAATGATGATTTTTATTGGTGCTGTTAAATTTGTTTTGTTGAATCTTTTTTAAAATGCTTATAATGTTATAATCTTAGTTTTAATGAGTTTCTAAAATTTTTTCTCTCTCTTTTTTTTTTAAAAAAAATTTATATCAATTTATTTTAATAATTTATTTAGAAGTGGCTATTTTTAAGCATGACATTAACAAACCATATTATTTTACCAAAGCTTTCTTTTTCCTGTGTTATTGACCACTATTTTTTTTTAAAAAAATGGTGTTAATTAAAAGGTGAAAATACGCGACATAATGATAGATCATAGTATACATGGGCATGGTTAGTTTAAGTGTCATTGTCTCCTAGCTAGCAAATTACAAAGTGAGTTCAATATTCCATTCGTCGGTCGTTCCTGGGACATAGCAAAAAATCCTTCTCGAATGTAATTAATTTAGACAACAATTAGTTTGTTAAATAACTCAAAAACCAGCCCTTTAACTCGAATCTTTAGCCAGCCCTTTAACTGGAACCTTTAGAGGATTAATCCCACTTAATTTTCTCACCTACTTCTTTTTCTCTTTTTTTTATCGTCCAGTGAAGTAGAAGGAGCAGTGATCATACCTTCACGGGAACCATTTTCTTTGTCGACTAGGATAATTTCTCTTCCCTCGGTGGAAGCACTTTCAGTAGTTGGAACCAGTTCGAACTTGTGATACATATTACAAGATTGATTTGTAATGGTCTTATGAAGGACGAGTTCAAAACCGAACATGGAAAAGTACTGTCTGGTAAGTAAATATATACCGACGTAGAAAAAATTGCTGAATCGTATAATGACTATACACAGAATCTTTTATTTATTTATTATTATTATTAATAATAATAATGTGGGTGTCTTGCTAGCTTGCGCGTCCCTCGACTAATCCCATGATCCCTGAAGTTAATGACCATATAAGTCTCAGTGACCATCATATTAGCAACCACTGGGCTCGAACGTAAAATCATAAGAGAGCAAACTTCTTAATCTCAAGTTTTTACTAGTAAATCATCTATTAAATGGTTACATAGAATCTTATCTTTATACAGATTCTCCTGTTTTAATTTTAATTTTAATTTTATTTTATTTTATAATTCAGGATATTTATAGGGTAATTAGTCTTCATGTATCGAGATTAAGTTAATTTCTTTGATCTGGTGTCAAAGACATTGTATTTAAGAGAGGATTATGAGATTCTTGAGATTTTTCTCCTGATTTGACATGAGGTTTGAACTTTGAAATATTCATCCAACTCCCTACATGTTTGAAAACCCAGATCAAATACAGAATAAAAAACATAAATTTGGTATTGACTTGCATAATTTTAATTACACGAGTTTAGTAATATGAATCAATTTGTTCTTTTCTTTTTGCTAGTAGCCCCAGCTAAGCAAAAAGTTGAATGGGTAACTTCCAAGCACGATTTCCCAAGTGTCCAATTTTTGGGTTTGCGATTCAGAATTGCAGTTGTTTAGGCCTATCCATGTGTAGATCCAGGTGCAGACCTAGAAATTCTAGCTTGGAGGGCAAGATACATAGATACAAGTAAAAAGAAAAAATAAAATTCATTTCAATAAGCTCAATAATTATAATAAAATAAATTTTTTAATTTTATTATATGTAGAATCCAATTACATCCCTGTAAATACTGAAAATTAAAGATATTGAATATAACATAAAAGGAAAGAAATAGGCAAAAAAAAAAATATGTGCTTTAAGTAGGGGGTGATTATTTTCGGTTCGGTTCAGTTTTTATATAAAAAAAAAGTAACAAAACCAGTTTTTTTAAAAAAAACCCGAAACCGGTTCAAACTAACCGGTTTCGGTTCGGTTATTTTAGAACAAAAACCTGTTCAAACCGACCGGTTCTGGTTTGGTTCAGTTTGGCTCAGTTTTTCAGGTTGACTCGGTTTTTTCTGGTTTGGGTTCGGTTCGGTTCGATTTTTTTGGTCTCATGCTTATAAAACTGAACCAGTCGGTTTTTTAAAAAAATTCTAATCGATTTTTTTCACGGTTCGGTTTTTTCGGTTATTTTTTTCGATTTTCTCGATTTAATCAGTTTTTTTTTGTTTTTTTGCTCATCTTTGGTTTAAAACTAATTTTTTATGTGGTGTTATTATGTTTTGGAAAATATAGAAAGAGCAATTCATTGTGTAATTAGAGGATTTGAAGCATTTAAAATTTAGATTTAAAAGTTTTTCAAAATTGTATTAGTTTCAGTCATAATGAAATTTCTTCTCTTTAATATAGCTAATAATATAAAATTACTATATTTCATGATTATTTATCTTTTGTTTGTTATTGTAGGATATATATGAATTCTTAATAAGTAGGAACTTTAATTGTTATTTGAATAAATAAAAATAAAAAAATTGATAATTTAACTTTGATAAACATAAATAATTTAACATGCATAAAAAATTTTGAGGATCCATTCTCTCTTGGGCTGAGCCAAGGGAGTTATCCATTTTCTTTTAGGCACGGTTAAGAAAATGATGTCATCTCTCTTGAGCACGATCAAGGGAATAATATCATCTCTTTTGGGTATAGTTCCTTGAACACGGCTAAGGGAATGACTCTTATTATTTGGGCACGACCAAAAGAATGACACCATCTTTCTTGAGCACGACCAAGGAAATGACTCTTATCTCTTAGACCCGATTAAAGGAATGACCCATCTCTTTTAGGCACGGATAAATGAATGACATTTTTTTATTGAGCTCAGCCAAAGGAATGACCCAACTCCTTTGAACATGGCCAAGAAAATAACTCGATACACTTGGATTCAACCATGTACTGAGCCTAAAGCAATATGGGTTCAGAAAGTTGTGAAACCTAATATAGTTGGGTTTAGCTAAAGGACGAGCCCAGCTCCTTTGGGCACGACCAAGAGACAGACTAAGCTCTTTTAGGAACGACAAAGGGAAACACCTACCTCTCTTGGGCTTAGCCAAGGGAAAGACCCACTTCTCTTGGGCTCAGCCAAAGGAAGGACCCATTTGGGTCCAACCTAGGGGAAAAGCCTAGCCTCCAAGGGCTCGGCTACTTTTTGTATCCTATTCTTTTTATACCCATAGATGTATAAAAATCTACTAATGGCCTACCATATTAGTCCTCATTAACTGTTATCAAGTTAAAATGGCACTCTAGCCCCTCCTCTCCATAAAAGGACAAGACTCATGGGCTATAAATATCTCATAAATCCTTCAAGCTTTAGATTCATAATCTTTTTATTTTTAATATTTTTAGCATTATATATTTTCAGAGTTTATCTCTTTAAAATATTATTGCACTTTCTCTCTCTAAAAATATATTTACTTAAGCATATGAGAGTCCCCAAATTTACAAAAGAGAACCTTTTATAAGTATCATTCACTATCCATATTGGCTTTCTAAGCACCAACTACCAGCCACCTTGGCTAGGAGAATGAATCAAATTGCTAGATTCAAAAGATTAACCGATTATCCAACACATAAGCCTTGATCTTAAGCTACTTGGATATTTTTGGACATCATCAAACTATAAATGATCAAATTTCTTGTCGATAAAAAGTTTTGGGACTAGAAAGATTTTAACAAAAAGCTCACTCAATGCTTTATAGTTCGGGACTGGGTTATTTCCTATACTTTTGGTGCAGATTGGACAAAAAAACTAACATAAAAAAGTAGTATCTAGATCTTAAAGAACTTTTAAGCATTGCCATTAAACTGAATATAACAATTTAAACTTGAAAACTGTTGGCCCGACTTTTTGCTTAGCTCAGATTTTAAATCAAATCGTGTAGAAGTTGTCTCGACATGACTTTGTTGATTGGATAGGTCTAAAGAAAAAAATAAAAGGAAAAAAAATGAAACAATCCAAGTTAACTCTAGTCAACCAATTAAACCCGTAACGCAAGTTATGGACTCCACGAGGTTGGGTTAATTTTTTATATTTTATTATATGATAAAAAATACAAAATTTGATTTATACTCAACTCAATACCGAATGATAAGATTCAATAAAAAACTCAACATTAAAAGATAAAATTGAAAAAATAAAAAAGAAAAAGAAAAAGAAAACCTACATAGCTAATAAAAAAAGATCTCAAACACGCGGGCTTCAACGATGAAGCACGACTAGTCTTGGTATAACAAAGCCCTAGAGCATGGGCTTCAGACAGGCCTGCTCGTCTCGGCTAATATTCTTTTTATAAGGGTTTTTTTAAATAAAAAATACAAATGATAGGTTTGTTGTAATATAAAATATAATATTGTTCCAAATGTAGTTAGAACCCGTAAATTTTGGCTAACTAGAGACACACATTAACTCATTGAGTTACGAAACAAAAATATTATTAAATGATTCAATAAATACATTAACATAGTTCACTATGAACAGTTAAATTAACCGCATGTATTTAGTTGTTTTTTTAATTGCCTTCAATATTATAACCAGCGGACGTTAAAATCTAATTTTTCAGGCAATTTTATAATTGAAGTTCTAAGAAGTTAGTGTACTTTTGAGATTATAGTGTAAGATATTTTTTAAAATAAATTTTCATTGAAAATATATTAAAATAATTTTTTTAACATCAATTCATTAAATTATATAAAAAAATTAATTTAATATTTTTGTAAACCAAAAATAGTCTTAAAAAACACTTAAAAGACATGAAATATCTCGAACATCCGAAGCAGGTAGTCAAAGGTTGTGCAGGTGAATCAAATAAACCAACCGCTGATCCATGTGGACTTTCCACAAATACATTCTTTCGTCATGATTTGCTAACGTTCAGGTCAGAGACCTTGATTGTCAAGCCAGAATGCTTTAATCATTGTTTAATATAAATATCTTGCCACTTTAATCATGTGGGTCCTCTAGTCATGAACTTTTAATTTTAATTTTTCTTTTCACACACACTTCAATATTAGAAATATAAATTCAAAATTATTACCTCTTGAATTATAGAATTGGAGAACGAGGGTAGGGCATAGCTGCGGGTAGACCCAGTGACTCAGGAGCTTGTTGACAAAAAGAAATATAAAAATAAAAAACTCTTGGGTTCATCTCGTCAAAAACTCTACTTAACTACTAATTTAGTTAACTTAGACCTGAATTAATCTATTTTTTTTTTAATTTTTTTATTAGTCATTTTAATTTTTTTTACTCTATTGCAACAACATTAACGATGTTTTCTTTTGCCCCCCGTTCTTCTAATTAACACCTTCACTATCTCCCATTTGTTTAGTTATAATACATATTTGCCTCTCAAAGTTATTTATATATAAAAAGCAATACCTTAATACAAATTGAAAATTAATTAAGATTCTATTGGCGAGCTCATGGATATATTATGCTATCTTCATCTCTATGGGCGCGGAGACTTACAATATTGTCAGTATATATATATCATCATTATTGAAATTTTAAAAGAAGCTGCTCGATCTAAAACCTCTTACTTAAAAGACATGGATGTCTCTTTATTATATATATTTTTATATTAATATTAGTATTTAGTATTTCGACTAATCACACGGACCCTGAGATTAACGATCATGTAAATTTTCAGTAACTTTAAAATTTATAAAACTTAAATTAATAATTTATAAAAATCAAATCCAAAAACTAACCAATTAAATTACATTTCTCATGGTAATCTCTTTATTATATAATTAATATTAGTTGAGTTAGCTGACTTAGTATTGATTGTTAATGATAATGAATACTCGTAAACACATGTTTTTACGTCTTCTAACCAATGCTTGGAATCCTACTGTGATTAGAAATTCAATGCCATCCAAACGATTACATGAAAACAGTAGCCAATTTCGTTGGAGTTGTATAATATTGTAGCTCTTAGGCATGCTTTGTGAAATGCAAACCAAAGGGTATAGACTAGAGAGAGAGAGAGAGAGAGAGAGAGAGAGAAGTTCCCAAAAACATGGCAGGAGGAGAGGCTTCCCGTACCATAAAATATCAAGAGAGGGACAAAATATATAATCGTCGGAGGAAACTACAAGGGAAGTCTCTCTCAAAAGTCTATCAGAAAAACATTCAGATGGAAGGAGAGACGTACTCTGGCTCTAGCTGACACATTTAAATATATACAACTAACAAATGTGGCAGCAAAATCGATTCACCAACCAGTTTTTACCTTTATCTACACAACACTCCATTGCCTATTACCCCATAGAAAAATCTTTAATAAAAGCCAACCTTTTGTTACATCATGGGACCAAAACCTCTCCCTTTGACCAAAACCAAGAAGCAAATTCTCCATGGAGAAGCTGTTTGGGTTTGCTTTAGTGGTAGGACCATAGGCTTTCAGCATCGGAACTCCCTGGTGAATCATCAGAAGATAGTGTGTTTATTCTTGGTGGGCTTACTAGCATTCCTCCTGCCATGTCAACTAGCAAATTGGGCATGTTTAAAAGTTCTTCCTCGTCGAAAATTTCCTGTCCTGATTGAACATCAGCAGTGATAATAGATGATGAGCCTTCTGTTTCAGGCTGGCCCATCTCAGGGTTTGGCCCACTTTCACGCTTGGGTGACCTGGCTGATGCTGCACTAGCAGCTGCAGCCCTTATATCACCAGGGGATGCTGAGGCTGGTGTTGGATAGGAAAGGATTGATTCCGGGAAATTCAGTGGCGTGTTGGTGCCTTTAAGCGCTAGAGCAGCCACATCATAGGCGGTGGCTGCCATCTCAGGAGTTGGATACGTACCGAGCCATACACGCGTGGTTTTACGTGGTTCCCGGATCTCGGATACCCATTTTCCACTCCGTAACCTAACACCTTTAAAAGTCGGGTGTCTTCCGCTTGCGGGCTGAGCCGATGAACCACCCGGTGGTCGAATAGGGCGCCTCGGTGATTGGTCACCATGCCTTCCACTCATGGGCTGACTCGAAAACCCAATGGGCGATCGAATAAGCCTCGGTGGATGTTCATCATGCCTTGAACTAAAGGGCTGACCCGAAGATCTGATCGGAGACGGGATCAGGATTGGAGAGTGAAGTGGTGGTAATTGGTCAGCTTGGGGCTTAGGATTGGCCATATATATATAATGAAAGGGATGTGTCTATATGGAAAAATGGCACTGAGGTTCTTGACATGTAAGAGAATGAAAGGGATTTTTGTTTATAAGTTTGACGAGAGCTTACTATACAAGTATAGATGAAACAATGGGCTAAACTAAAGCGTGGGGGATTCGCGGGCCTCTCTAAGACAAAAAAAAAAAAAAAAAAAAAACTTGTGTTATAATTTCGATAATTAAGCATTATATTTCGTATCTTGCACAAAAACTTGGCAAAGCTATTTGTGTTCTGTAGCTGGTTTAGCTGGGACTTGCCTGGTCTTCATCGACCTAGACACATCCTAAGAAGAACCACCCACATCGGCTCACTAAGCCCTAGCCCTGTGTTTTCATTTATTTTCTCGGTAGGCATGTTGTCCCAATCCTGTGACAGAACTATTTAAAATCGCTGTGATTTTGAAACCAACAGGACCTAGATTCTTTATTGATCGTTTGTCCTTTGTACTGATATGGACCATAGTGTACATCTACATAATCACCTTGTAATTTATGATTTATGGTGGTGGTGGTGGTTTATTTTAGGACTATTTCTTCATAGTAGTTAAATTGGTGACCCATCAATTATATATATATATATATTATAAATGTTTTCATTCCCAGCAAATGTAAAGAAGTCATCATCTGAAGGCCTTTCCTCACCATAATTTAGTGTTTATTTGGCATTATAATAGTTTGGTGTTTGTAATTTGAAAAAATATGTTTTAAAAAATACAAATAATAGCTTTTTTATAATTAAGATTCGGAGAGAGAGTTTTTATTGGGATTCATGTTATTGATTAATAAATATTTTAAATTTATAATAATAATAAAAAGAATATCGTACCACATCTCATCACAGAAATAAAAACAAAGGGAATCTAAACCCCTGGATAATGTGAACAAGCTAGGCTTGAAGAGGTCTAGTGGATGAAAGAAATGGTACAAAAATTACACTACATTGTCTCAAAAAGTTAGGACAGCTAACAGAAGATAAGATGAAGGGAAGTTCTAAAATCAATCTACTGCTCATCTAGTGATGTGGCCCACCCACAGAAGACAGAACATCCTTGGAAAGATGAGGTCCTGATATTTTATGTAAGAGAGAGAGAGAGAGACCAGTCCTCTAAAAGATGTTTATTTATTATGAAGATGAGAGGTTAGTGGTGTATTTGGTCCCCCAACTCTCTATTTTGTTTTTATTTGATCCTTTTACTACTTTTTTTTTTTATCTCTAATATTATCTCTCAGAGGATTGACTTCGTGGTTAAAGGGGTATACCCTCTTCTTTAATTTCTAGATTTAAACATCAGAGCCAGCCAGTGTTAAAGAGAAATTTATTAAAGGGAAAAGGGATACGTGGGATGTACTTTAAAGATTGTCCAAAAAAATAAAAAACCAAAGAACATTGAAAATTTTGTTTTTAAAGCAAATGAGGTATGATCCAACAGAGTTTTTTTGAGCATTTGTTGCAAGGATCACATTAGCACATAGTAAAAAATAGGGGGATGACAATTGAAAAGGAGATAAAATTAAGTGTAGACAGTTAACCCAAAAAGGGAGCAATCCTGCCGACTAGATTAGGATTTAAGTTATGTTCATTCTTTTTTTAGAAAATTCTTGAAATGAAGTCAAACTATAAAGATTTTCTCAACATTTATTATTATTATTATTTGCAATACTTTTATAAAGCAATGTTCTTTTTGGTGCTGGTCTGCTATATATATATCAAAGGTTTCCAGAGACGGCTTTTTTCAAATCAAGCCCGTTTAATTAAGGATGCACTATCTGGTCAAATCAGAATTCCTAGTCAGATCCAACAAATTGGGTCCCCAAGAATTTAAAATCCAAACTTTAGGTACCAAGTTGACAAGTGTTTATATATGATTAAATTTGGGAAAATTTGAAAACCAATTTGAGTTCGAGCGTAAATAGAATCTCAACAAACCATATTTTAATTCAACCAAATCTAGTTTGAACCTGAGTAATTGATTGGACAGATTAATCCAGGTTAGTTTACAAATTTAAAAATAATATTATTTTATTTTTAAAAAATTAAAATAATATTATTTTTAATTTTTTTTAAGAGAACCTAAATTTTTTATTCGGAACAGGACCGCATCCATGGAAACTCTGCTAGAATTTCCATTCCCTATCTTCTCTAAGAACCCAAGTATCCTTGCAACAAAACCCACCAAACCCTTAGAAGTTTCAATCGAACCTCAACCACCAGACTTTGATTTCAGGTAAGAGATTTTGCAAGAATCTAAAGCCAAAATTGCAAGAACCTACACCGGAATTGCTTGACTTGGCTAATGAAGACACCTTAGTGTTGATTGAGAAGAAACGTTTTGGTCCTGTACTTGCCTGGAGGACTGTGTTTGTTGAGCCAGAAGGAATATGGTTGCTTGGAACTAATCATATCTCTAGTCATTCTGCTGAAGGGGGGAGAGTGGTCAGGGGTATTAAGCCTGATAAAGTAGTAGCTGAGCTATGTAGAAGCTGGAAAGTTTTTCTTTCCTTTTTTCTTTGGATATTTTGATAGCAATGTTTCCATGCTGTGGATATTTTTGATGTGGTAATTTGTCCTCAAACAACATTGTAACTTTACTTATTGCAGAATCCACTTGCAGAACTGGAATTATGTGTGCTTCCAATGAAGGTGAGGTTAGCAAGCAATTAAGATCAAGTGTGTTCTCTTTGAGAGGAACTGGATTTTTCAGAGCTTTCAGCTGGAGCATGGACTTGGGTAAGAACTAAGAAATTGTTTGGTTTATATTGTTTGCTTGTGAAGTTAAATTACTTAATGCTATGTCCATTTCAGGAGGCCAAACAGCTTTAGCATTGCGTCTACATTTAACCCTTTTCTCATAAAAAATCTCTTCTCATGTCAACCAGCCTTTCGGCGATGAGGTAGTCAATTGACTACTTGCAGAACACTGGAAATCTGTTGAATCTCAACTTTTGAAGTTCCTTAAGAATTGCAGTTTCGCGCTGCTCGAAAAGTGGCTGAAGAAATTGGTGCTCAAATAGTCTTGGGGGACAGGCCAGTTGAATTAACCGTATGCACATTTCGATTTGAGAGATTGATCCTTGTGGCCTTTGTTTAATGGAACATCAGCTTGTATGTAATGTGTTATATAGACAAACAAATTGTTTATTTCTTTATATTGTTTTTTCGTTATCGTAGCTTGAATGGGCTTGAAATTATCTAAAATGGAATGAGAAGATCAGTTTAGTGACTGCAGTTGTTCGCAGAATTACCTCATCATCTCATATATCTAAGAACAATTTCGAAGATTTTTCTCTTACTAAGATCAGTCTATACTTCCCCATATATGCTGAAATTCCTGTTCAGATTGTGTTCTTATGATACATGAGCAATTGAAATCTAAATGATCTACCACAAGAGTTTCGTGAATTCGGTTCTGCCTCTAGGGTAGCGCCTGTTCTTGTTGCCCAATAACCAGGAGCCTGGAACCTGGCTTTCAGGCATTTGCAGCAGGATGCCATTACATTTCCAATTTCCTTGATAATTTTCTCCTTTCTTAGAGTAGCTAATATTGCCTCCCCCTCCCAATGTTCAAAATGTACTCCGTCTGTGAAATCCAAGCCTTGCCTCATTCCGAAAACGCAATCACTCCCATACAAATTATCACACACAGTATCACTTTCCTGCTTCTATTCTTCATTGCAGGCATCAAGCAAAGATGATGGAACCTTTCAGCTCTACGAGCTAGTAGCCTAGTTTTTCATATCCATCACTCCTGCAGCCTCTTATACACGAACGAGACACTGGAAGCATTTTTCATCCGTAAACAACCCAGAAGTTCCTGATTTCAGGCTTCAATTTCATGCATAACATATATACGAGAAAACGTTATTTCTGGATTTCCATTGCAGCCATCATGATTTTAGCCTTCTTACCAGTGAAATTTTGGTGTTTGTTTAAGATCTTGCATGGTCTCTAAAACGGAGCAAAGCTGTGAACATCAGCGAAAGAGCGGTGGGGGTGATAGGAAAAGGCCAAACCAATGGTGTAATATATGCATTGATATCAGATCAGGGAAACCGGCGGTTTCAAGACCTCGCAAGAAGGAGCTCATCAGGTGGTGATGGGTCTAATGTCTTTGTTGCTGGTCTTGTTAGGAGCTTGGTTAGAGATACTGTCATTGCTATTCTGCTGTGTCGATTGTATGAACAAATAAAGGGTTCGTTATAGCTTATATGGATTATCCTTATTAATTATGCAATTCGATTATTCATATAACTCCTTTTAATATAAGATGTTCAAGTTTTTTTAATACTGAATTAAGTTGATTTTGATTGGAAGACTTCATGCTTAAAAAATTAATTTTGATAGGGAGAATTCTAATTAGATAATATGGGGTATGATTTCTTGATTTCAAGCACCCAGGAGTGAAGCTTTAGACCATTACTCTTTAGTTTATAATTATTATGAACAAATAATTATAAGTTTATAATAATTATCATTAATCTAATTATTTAAAAATCGTAAAATGGATATAAAATCGAATAAGAAAAGGCCACAATAGCGAACCACCATGAGAAAGTTTGGTAAAGTTCACATAGAACCTCTAAATAAATACTTCAAAAAATTCTTTGAAAAAAAAAAAAAAATTAATCATTTTAGTATAATGAGTAGATTGTGTTTTGTAGCTTATATTTATAGAAATTATTTAATGTTAATAAAATAATTGTATTTATAATAACAAAATGTATTATTCAATATATATGACATGAAAACAAAATCTTAGTAGCATAACACATATTAAATGCATTGTTATTAAATTTGGCTGACTCAATGAGTTAACTTGAAACCTAATTAATTATTTTAAAGTCTAGGCCGAGTGTAAAAAAAAAAAGTAAATTCAAAATTGATTTAATCGACCAAACATGTTAACTTATGACCTTGTTGATGAATCCAAATTTAAAGGCTCAAAAAACCTATAAAAAATATACCAAGTATATTAATAAGTGATTCACCCGACCAAACATGTTAACCTATGACCTTGTTGATGAACCCAAATTTAAAGGCCCAAAAAACCTATAAAAAATATACCAAGTATATTGATAAGTGATTCACTGCCGGTTATATATATATATATCATTTTCTCTCATTTCATAGATCAACATTTCAAACATCTCCATAAATTTTTTCATACGGTGAAACAAAATGAATTAGTTGTTTCCAAATCAAAAAATTTTCTATTTCAAACTCGTATTCGTTTTCTAGGATATTATATCTGCCAAGATACTGTGACACTA
>Ga0307507_10008757_pt1 | contig 13827 bp, 9 predicted proteins | sample 7_EM_MG_FD_207223 | JGI IMG/M metagenome (GOLD analysis project Ga0307507, IMG submission 207223) | Populus trichocarpa ectomycorrhiza microbial communities from riparian zone in the Pacific Northwest, United States - 7_EM | ecosystem: Host-associated > Plants > Roots > Unclassified | place...
GAATTTCTACTTTCAACCCATATGTGTTAGTATTTATTGTTCAGGTGAAGGGAAAGAGGAACACTGGCACTAGTTTATTTGCTTCTTCTGTTGCATTTTAATTATTTTTCCTATTGTTTTACATGTTTCTTTGTTTCCAGCTGCCTTCAAATATCATCGTTTACCTTGTTTACCATTTTTTGTTAGAAGGGGTTCTATCTTATAACCCCCCGGTTCGAAAAAGCGAGTTCCAGCCCTTCGATCATTTTTTGATCCAACCCCCCCCTTCGTTGCAACATTGGCTCACACATACATTTTCTAACTCCTGTCTGTCTGATCACCCACATGCATGCCCGAGTAAATACCATTCTGGCGCCGACACCGTAGTGATAAGAGGGGAAGTTCCATGGCATCTTGAGCCTTCCGCCTGAAGGAAGACTATGATGTAGGTGTTTCAAAAGCCTATGGGAGCCGAGAGATCTAAGTTATATGGGTTATCATTGAAGGCCTGTCTGGGCATTGCGTTTGTTCCGTCCTAGTTGCTGACCGGCTCGTGTAGCTTAGCGAAAATCAACTGCTAACCTATCCCAGCGACTGAGGACTGAATTTATTAGATCGTACTCGTAGATGAGGTTTCTTTTGTTACATTAACTGCGGGGAAGATACTACGAGTAGGATACCGGTACTTAAGCTACCGGTAGTAAGTTATTGTACAGTAGTATCTACGAGAAATAAGACAATCTCAAGTTTTCTCTGTAGAGGCAGGCAATGATTCGGCCTTAATAAATACTGTAAGGTGCACTCGAATACTGAGTCTACGTGATAGATTTCGGGCCGCGTTTCAAGCAACACTTGAAGCATGAATCGCCCTCCCGCCCGAGCAACTATGACGTTGAACTCGTATGGGTATCAGAGTGACTGATGTCCTGGCGTTTACTAAGCAGGAGGCGATTGAATAGTATTAATAATTTCAGCTGCTGGAGCCGCCCCCTCTTGTTTTTCAGCCTTGCGGGTCTAAATTCCATAAAACCTCCAATATCGCCACCATAGTTGGCTACCGGTTTAGCATATCTACACTCAACTAACACTTTGGACACACCATGGACCACACAGCATATTCGCACTCGGTCTCGTTTGGTAACGGCAATGTCAACAGCGGTAACGTATCGAATAGCTATAACAAGATCATTAATGTGAACAATGACATCGCCAATGAGAACCCAGAAATCATGCAGTGGCTCTCACCACTGGACCCCGGGGGAAGGCATCAGGATGTGCGCACAGATAGGCTCGATGGTGTGGGGAGTTGGCTTTTGGAAACAAAGGAGTTTCGGGAGTGGAGGAGTAATGAAGGTGGAGCGGATAAGGCTGTCTTATTTTGCGACGGGAATCCGGGAGTGGGGAAGACGTATCTAAGGTAAGTGCTTGGTTCATCCGAAAGAAGCAGGAATTATCGCTGATGGCTGGAAATTTTAGTTCATTAGTGATCGATAACCTGTGTGATGAACCTAGTAAGGAAGAAATTGCGGTCGCAATGTTCTACTGCGACTTCCGCGACCAACAGAAGCAGACGGCTACCAATATCATAGGAGCTATCCTTAAGCAGCTGGTGGTTAGGGGAAAGGTGCTGGGGGCCGTGCAAGGGATGTTTCAGATTGCGAAAATGAGGGTTGGGGGTCGAGGTCTGCGACTTCCGGATTTGGTACAGATTCTGAAGCAGGCTATTGCCACTTTACCCTCGGTGTTTATCTGTATTGATGCTTTAGATGAGTGCATTCCTAAGCATCTACTGGAGCTTCTTGTGTCAATGAAGGATATCCTTCGGGAGTCACCAAAAACGCGGATATTCGTCACTGGGAGGCCTCAGGTTAAGACCGAGATTACAAGACATTTCACCAATTGTGTTGCAGTACTCATCAGCCCGAAGACGTATGACGTAAAACGATATCTGGAGAAGAGGTTGGAGGTGGACCCCGAGCCTGTGGCGATGTCCGATGGTTTGCGGGAGGACATCCTGAGAATTATTCCAGAACGGATCTCGGAAATGTGCGTAGGAGCAGCAACAGTCCCTATTTCATGCATGATCTCATATTCACTAATCATGGTCTATAGATTCCTCCTTGTTTCTCTAACCATCGATGCTATCTTGGGAGAGCTTACCATCTCTGCGAGAAGGGAAAAGTTGAGTGAGATGACCAAGGGCAATCGTTTGGGGGATGCATATGCGACAACCCTAGACCGAATGAAGGCACAGAAGGGGGCTAGATCTAGACTTGGGATGGAAGCCTTGATGTGGGTATCGAATTCGGAGCGGCCATTACACACTAGCGAGCTATGCCATGCCTTAGGAGTAAAGATAGGATCGGCGGATCTAGATCTTGAAAACGTTCCTGAAATTCGAACTATCCTGGGGTGTTCTTTGGGGCTTATCACGGTTGAAACATCCTCCTCCACGGTCCGGTTTGTCCACTTGACTTTGCAAGAGTATTTATCCAGTAATCCAAGCCTGTTCGCAATCCCACACTCGATGATAGCGGAGGTTTGCTTGACATACCTCAATTTCCGGTGTGTCCGGGAGCTTTCGCCAACTCTTAGTTCGTCCCTGTCCACAGTCCCGCTTGTTGAATATGCTTCTCGTTATTGGGGAAAGCACATGAGAAGGGAGAAGACGGAGAGTGTGAGTGCGCTTGCGCTCCAGCTTCTGGTCGGATTTGAAGAGCATATATCCTCTCGGCTTCTCTGGACGCATAATTACCGGGATATATATCGGACGGTGTGGCCTAATTGGAGATCTGCCAAGGGCTTTACAGGGCTCCATGGAGCGGCCTCATTCGGGATCGTGGAGATCGTGACTACTTTGTTGGCGATGAAAGACTGCAATATTAATGCGAGAGATATCATGGGCCAAACGGCGCTTGTAGGGGCAGCGATAGGAGGTCATGAGGATGTGGTAAGGATTCTGTTGTGGCTGGAGGGTGCTGATCCCAACACTGCAGACAGCGAATATGGCAGAACACCACTCGGGTGGGCGGCGAGGGGGGGGCATGAGGGAGTAGTAAAGGTGCTATTGGAGCGAGAGGATGTCGATCCCAGCGCCGCAGACGCCGAATTCGGTCAAACACCGCTCTGGTGGGCTGCAAAGGGCGGACATGAGGGAATAGTCAGGTTGCTATTGGAGCGAGAAGATCTCACTCTCAACACTGCAGACACCATATATCGCCGGACACCACTCATATGTGCTGCGGAGGAAGGGCATGAAGCAATAGTAAAGTTGTTATTGGAACGAGAGGATATCAATCTTAGCGCCGCAAACGCCGGATATAGACAAACAGCGCTCAGGTTGGCTGCCCAGTGCGGGCGTGAGGGAGCAGTAAAATTGCTATTGGAGCGAGAGGATATCACTCTCAACACTCCAGACAACATATATGGCCGGACACCGCTCATATGTGCTGTGGAGGAAGGGCATGAAGCAATAGTAAAGTTTCTATTGGAACGAGAGGATATCAATCCCAACACAAAGGACATCCTATATGGCCAGACGCCGCTCTGGTTGGCTGCGAAGGGCGGGCGTGAGGGAATAGTAAAGTTGCTATTGGAGCGAGAGGATATTACTCTTAACGCTGCAGACACCATATATGGCTGGACACCGCTCATGTGTGCAGCGGGGGAAGGGCATGAAGCAATAGTAAGATTGCTATTGGAACGAGAGGATATCGATCCCAACACTGGAAGTACTCAATATAATCAAACACCCCTCTTCCTGGCTGCGAAGAGTGGGCATGAGGGGGTAGTAAGGGTGCTATTGACACGAAAGGATATTAATCCCACCACTGCAGAGACCGGATATGGTAGAGCACCCCTCGGGTGGGCAGCGTGGAGTGGACATGAGGGAGTAGTAAAGTTGCTATTGGGGCGGGAGGACATCGATCCCAACACTACAGACGCCGAATATGGTCGAACGCCGCTCTGGTGGGCTGCGATGCATGGACATGAGGGGGTAGTAAAGTTGTTATTGGAAAGAGAGGATATCAATCCCAACACTGCAGACACCGAATATGGCCGAACACCACTCTGGTGTGCTACGGGGGGCGAGAATGAGGAAGTAGTAAAAATACGGTTCGAGCGAGATGATATGTGTCACGGCACTAATAACGCCACATATGGTCACGACACCAATCACGCCACATATGGTCACGACACCAATCACGCCACATATGGTCACGACACTAGTCACGCCATATATGGTCACAACACCAATCACGCTACATATGGTCTATCACGTGGGTATGAAGGAGTAGCAAAGTCGCTATTGGAACGAGAAGATATTAATCCCAACACTGCAGACACCAAATATGGCCAAACACCGCTTTGGCGGGCTGCGGGGCGCGGAGACGAAGGCATAGTGAAGTTGCTGTTGGAACGAGAAGATATCAATCCCAACACTGCAGACACCGAAAATGGCCGAACGCCACTTTGGGTGGCTGTGGAGCGCGGGCACGAGGGTGCAATAAAGCTACTGTTGGAACGAGAAGATATCAATCCTAATACTGTAGACATCGAATATGGCCGAACACCACTTTTGGTGGCTGTGGAGCGCGGGCACGAAGGCGCAGCGAAGTTGCTGCTGGAACGAGAGGACATCAATCTCAACACCGCAGACACCAAATATAGCCGAACTCCACTTCAGTTAGCAGCGGAGTGCGGGCACGAGGGCATAATGAAGTTGCTGCTGGAACGAGAGGGCAGCAATCCCAACACTGCAGACACTAAATATGGCCGAACACCGCTTTGGTTGGCGCTAGAGCGTGGGCACGAGGGCGTAGTAAAGTTACTGTTGGAACTAAAAGATGTCAATCCCAATACAGCAGACACCAAATATGGTCGAACACCGCTTTGGTTGGCGCTAGAGCGCGGGCACGAGGGCGTAGTAAAGTTGCTGTTAGAACGAAAAGATATCAATCACAATACCGCGGGGATCAAATATGGCCAAGCACCACTCTTGTGGGCTGCGGAGAAAGGGTATGAGGAAATAGTAAAGCTACTATTGGAACGAGAGGACATCAATCCCAACACTGCAGACACCATATATGGCCGAACTCCACTTCAGTTAGCAGCAGAGCGCGGGCACGAGGGCATAATGCGGTTGCTGCTGGAACGAGAGGGCAGCAATCCCAACACTGCAGACACCAAATATGGCCGAACACCGCTTTGGTTAGCGCTAGAGCGCGGGCACGAGGGCGCAGTAAAGTTACTGTTGGAACGAAAAGATATCAATCCCAATACCGCAGACACCAAATATGGTCGTGCACCACTCTTGTGGGCTGCAGAGAGCGGGTATGAGGAAATAGTAAAACTGCTATTGGAACGAGAGGGCATCAATCCCAACACTGCAGACACTGAATATGGCCGAACATCGCTCTGGTTGGCTGTGAAGGGTGGACATGAGAGCGTAGTAAAGTTACTATTGGAACGAAAAGATATCAATCCCAACACTGCAGACACTAAATATGGCCGAACGCCACTCTGGTTGGCTGTGAAGGGCGGACATGGGGCTGCGGTAGGGTTACTGTTGGAACGAGGGGATATCAATCACAATACTGCAGACACCGAATATGGCCGAACTCCGCTTCGGTTGGCTGTAGAGCGTGGGCACGAGGGCGTAGTAAAGTTACTGTTGGAACTAAAAGATGTCAATCCCAATACAGCAGACACCAAATATGGCCGAACACCACTCTTGTGGGCTGCGGAGCGCGGGTATGAGGAAATAGTAAAACTGCTATTGGAACGAGAGGACATCAATCCCAACACTACAGACACCGAATATGGCCGAACCCCGCTTCGGTTAGCTGCGGAGCGCGGGCACGAGGGCGTAGTGAAGTTGCTGTTGGAACGAGAGGACCTCAATCCCAACACTGCAGACACCAAATATGGCCGAACACCACTCTGGTTGGCTGTGAAGGGCAGACATGAGGGTGCAGTAAAGTTATTGTTGGGACGAGAAGATATCAATCCCAACACTGCAGACACCGAATATGGCCGAACACCACTCTTGTGGGCCGCCGAGAGCGGGTATGAGCCAATAGTAAAGCTGCTATTGGAACGAGAGGACATCAATCTCAACACTGCAGACACCGCATATGACCGAACCCCACTTCAGTTAGCTGCAGAGCGCAGGCACGAGGGCGTAGTGAAGTTGCTGCTGGAACGAGAGGGCATCAATCCCAACACTGCAGACACCAAATATGGCCGAACGCCACTCTGGTTGGCTGTGAAGGGCGGACATGAGGGTGTAGTAAAGTTACTGTTGGAACGAGAAGATATCAATCCCAACACTGCAGACACCGATTATGGCCGAACCCCACTTCAGTTAGCAGCGGAGCGCAGGCACGAGGGTATAGTCAAGTTGCTGCTGGAACGAGAGGACATCAATCCCAACATTGCAGACACCAAATATGGCCGAACACCACTCTGGTTGGCTGTGAAGGGCGGACATGAGGGTGCAGTAAAGTTATTGTTGGGACGAGAAGATATCAATCCCAACACTGCAGACACCGAATATGGCCGAACCCCACTTCAGTTAGCAGCGGAGCGCGGGCACGAAGGCATAGTGAAGTTGCTGCTGGAACGAGAGGGCATCAATACCAACACTGCAGACACCAAATATGGCCGAACGCCACTCTGGTTGGCTGTGAAGGGCGGACATGAGGCTGCAGTAAAGTTACTGTTGGAACGAGAAGATATCAATCCCAACACTGCAGACACCGAATATGGCCGCACACCACTTTGGGTGGCTGTGGAGCGCGGGCACGAGGGCACAGTAAAGTTGCTGTTGGAACAAGAAGATATCAATCCCAACACTGCAGACACCGAATGTGGCCGAACACCGCTTTGGGTGGCTACGGAGCGCGGGCATGAGGGCGCAGCAAGGGTATTGTTGGAACGAAAAGATATCAATCCCAACACTACAGACACCGGATATGGCCGAACACCGCTTTGGTGGGCTGCGGAGCGCGGACACGAGGGCGCAGTAAAGTTACTGTTGGAACGAGAAGATATCAATCCCAACACTGCAGACACCGAATATGGCCGGACACCACTTTGGTGGGCCGCGGAGCGCGGACATAAGCGCGTAGTGAAGTTGCTATTAGAACGAGAAGATATCAATCCCAACACTGCGGACACCGAATATGGCCGAGCACCGCTATGGTGGGCTGCGGAGCGCGGGCATGAGGGCGTAGTAAAGTTACTGTTGGAACGAGAAGATATCGATCCCAACACTGCGGATACCTTCTATCATCGAACACCACTCTTGTGGGCTGCGGAGAGCGGGTATGGGGGGGTGGTGAGGTTGCTGTTGGGGCGGGGGGATACTAATCCTAACACTGCGGATGCCGAATATGGCCGGACGCCGCTTTGGTTGGCTGCACAGGGCGGGCATTCGGGAGTAGTAAGGTTGCTATTAGAGCGAGAGGATATCGATCCCGGCACTGCAGATACCAAATATGGTCAGACACCGCTCTGGTGGGCGGCAGGGGGCGGGCATGAGGGAATTGTAAAGTTGTTGTTAGATCGAGAGGATGTCAATCCCGAGATACCAGCCCTCACCGGGATGACAGCCCTTGAGTTAGCTGCGTTCGGTGGACATGTAGGAGTTGTGCGATTATTATACGATCATAAACCCTCCCCTCCCATTCCGATTGACACCAAAAATGTCCCCAAGGACCCGTCACTTAAGCCTTCGGCCTGCTCTTCACCATCGAAGCCTCTTCCCCCCCACACCCAACCTCCCCTTGCAACAGTGGTTATTTCCGTCATTATTTTCTCCTTAATTTTTCTCTTCTATCTTCTCCTTCTTATTAACTTATCCTTATCAGATATTTCACTACTATCGTTTCATAGATGATCGCTATATTGTACATGCGAGGTGGGACAAAAACGTCACTTCTCTTCATCAGATTTATAAACTCGAGCTCACTCACTCTCATGAATGGAAATTAACCCTAAGAGTTCTATGGCGGTCTATCCCGTATTATACCTTCCTCTTCTTTTTTTTTCCGCTCTTCCTCATCATTATTCTTTTTCGCCCCTCACTTGCATAGTTTAGCACCATTCATCTTCCATTATGAAACGATTCGATTTCTTCATTAAATTTTTCTTTAGATTATTTTCTTTGTTTCCTGAATACTACTGTTGGATTTCCTATAGGGCATGCGGTTATGCAATTGGGCGGATATGCGGATATGCGGCTATGCGGCTAGGAGATATACGGTTATTGCCACTTATTGGGCATATGGCTTTGTGGTTTGTGGCGATTAGGCACTTAGCGGTGGGCTCTTGTTTTCACATCTTATGTCGCTGGGCATAGGGTATTGGTTTCATGGTTTTGTGATGCCTATTGCTATAGGGTATTAGGTATCGGATATTTGGTTTTATGGAGGGGAAGTACTGAAGGACGTGCAGTCGGTGTTTCAAAAGGCGAAGGAGGAGGTTGGCGGTCGAGGTCTGCGACTTCCGGATATGGTGCAAATGTTGAAGCAAGCTGTTGCCGCATTACCGCGGGTGTTTATCTGTGTTGACGCTTTGGATGAGTGCCACACTAAGTATCTACTGGAGCTTCTCGTGTCACTGAAGGATATCGTTAAGGAGTCACCGAGGACGCGAGTATTTTTAACCGGGAGGCCCCAGGTTGGGACCGAAATTACAAGATATTTTACCACCGGCGTTATCGTACCCATTAGCCCTAAAACGCACGACATAGAGAGATATTTGGAGAGGAAGTTGGAGATGGATCCTGAGCGTGACGCGATGTCCGATGGTTTGCGAGCGGATATTTTGAGGATTATCCCGCAAAGAATCTCTGGAATGTGTGTAGGGGAATCCGCAGTTCCCACTTTATGGATGATCTTATATTGACCAACCATGGTGTGTAGATTCCTACTTGTCTCGCTATGCAAGGAGACAAAAGTTGGACGAGATGACCAAGGGCGATCGTTTGGGGGATGCGTATGCGACAACCCTAGATCGAATGAAGGCACAGAAGGGGAGTAGATCCAGACTCGGAGTGGACGCCTTGATGTGGGTATCGAATTCGGAGCGACCATTACAAACTAGCGAGCTATGCCATGCCTTAGGAGTAAAGATAGGATCCGAAGATCTGGGCATCGACAATGTTCCTACAATTCGAACACTCCTAAGGTGTTCTTTGGGCCTTATCACGGTTGAGGCATCCTTCTCCACCGTCCGGCTTGTCCACCTCACCTTGCAAGAGTATTTATCGAATAACCCGAGCCTGTTTCAAAGCCCGCACTCGATGATAACGGAGGTTTGCTTGACGTACCTCAATTTTCGGTGTGTCCGGGAACTTTCGCCAACTCCTCATTCAGCCCCGCTGGGGTTCCCCCTTGTTGGATATGCTTTTTGCTACTGGGGAAAGCACATAGGAAGGGGGGAGGCGGAGAGTGTGACTCCACTTGCACTGGAGCTTTTGATTAGATTCGAACGGCATATATCCTCTCGGCTGCTTCTGCTGCATTACGATTGGAATAGAAGTGGGTTGGAGCCGAGTTTTGGTTGGGGCAACTTCCCTAATGGGTTTACAGGGCTTCATGGGGCGGCATTTCTCGGGCTCGGGGGGATAGTTGCTGCTTTGTTGGCAAAGAAGAAATGGAATATTAATGCAACAGATGCCAAGGGCGGAACGGCGCTATTATGGGCGGCTATAAGAGGTCATGAGGATGTTGTAAGGATACTATTACGACAGAAGGATGCCAATTCCAACACTAGAGACATCAGTCCTGGCAAAACACCACTCTTGTGGGCTGTGGAGCTTGGGCATCAGCGGATAGTAAAATTGCTATTGGAACGTAAAGATACCGATCCCAACGTTGCAGATACCGAATATGGCCAGACACCACTCGGGTGGGCTGTATGGTCTTGGAATCCGGGGGCAGTAAAGTTGCTATTGGAACGAGAGGGTACAAACCTCAACGCTGCGGATACTAAATATGGCCTAACACCACTTGGGTGGGCTACGCGGTATGGGGAAGCGGGGGTAGTAAAGTTGCTATTGGAGCGAGAAGATCTCGATCCCAACACTGCAGACACCAAATATGGCGGATCACCGCTCTGGTGGGCCGCGCATCGCTGGTGTGAGGGAGTAGTAAAGTTGTTGTTGGAACGGGAGGATATCGATCCCAACACTGCCGACACTGAATATGGTCGAACACCGCTCTGGTGGGCCGCCCAGCGAGGGTTTGGGGGGATAGTGAGGATGCTACTGGGGCAGAAGGATATCGATCCTAACACTGCAGACACCGTATATGGTCGAACGCCGCTTTGGTGGGCTGCCCGGCGCGGATATGAGGGAGTAGTAAAGTTGCTATTAGAACGAGAGGATACCGATCCTAACACTGCAGACACCAAATATAGTCGAACACCGCTCTGGTGGGCTGTGCAGCACGGGTATGAGGGAATAGTAGGGCTACTATTGGGGCGAGAAGATCTTAACCCCAACACTGCGGACACCAAATATGGTCGAACACCGCTCTGGTGGGCCGCGCAGCGCAGAAATGAGGGAATAGTAAGGTTATTATTAGAACGAGAAGATATCAATCCCGACACTGCAGATACCGAATATGGCCGAACGCCACTCTTGTGGGCTGTGGAGAGTGGACATGAGGTAGTAGTAAAGTTGTTGTTGGAACGAAAGGATATTAACCCCAACACTGCAGACACCTTATATGGTCGGACACCGCTCTCGTGGGCTGCGATGGGTGGGCATGCGGGAACAGTGAATTTGTTATTGGAACGAGAGGGTGTCAATCCCAACACTACCGGCACTGATTATGGTCAAACACCACTTTCGTGGGCTGTGGAGGGCGGGTATGAGGGAGTAGTGGAGTTGTTATTGGAACGGGACGATATCAATCCCAACACTACCGACACCGAATATGGCCAAACCCCACTCTTGTTGGCTACGAAGGCTGGGCATGAGGGAGTGGTGAGATTGCTATTGAAGCGAGAGGGTATCAATCTCAACATTGCGGACGCCAAATATGGTCGAACACCATTCTTGTGGGCTGCAATTGGTGGATATGAGGAAATAGTAAAGTTGCTGTTGGAACGAGAGGATCCCGGCCTCGGCCACCAAATAGCCCTTGAGTTAGCTACGTCCCAGGGTCATGCGGGAGTTGTGCAATTACTCTCGGAACCTAAACCCTCCCTTCCCAACCAAGCAGATACTAGAACTATGAGGCGGGAGTCTCCGCCAACAGGGAACACTTCGAACCGCAACAAGAGAAGATTTCATTCCAGCGATAAAGAAGAGGAGCAGCGAAAAAAACACAGAACGTCCCTCACCTAAGCTCCCGGATTTACTTCAAATCTCCTTTCCTCGTTTCTCGTCGGCCTACCTTCCCCTATCTAAGCCTCTTTTTCCCAATACCCTACCCCTCTTCGTAATAGCGATTCTTTCCTTGTCATTATTTCTTACTTAAACTTTCTTCCATTTGCTCGCTCTTATTGGCTCCCCTTGTCAGCCTTTTTCTCATTATAATTTCATAGGTCATTGCTACATAGTATATAGCTCCTGCCCTTTGTTCGATATATACAAGTGAACGCAAACTCATGCACGAGCGCGAATATAAATCAACCCCGGGAGTCCTATAGTGGAATGTGGCGCATAATTTCCACTTTTCATCCTCTACTCTCTTCTGTCCTTTTTTGTTGGGTTTTTTTTTCGTCTTTCACTTGTACTCTACAAGACTGTTTTTCTCCTTTTATTACTCCTATAGACTCGTTTTCTTCATTTCCTTTTCTAGACTTCTTTTTTTTCTTAATTGAATACTGTACCTAAGGAATGTATCGTACTTTCCCCTCCGAGCCTTTTAGCCATCTGACCTTGATAATTGATGATGTTACAGATCATGGCTCTTGGATAAATATTCGACAATTTCCCCTACCTCTCACTTATAACTTCCTTGGACAAAGTAATGATGACGGGTTTTATTTAAAATAGCCATTCCGTGGTGCAAGGCACTGTCACGAACGGACTAGAATGAGCGCTTGACACTAAATAGTAGCTCAAGACAAGGTTTCACATGACTTACACTAGTGGGAGCATGGATTGTCCCCCTACACCAGGAGCAGTTTTGGTGTTGTGTTCTGTGGTGTTGGCCTCATATCTCATAATTATCGTTGTCAGATCTCACAACTATCCTTGCCAGTGTGCAGTGTTTCTAGGCAGGAAATGATTGGATAGTCATTTTTGCGTTGGACCCGCACCCCTCTTTTGTGGCTCTGCTGGTGTAAATTCCATTCGACCTCCAAATCGCTACAGTGCCATAATTATCGCTACATCATATCAAGCTCGACCATCACTTTGGAAAAACTCTGGTAAACACGGCATATCCACACCCAATGGCTACCGGTTATATCTACTACTATAATATGATATAACGAATGGTTAAAACAATATCAATGCCATCAATAGGAATTGAGGAATTATGCAGTGGCTCTCGCCGCTGGATCCTAGGAGAAGGCATCAGGATGCGCGTACAGACTGATTAGACGGTGTGGGGAATTAGCCTTCGGAAACAAACGAGTTTCGGGAGTGGAGGAGTAACCAAGGTAGGCAATACTGTCTTATTTGGCTACGGGAATCCGGGAATCCGGGAAGACGTATCTGAGGTAGGCCTCTATCTTTTAGGAGAAAGCAGGGGTGACCGCTGACGGCTCATAATATTAGCTCATTGATGACCGATAACCAGTGCGATAAAATCTACGAGGAAGTCATTGCAATCGCGATGTTCTACTACGACTTCCGCGATCAACAGGAACAGACAACTATCAACATCATGGGAGCTATTATCAAGCGGGCTGGTAGTTAGAGAAGAAGTGCCAGAACACATGCAGTCAGCATCCCAAAAGGCGAGAACGGTGGTCGGTGGTCGAGGTCTGCGACTTCCGGATATGGTGCAGATGCTGAAGGGGGTTGCTGTCACATTACCGTAGGGTTTTATCCGTATTAATGAGTGCCTTCCTAAACATCTACTCGAGTTTCTCGTGTTACTAGAGGATATCGTTGAGGAGTCACCGAAGACGCAAGTACTCGCAACCATCTGGGGGCCCAGCTGGCCCTACCGGGTGAGACATGTGTGTTTAGGGTAAGGGGGATGGCAGAGGATGGCAGAGGACGGCGGGAGATGATGGGGGACGGTAGGGGATTGTGGAGGACAGCCGGGGTGGTGAGCGATAACAGGGGACGGCGAGAGACGGTGGGGACTGTTGAAAACATTCGATGCAGAGGTAATGATCGACGGGGGGGTTTTTGCGCAGCGGAGTGGAACGGCTTGAGTGGGGACACAAAGCTTGTATTAAGCGGAGATGAAGATTATTATTGATTGTGATAATAGCCGGTTCCCCTCCTATTTCGCTGTCGCTCATAGTCGGTAAAAGCAAGTGTGACGCAAAAGCAAGTGTGACGCCCCAGTTTTTTTTTTTCTTCCCAGCAACGCTTACTCACACAACACTAGTTTTCAACTACTGATCCCAGTTTCCATATAGATTACAGGTCCCTATTCATAGCTACAAAGTCAGCATTTCTTGTAATAGAGTCAGATCATAGCCATGAAAAATCTGGATCTGATTGACTAGCAAAATCCTCACAATTACTACTAGTATAATTATTTTATATGCCACTCAGTCTTGTACTGTACTATCTCTCTTCTACTTATTAGCTTGTAGTATAAATCCTCAAATCTGCAGTTTCTCTGCTAAGAGTAAGTAATTAGAGATCAGTCACTATGAGCAGCTTAGCTCAAACAATCTCACTTTCCCTATCAGCTTGAA
>Ga0307507_10008758_pt1 | contig 13827 bp, 19 predicted proteins | sample 7_EM_MG_FD_207223 | JGI IMG/M metagenome (GOLD analysis project Ga0307507, IMG submission 207223) | Populus trichocarpa ectomycorrhiza microbial communities from riparian zone in the Pacific Northwest, United States - 7_EM | ecosystem: Host-associated > Plants > Roots > Unclassified | place...
CAAGAAAATGTTTTGCAACCAGGAGCTGTACCTCAAGCCTTCCCCCAATCCGAGGAAGCGGAGCAATTTTGCTCCAGAGAGTATGGCCTGTTCACTTTCAGCTCTGCAATCGTACACCCAGACTAGAGTCCAAAAAGCTCTCCCACCTATGCGCCAGTGGCCTGCCCCGGCGGGCAAACTAGAAAGAAAAAAGAAAAAAGCCAGGACCTGGGCAACTGAATTTGGGAAAGATAGTGATAAGTACATCAAAGCCTGGTTGTCCCTCCTCATGGCCTCAAGACATTTCTTCGCCGCTAGAACCAACCTGATCCCCCATGCTCTTGCACTACGCCTAGCCGCCACCCTCCCCAACATCGTTCCTGCCACCCTCACTGACTCCAACTGGCTCCTCCCCAAAGGCTGCATCGCTAAGGACGACAACCAAGGCGCCCTTTTCTCTCACAGGCACCAACCCCAACTCCCCAGCAGACTCCCACCCCCCCTATTTCAATAATCTCACCCACTGCCTCAACCAGTTCTTCCCTGTCGGGGATGACTCCTGCCTTAGGTTTTCCAAGGCACCAACCACTATCCAGTTGGCAATTCACTCAATCTCAACCGACGTCCTACCAAGAGACGACGAACAGCACTTCACGTGCATCCAGAAATTGATCCACAACGGACAGAAGGTCAAGATTGGTGTGGCCTGGTATCTTAACAAGGACCGAGCTGCTAGGCTGTCCAAGCTGGCTACTTCGCTGGTTGTCTCGGTCAACCCCAAAGATGTTCCAATCATCCTCCCTGCCCTCTTCCTGTTCTCAAAACGCCTGAGGGGTGACAAAATGAGCCAGGCTAAACGATATACCCACTGTACCAACTGCTTTCGATTTGGACATGACTGCTCCCCATGCCCTAAGAAGCACCCCCCCTGCCCGTGTTGCGCGCTTCATCATACTCGCTCGGCTCACAGAAGCCAAAGCCCCACCTGCCCCAAGGGGGGCGACTCCAAAGGTGTACCTGTCTGCTGCCCCACCACCCTCCCCACTGCCCCCCCTGCGGTGGTAACCACGATGTCTTCCTCAAAGAATGCAGGGCGAGACCAATCCTCTCTCCTCTAACCAAGGCCCCGCCACCTTGTCAATACTACCTATCGGATGCCTCCTCAGAGAGTGCAGAGGCCATGGCCGTTGGTGACAAAGGCCACCTTGCACCCTCTACTCCCAAGGCCCCTTGAGGCTCACATGTCGACCTTTCCACCCGCAGACCCCCTCGCCACACCGCGGATGCCCCCGCCCCCCCCAGAGGGCTCCATTCTGCACCCACTGTCCCGGGCCTGCCACCGGCAACTCCCTCAAACCCTCCGGTCCGTCCCGGATATACCTGACACCCCTCGCTCTACCTCCTGTCAAGGAATGGCTCTTGTAACTTCGGTCACCCTTGTTCAACACAACACCCTGTGTGGCTGGAATCTGGTTCCCGCCTTATTTTCATCCCTGTTTGAAGGCCCCCCTGCACATATCGTCCTGCTTCAGGATCCCCCCTTCTCCAAGGACTTTCTTCCTGGACCTTTTTGGTTTTAAGTCCTTTTCCCCCCCTAATCTCAAGCCCAATATGGCCTGCAATGTTTTCCAAGAATAACAGCAATTATTTTGGGTATTACCCCCTTTTTTTCCTGACTCGGAAGACTTCATGGCCCTCAACCTCTACACACCCCAAGGCTGTTCTGGATTCTCCTTCACTCGTTATAGGATAGGCAACGCTTGTGCGAGGCCCGTCAACCCCCCCCACCCCTCGGTCACTCCAGAGACATCCTTTTTTAACAGTGACTTCCGCTACATGGTCGCAGGCGACTTTAACATAAACACCCCGGCAGTGGACCGCTTTACAGTCGACTAATGGGTCATAGAGAGACACTTGGCCCCCTGTGTTGATCCAGCCACAGACCTAGCCTTCTCCTTACTCAAATCCAGTGGAACCTACACCCGCTTCCCTTTCTGTAGCTCTCCCGGCCCCTGCGCCTTGGACCTAGCCTTTGCCAACCCTCACATGTTCTCAGCCTTGAGACAGTGGGATTCTTCGTCACTTGCCTCGACAGCATCTGATCATGTCCCCAGCGTCATCTCTCTCCAACCTCCCACCCCTCCCGTGCTCCAATCGAGACCGCGGTGCCATAACACTGACTAGCCCAGCATCCTAGCCAAACTTGAAGGATGGCAGGTCCCCCCCACCTCTGATCTCACCCTCCCCCAAATAACTTGACCTCTGGTCCTCCTCTGCTCTGAACGTCCTCACCTCCACAATTGAATCCTCTACCCACTGATCCTGTCCCTGGGCAAGGTTCAAACCCTGGTGGACCCGCCTCCTTACCACCTGCCGCCAGGAATTCACCATGGGCTCTAGAATGGCCAAAAAAGCTCCAAGTCGATGATTTCTTCCACATCGCCCAACAGTCCCAAGTAGGCTACTTCATGGCAATCAAGAGGGCCAAAACATCCTACTGGGCTGACTTCCTCGTCAAAACATTCCCTCAGACCATCTGGGGGGCCAAACAGGTCGTCGCCCCCACAAAGATGCCCAGATTTCCCTCTCTGCCAGGCGCCTCCGACCTGGTCTCTATTAACAATGCCCGCCTAGACCACTTCTTCCCACCAAAGGATCACCTTCCCAAGAGAGGCCGCCTAACACAGGACCCCTCAGCCGACCCCCTTACAAACGACACTATCAAGAATCCCCTGAGCGAGTCCTCCCCCCCTTCCCCCCCCTCTGCCCCCACCTCAGATGTGATCGCATACTTAGTATGGAAGAGGGTCCACAATATCAACCCTGGGATCCTCCTGGACCCCATCTCCCCCCTGCCGGCCTTTGACTACCACCCTCCCTCGCTAAAAAACGCACGCGGCGTCATACTGCACAAACAAGGAAAAGCCTCTTACAACTCACCATTATCCTTCCGAAAAATAGTCCGCGTCCAAATGGTTCAAAAGATCCTCGAACATGTCATGACGGTCAGGTTGTCCGCAATCGCTCACTTTAGATGTCTGCTCAACTCAAAGTAATACGGCACCCTCCCTGGCCTCAGGACCTGCGATCCATGACTCTCCCTCACCCATGAAGTCAGGACCCTTCAAAGGACTAGACTCAGGGTCTCCTCTCTGTTCCTCGACATCAAGGCGGACTTCGATAATTTCAACGTCTCAACCCCCATGGGCACTCCTTTGGCCAAACACACACCCTCCGACATGGCCGACTGGGTCTCCTCTTTCCTATATGAGAGGTCCTGCCCCTAGTCTTCCAAGCCTCCCCCAACCTCCCGGCCCCAGTCTCCGTAGGAAACCAACAGGGGTCCCCGATCTCCCCACTCCCGTTCCTTCTCTACGTTGCCCCCCTCCACTCCAAGATACCTGGTGCCATCATGCTCCCCTACGTTGTCAATTTTTCCATCACCGTCGCCTCGGTCTCCCACCGAGGCAATCTCCGCTGCCTGCAAAGCCTTTTTAACGACATCTCAGACAAAGGGACAAAGCTGGGTGTTTCCTTCTTTTTTGCCAAAACCGAACGCATGCGATGGCACACGCCCAGCCAAAGCACCGCGCATGCTACCCCCCCTCTAGGAAATGGACGGCCTGCTTTTCCACCGCTCGTGTATTGTAAGCTGGCTTGGCTACTGGCTGTCCCATACCCTGACCCCCACCCAGCACTTGAGACACAGGCTCGGGCTAGCCCAAGCAAGCTTTTCCTTCGTTAAATGACTATCCTCCCCAGTACCAGCATCAGGGGGTTTAAATTCCATCGCATCGGCCAAGGCCTCCTTCCCCCAATGCTCACCTATGGGACCGACCTCTTCAGCGCCAAGCCCGGTTCCCTCAGCGGTATGAACAGCTTCTGGCCCTCGGTCCAAAGAGGAATGATCAACACATTCATCTCCACCACGACCAACATCCTGTCGTGGGAGGCCTGCCTCCCCCCCGTCAGCTACTACTGCATTTACAAGGGCTGCCTGGCCGCCCTCAGGATTGGCTGCGCCCCCTCAACCAGTCACCTGGCAGCTGCGAGACTCCCAGCTGCCTTCCAATCCCTCTTGGCCTGCACGGCCCTGGACTCATCCCGGAATCTGACATGTGCTTTTTCTTTAGGCCATATTGCACTTGACTAGCAGACTCCCGTCCCATCGCTCTCAATCAGAAACCACCTGCCAGTCAACACCCTGGCCCAACTCACCCGGCCTGGCCAGGAAGGCCTCACCCGATTTCCTATTGTCCTTCACGCCCCCCTCCCCACTGCAGCAACATCCCCCCTGTCCAACTCATGGCACCCACCTGCCGCCCCCTACCCGTTAGGGCAAGGGACATGATGCCCAACGATTGGGACAAAGACGCACCCACCCCCTTCTGTTACGATTAGCCTCCCCGCCTGAAACCTCAGCCTTTCAGGGGCCTTGGGAAGTTCGTGGTGGCGAGGTTCAATCAGATGCGCTCCGCTAAAAGTTATCTTGCGGCCCACCCCTCCTGGTTCGACGAAGAACCGGACCTCACCTGCCCCCGATGCGGGATTGAACCAGAGTCCGTCCAGCACGCTATCGTCCACTGCCCCCCCCGCCCCTCCGCCTAGTACCTCCTACCGAACGAGGTCAAGAGCTTTCATACAAATAGTCCCATCTGCAAAAACCCCGCTCTTGTAAAGGCCCTTGCCCAGTACATCACCTACACCAAGACCGGCTTCCCCCTGGAAATGCCCCCCAATTTCGCTTCCCCCTCCCCCCCCCGCCTACTCCTCCCCCCCTCCAAGAGAATAGGACTTTCCATGTAGAAGGATTTTGCTTTGTTTTTTTAAAAATATTGTAACCCTTAGTTTATCCCTCCAACAAGTGCACGAGAGTAGTTCCGCGTTAGTACTTTTCTTTCAAAGCTTATGCTCATATGAGAGTGTTGGCACATGGTTTTAGGCCAAGTTTTTCAGATTTGCGGTGCACAAGGGATTATGGTTTCTGTTGTGTTTTGTTTTCTTTATAGGTTTTGTTCTTTCCATAGCTAGCACTGCAGGAAGGGTCTTGTACTTAGCAACAATAAACGCATGATAAAAGAAAAAAGAAAAAAGAAAAAAAAGGCATAGAATTTGCGTTCTTCACGCAACCATCTAAGTACTATCAATACGCTTTACTTTCGATACAAGATTCTTGTTTATCACACTTCCCGTAACCAAGACACGACTGTCTTATATGAGACTAGCGATCAACCTTGCTTGATAGGAGTCAAACGTATTAACTATCGCCACAGCTATTGGGCTCAGAGGAGAGCTCATTAGGAAACTATTGGTTATCTGCTGCAAGTACCACCCTGCGAGGAGGGGATTGTAACAACAGAGAGGTTTAACTACGTGAGGTGTTCAGGATGTATGCTTCTGCTTGCTTGTTGTTGATGGTTGTCTAGGGCAGTTGAGCTTCGGGCTCATAACCTTTTACAACCAAAAGGTTACTACACAGCAGAATATTGCGAGAGTTCTGGTCCAGAGTGGATTTGATCGATTTTGTATAGTTGTAGAAATATAAAGAGCCTAATAGAAGACTTATCAAAACTAAAGAAAACCAAATAGACAAAGAGCGGACAACGATCAACCACTGGGTGATAATACTCCTAGAGACGAAGGAAAAGTAGGCAGATAACAAAATTGACGAAGAAAAGATCCAACTACCTTATATCTTCCCCTGCAGAATCCTATCCACCCAAGCATGCGTCCTGTACATGCTCAATCTCAGATGAGATTCTTTCCCATTGCGGCTTTTCATCCTTGCGCTTGCAATCACATTGGTGATAGGAACCGAATCTCCGAGGTCTTCGGTTGAGTTCTCTCCCAAAGGTACAGATCATGGCCTCGGATGAAGTCGGTATTTGGTAATCATAGATGTTCGTGTTTTGTAGTACATTTGATCATGTTTGACGTTGTCACACTAGAGACGTAGTGGTAGATGTTCGGTCTACGTATGAACTAGTAGTAGTGAAAAGGTGTGAGAGCGATAGTGTGTCAGAGGTAGTAGAGGTTGTGTTTCGTGTGCAGCGGGAATGGGAATATATGTATTTGGTCAGTAGCCAGGGACGCTGCAGTAGCTGTAACGATAATGGTGAGCTGTCTAGCCCATTTTCAATACCGCCGAATTTGATCGATCGCGTATGTGTGATCTGGGCCTTAATGTCCTCTCCAAAATGTTGGTTAAGCGTAGAAATGGTACGAAACAGCGATAGGCATGGCGAATGGGGTTCCCAAATGTTTCTATGGCAAAGCTGAAGAGAAGCGGGGCTATGTGGCTTCTCTTGTGGCAACCGCCGTCCACTCTTTTACATGCCAAGGAAATATAATACCAACACCCGTTTGCCCTTTCGATAGACCTACCGTATTAGCTGTTCCGCAAAGGCTTTCAACCCTTGACCCGAGACTCAAGTAGGCCAGTTAGCTTCGCATACAGCTAGCAACTTACAAGTAATCTTATGATGTTCACACAACCCAGGTCATTCCTATCATCCTCTCAACCACACCCGACAACACCACCGAAGTACAGCCTAATTTGTCCCACCGGTATTCTCCACTAAAATGCAGTGTTTCTTGAAGGCTCCAACTCGACTTACTACTGCACTTCGCACGGGCAGATTTTTTCATCTTACCCACGGTGTTCGTACTGCCTTCCTTCAACTAGCCTTAGATTGGAAACTAACGATGTGCAATAGAGCCCCAAGGCCGAGATGACCTTAGGTACCCAGACAACCATGCTTAACCAGACAACCATAGGTACAGAGACCACTATGCTTGCCCAACTAGCTGGCCTTGCCGACACTCCAGCTTTCCAGGAACTTAAAGCCAAGTGGTTCAATCGCTATCCAGCCCTAGACGATGCCTTGCGCAATGTGGTTATCGAATGTGAGACCAGAGCATTGAAGCTCCATGACGAGCAGCTGACCACAACGCTCAACCACCTTGAGTCCCTTGCACAAGCCCGTCTGAATTCGCTGACCCCGTTCCTCAGCCACATTCATGACAAGGAAGAGCGATATGATAAGCAGATTAAGGAGCTCATGTCGGACAAACGCAAGCTCCTTGTAAGATAATCCCTACTCTGTCTCTACTCCTTTTCTAATTTTCCCACAGAATGCGGCTTTGGAAGAGAGGACAGAAAGGTTGAAGTTGCAAGAAAAGTATAATGTCCTAGGAGCGCTAGGTATGCAAAATCAATTTCTGTTTACCCAGCTGTTACTAAGGTGTCATTGCAGAACGCATTGTCTACGCTGGTAAATTGCAGAACAAGGTCCCACCATATGCAATGATGCAAGAAGGACTGGACTTGTTGGCTCAAGAGCACGAATTCACCAAAGTTCTATATAAGGAAGTTGAAAGGCGCGGGCTTTGTTTCAAGGATGTTATGGTTTGTGTTCACCGCCTCCACTCGGAGGTGTTCGACCGATTTAATGACGCTGGCAATGAGGAAAATTTTGGCAGCTTTATTTTTGTAAGAGATGATAAATTTAGTGACAACGAACGTGCTGCACTTGTTAGCTTCCTGAAGGTTCAAAGTCGTTGGGGAAATCCAGTTAACTGGGAAGAGGTTACAGGATGTAGGAGCGGCTAATAGGGTGTCGTTGCGTGTATTCGTTTTCTATGCTATTTTTCTAGACAAGTTAGGGCTTACTTGTATCGGACACTATCAATGGATCGAGGCACTTTCCAGATAGTGCTTGCCAGTCAGTGGCCTTTTCTCTTGGCGATTTGTTTTTTCTATTCCACGGCTATCTACCCGATTTTGATAAGAGCGATTGAAAGGGCCACTGTACTGGGCAATACCGAGTTATGATCAACTTTGTGTCTCCCATCCTCCATGAACCCACTCTGCCTCTTACGGGAATTTTATTTGCTCCCTCTGGCATTCAGCCCAGGCTCATATTGGGTATCGCGAATTCATACAATATCCCTAGCTAGACAGGAAAACCCCCGGTCGGTCTAGGGTGGTTGCGTTTAAGCTATTCCCTAAGCTGTTGCACCGTAAATCAGAGACCCAGGAACGATGCCCCCAGCAGGTATCTTGCACGACAAAATCGGATGCCGGATAACAGTGTCTCTGCATGCTTGAGTCAAGTCCCTCATAGAACTCGCAATTTCTTCTTGTAAAAATGGGAGCCGGGTTAAGAATGTGGAGCCCAAGGTCCATCTCATACATATCAGTTGATAGGTCTACCGGGTAACTTAACTTGCTCTTCAAGCTTAGAGAAGGCTTGCTTTGCAGTACACCTATTTTCACCATTTCTCAGCTTAGAAGAGCACGCTTATACAAGGTAATGCAAGGCTTCTGCAGCCTTATCAGTATTCTTTCTTTAGCATTTGCCGGTATTCAACAACATGCTAAAGCTCACGCGGTGGGTGCATTATCGGATTCCCGGGCGACACAGCAGTTTTATTGGTACGAACAAGAAGATCAGAAGACGATGTAACTGAACAAAGATAATAATGAAAGTATGCAACAACAATTTTGGGTAATTGAGTAGAGATAGATGAAATGAATGTGAGATGGATGGATGGATGACGAATGAACAAGTGGAAGAACAAGCTGCTTTATATCCTACTTTCAAAGAAAACCGTCCGCCTTAGCACACTTCCAGCACATGCCGAATCTCACACGAGATTCGTTCACCCTGCTGCGATTTCTTTAGTTATACTGAATCGCTTTGGAGATGAGAGTTGAATGCCCGAGGTCATGGTGGGCAGCCAATTTTCCAAAGCCAAACAAATACATTGAGATAATAACCAATATGAGACAATGAAAATGTGATGAGTATAGAGATATAGGAAAACCAAGACCATCCAAGCAATATATTCCGTCGATCAAGCTTCTTCCATGTTTCCACTGGTGGAGGCGTTGGGGAGGTGTCGCTGCCCTTGTCGCTTGAGATCGTTGGTACCGGTAGATCCCATCCCGAGGCAGGTAGAGAAGCAGACTGAATTGCCTGCCGTTCGGTGGCCAACGACTCCCCAATCCTAGGCAGGCTATTCCCCAATCAGACCTCGGACTCGGATGCTGTCCCAGGAAATGTCCTGAGGGCGATAATTGTTCCCGTCGAGTAACTTTGCCGTCTAAGTGGTTGTGTGACGGGCTGTCATGGCTCTCTTCCAATGGAACCTGCCTGTTCATGCCTGGTAGGAACAGAAGGGGAATGCTGAGAACTAAGGCAGGGGATGAGAAGACGGGGCCGCTGTCAACGAATATGACGGGTACTGCAGCTGACGGCCGGGACTGATAATCAGGCAAGGCACACATGTATCAGTGATCTATAGTGACACCCTGTAGTCAAGATAATAAATAATATTCATGCAAGAGGGAGGGGAAGATTAAGAAGATTATCGAGTAGTGCAAGTGAGAAGAGAAGACTAGCCAGTCATTCCGCTACCAGCCCTATTTCTCGTTCAAATACTTCCCTATAGATGTCAGACTAGCACTTCCCTATAGATGGCTGTCTAGAAACTATGATGTGAATCGTGTCTCTGAATTGGCACTGGGTAGTGGGAAAGGTGATTCCTGGTTAGGCAAATAAAATAGAGCAGGTTGGTAGGTCTTGCTGTTATTGTGACTATGACACCAGGGCGGCATTTGGCTGGGGTTGGTAGACAGTGGTGGCAAAATGACAGGTTCAGCTGCATTCTTTTTTTGCCGTCTGGCAGCCAGAATATGGGAGAGTTGAAAAGTGTGTAAACAGTTTTTCCCCGTCTATTGGGAGCGGATGCGTGTTCAACCACTCGGGTGGTTTTTCCCTTCACCGCTGAGATATCCAATTTGAGCAACTGTGATATGAAAAAACTTCGTGCTCCAGAATTTGTGTAGTGCTCAGAATAGTGGAGTACTTCTCCTGATTTTAATTAATCTTGGGGGGTTGTCTATAGTTACCTCTCCTGTCATATCTAACTTCAATCGTCGTATTAGTACAGTGCTAAAAGTGAGTGAAATTCGGGACGGGCAAAAGGGATAGGTAAACTGGCGCTAAGAATGAAGATGATTGAAGCCGTGATATCGTAAATAACTAATGCACCCGATGTTCACTTGCCACCCAACATTGCATCTAGTGTGCATGCACAATACCCCACAGATACAGACACAGCCACCTCAGTTATCGTTCAGACGGAGGGGTTCGTATCTTAAGTTCTACGGATAGATACGCTCATCAGGAGCAAGCTTAATGCTACTCTGCATGTTCCGTATAGGCGCAATCTCTGCTGCAGTTGTTCGACCACCCACCGGATTTCCCTCAACCTGTATTCAAGCACTGTGGCTAAAGACTTCTAATCATGGCTAGCGCTAGATACTAATCATACGGTAGTCTATTTAGGTAATCGTGATAGGAAAAAAATTTTGCTTCAGTTGTGGTGTAGCACTATGAATACTGCTGAATGAGTAACTTTCAGCATTGCGATGTTGGAAGCAAGAGTGGCCGCGTAGATTTGCTCCCGGGTACTAATATAGGCTAATTTTCAACCATCTAAGCAAAGGTTAGCTAGGAGATAAACCGAATTGGTAGTGATGGGACACCATCCATCCTTCCTCCTTTTGTGTTGAATCCTAATTCTAGTTCTTGCTTCCTTCATCGATGTGGTCGATGATATTTGTTCCTTTCCTTAGTTAGCATGATTGTTCTCTGCGTGGAAGTCCATAGCTTGGGATCATGGTCGTTGGAAGAATGGAAAACTGAGCCCAAATGGGCATCTTATTGTTGTTCATATATATTCCCGTCTCTTTCTTTTAGTTGTGGGTTGGTGATCGAAGTCCTTCCTCTAGCTTTAATCTTGGCAGTTTGTTTTATGAGCCATGAGGGGACAACCCCAGATCTGTATCTAGTTCGTTCTTTTCATATCTTTTTCCTTTTCGCTTCAGTCCTTGCGCATATCATGCCCAATTGCGAGAGAAGAGCGTGGTTTTTTTCGGTAGGAGAGTAGTACACTGAGTGTGGGATAGCCTGCTGGCTGAAATATCAGAGAGAGATTGGAATTTGGGTATAAAGGGGGTAGCTCGCTGAGTGCGGGGGAGGCTGCTGGCTGAGATGTGAGGGAGAGGTTGTTCCTAGTGTAGAGGAGTAGTCCGCTGAGTGCGGGATAGGCCACTGGCCGAAATATGAGAGATAGTTTATATTAGAATAGGAGGTTAGTTCGCTGGGTGCGGGATAGCCTGTGGGCGGAGATAGAAAAGACTGCTTTTTCTAGGTGTAGTGAAGGAGTCCCCTGAGTGTGGGATAGCCTGCTGACTGAGATGTGAGGAACGGGGTTTTTATCTGGGTTGAAGGATAGTCAGCGGCGTGCCGGATAGGCTGCTGGCTAAGATATGAGAGAGAGTTTTTTATTAGAGTAGAAGGGTAATCGGCTGAGTGCTGGATAGTCTGCTGGCTGGAATATGAGTCAGAATCTTTTATTGGTATAGGAGGGTAGTCAGCTCACTGCAGAAGCATATTATCTCGGTGTCTGCTGGGCTAGAAGGATGGCCCGGAATACACAATCACACCTCAGGGTAGGCAATAGTGTTCATAGCATTCTTGGACCCCCTTAGGGGACTGCGGGGGACTGCTAAAAGCCTGGGACAAGAGGGGACGGTGAAACGTACTCAGTTCTCTTCTTTCATTCATATTGGTTGGGCAATGTGAGAAAATAACTGGATGGCATGACAACAAGCCATCTATCCTTTATACTTGAGTTTCCAAGATAGTTATCATTAGGAAGGAAGACAGGCCCCACACTCTGAGACATATTCCCGTAAGGCACAGCAGGAGATAGTGGGAGACGGTAGGGAAGAGTCGTTCACTCGAATGCGGGCGGTATGTTGCAGAACCTCCCGGATAGGATGACAGAATGCTGGCTGTCCTTGTCCTTAATACTATCTCGTTGGGCTCCTTAAGATAATGACCGGATGAAGCGACAAACGACGGTCAATCCTCCACCTAGCTCCAGACGGACACACTATTCCATTGCGAACATTGGGAGGAAATGATGGCCAGGGGTGGCTAAAGACGTGACTAACATGCCGGCTTGAAATTTGAGCCTCCTCAAGTTTCCACCTAAGTTGTTAGGATGGGCCTTATAGAGCATGCAGTTATGCAGGTTTGTGGATATGCAGGGTTGGGGCTATGGGGCTAACAGCCGGAACGATTAAAGGTATACAGCGATGTGGCTTTCGCGGCTATGCTCCTAAATAGCCTTTTTCTCCGCATTCCTGACCAATTGAGTGTATGGCACGATTGCAGTTTTCATATATTGCTTTGCTTCTTGAAGTGGGGGAGGTTGGGGGATAAGGTATATGATGGGGGAGGTTCGGCTGCTCTGATATCAGGGATATTCAAAGGCGATGGAGCAATTCCGGTTTAATATTCATGGTTGGGTAGGGGGTTAGGTTGCTGGGTGAGGCGATCGGGATCGACCCTGTCCTGCCTTTGGCGTGCGGCAGATCTCGGGAGTGTGGGGTATTGCGTAATGTGCAGCTGTGAATGTTATGGCGAAGCAGGTTCCGTCGTTCTTCGTGTACATTTCATGCTAGTGCTTTGGTTTTGAGGGAATGTGTTGTTGTTCTATAGTTATTGCATCTTCGGTACTGATTTGATTTTGCTGGCTTTGTCCTGAGCAACTGCTGTTCAGAAGAGTCCTGAAACTCTGCGCTCCCGCAAGCATCCTTATGCCATGCACTCCTGGGGGTATCCCCTTTCCAAGTGGTGTGACCATTCTCTCGGGCATTCTTCTTCTATTTGACCTGTAGGGGAAGCTAAAAACACAAGTGTGAGGGGAATCAAATTTTGTAGGCCCGAAAGGGAGAGCGTGAGAAGAAGGGAAACCCGTGCCCACTGGCCGCAGAAGCACAAAAAACGCGAAACAAACAACAGGAAACAACAAAAGCAAGCTGTAGCAAGCCGGAAGATGAGCATGCGAGGTGTAGCCAGCATCAAGGTCTTGAACCCCTAGGGGTGGATAGTTTTATATATGCCGGTAGCTCTCTGGTCCGTGTGTAGTGAGCTATGACCTCCGAGCGACCAGGCAAACATTTCTCCAAAGACCTCCACAAATTTTCCCCTGCGCTTTGCCCAATTGGCAATAGGTTGTTCCAACCTAACATTTATCTGGATAAATGCAGAATACATGTTGAGCAAGTATGAAGCTAATCATTGTGAAACTGGTGCTGAAGCATAAGGGGTAGCGGGTCGTGGCCCTTCTGTTTTGCGTGATTACGCGAACAGGAAAATATGTATCTCATAAGCAGCCCCAAATATTCCAACAGGCAGTATGTTGTGTTGCTGAAACTACTTTGGATTTTGGTCTATGGTGTTGGGGTTACGGCGGTCCATAAGGGCCCAAACTGCCGCCGAACTCAGACATCGCTTTTAGGCTTTTGGATAAGCGAAACCCACAACAACAAAAAAAAGGAAGTAATTACGAATAATTTTAATTTTCTAAGTAAGATCTCTGGTCTATGAAACGGTCACTGGGCTCCAAAGAAGAAGGGGCTGTTATGGTTCCAGACGACTATACTGTACACCAAAGAGTTTGTAACGGGGGACGCCTTGGCATTCAGCCACAAATTTAAAAAATATGCATGAGTTCAATTTCCATTTCAATCATAGTATTTTTTGAATTCTCAAGCCACATATTTTATGAATCACAAAATATCATATTATATGATATTGAACCTGAGAAAAATGCTATGTATTTGTCATACTATACAATTCAAAGCCTTCTTCTTATTTATTTTACATTATTATCTTGGTGATTTATCCAAACTCCAATAATTACATATGCTGTGGCTCAGCATTTTATAAAAACTATTATTTGATCATGGATTGAACCAGAGTC
>Ga0307507_10008759_pt1 | contig 13824 bp, 8 predicted proteins | sample 7_EM_MG_FD_207223 | JGI IMG/M metagenome (GOLD analysis project Ga0307507, IMG submission 207223) | Populus trichocarpa ectomycorrhiza microbial communities from riparian zone in the Pacific Northwest, United States - 7_EM | ecosystem: Host-associated > Plants > Roots > Unclassified | place...
TGTTGCGCACAACTTGAAGTCTCTTAAGGTGGAATTGACTGTCTCAGTGACACCTTCTCCGGAGAAAAACACTAAATCTCTCTATACTGTCAGAACAAGAGTAAAACGCTGACAGGTTCCAAAATTTCGGACACCACAATGCTGACACTGACAAAACAGTGGTTTGGTGGGACAGGACACTCGATGCTGACAGCTGACCGTTCACATTGACCTGGCCGCTACAGTACTATTGTAAGAACAAATACCTATCCCGTTGCCAGGTCAAGGATAACGACTCATATTATCAAACGTTGGATATGTTTATCAGGCAGATACATCCTTAGGGTAAGAGATACTACTAGTATAAGCATGGCTCAATGACAGTCAACAGGAAAGTCCCTCATTTCCAAAGCAATAACTTGTATTACAACCCGTCCCGTTAGATTGCCTATAGGACATGCGGTTATACAGTTGTGCGGATATGTGGATAAGCAGGTTGCAGCTATGTGGCTAGGAGATATTCGATTATAGGGCATGTGGATTTGTGATGTGCGGCGATTAGGCACTTAGCAGTGGGTTATTGTTTTCACATTCTATGCCATAGGCATAGGGTATTGGTTTCATAGTTTCGTTGATGCCCATTGCCATTGGGCATTAGGTATCAAGCATTTGGTTCCATGGTGTTTCTTTCATACCCTATACTACTAGGCATACGGGAGTCGGCACACTGTCAGGGCATAATCTTTAGGGATCACGAAGGATTATGAGATATCATATCAAGATGGTTCTAGATTGCTTGAGATCGCCAGGGATCAAGATTTGTCAGCTTAGTGTGTTTCTTTAGGGTTCGTTGAGTTTCGAGAGTATTTTGTTGTTAGTTAGACGGAGAGATATATCTCCTGGCCCGCCCTCAGCTAGAGAGAGGGTAGCCAACTAGTCCACCACCTTCTTCAATTTCCGCCGCTGCGCTTAGAGCCCATTGTGATCGCATTTTTGGTCTTTCCTTCTTTCGTACTTTCTTTAAGTTCCAACACGCCCAGGATATCAAAGATGGAAAAGAAAAAGAAAAAAAGTCAGGTTCCGCTGTGGGGCAAGGCGGGATTCGGTCCAGGTCCGGATCACAAATACACTACCGAGAGCAGTTGGGCACTAGTAAATTGCTAAGTGTATAGCGGAAGAGTTCTGTAATATATGGTTCATACCTTCTGATTATCTGATTCAGGCACTACACCAGACTTTCATGCCAGCCGCCTCGAGCCCTATGGGAGCTTGACCCAGCGTGAGCCAGTGAGGGGGGAATGGCCGAGTGAGTGCTAGTGATTTTTAAACTCTTCCGCTTTAGCGTGAGGGGAGTCGTCTGGGTGATGGAAGACATATGTGTGAAGCGAATTTAATGACGTCCAGCTAGAACAACGAAAACCATTTGAACAAGCTCCAGAAGCTAATTGGCATTTCCATCTCGAGTGGTGGTTACACCCTTGCAAGTGGTCAAGCTGTTAACTAACAACCTAACTCAAACACTCCGAGCTCTAAAACATACCGACCGCCAAAGGGAGGCTACCAAGGGCAGAGAACCAATTAAATAAGAGAAACATATTTGGTTTCCTGCAACATAGCTTCAGACCCGGATGTAGCTGATATCCGGCTACACCAGATCAAGGAATATGACACCCTCTGGCAGTGCTGGTTTTTAGCACAATCACGGTCTTTAGTACTTATCAACCATAAGACAGGAGATATATTTCAATTACCCAGCATAGTGAAGGGTACAACAGGGCAGTGCCAAGAAGGCCAGATAATGCTCAAATTTCATAAACAAAAAATTCTATTTCTATTCAATTCTCCGACAAACCCCCACTCTCCACACTTCATTGACTACCCCTAACACCCCCCTTCCCCAGCCCAACCGATTGCCAGACACCCTCCCCTTTAAAATCACCCCCTCAAACTCAATAGCGCCTCCGCCGCTTCCAAATCCCTAACCTCCCTCTCCGTCTTCTCAACCTTTGCGCCCAACTCGTGCAACTCCCCATACATGGGCTCGAGGACATGCTTCAACATTTCAGCCCTATAGGCGATCTGCTCAGCAGTGTACTTGACCCCGCGAGCATCCTCTTGGTGCCTACTAAGCTTTGTCTCGATTCTCTTAGCAACAGCTTTGTAAGCTTGTTGGTACTGGGTTAGTTCCTTTAGGAGCTGAGCTGAGGCTTGGATTCTGTCCATTTCTGTTTTGCTGTGTGTTTTTTCTTCTTTTCCTTTTGCGATTCGATTTTTTGTCTTTGCGTTATTGCTGATGATCAAACTGTGCTGGAATGGATTGAGGTGGAGGTGTTGGTTTTGGCCTTTATATAAGGAGAGAAGCTACGTTAGTGAGGGAGCTAAGGTAGAACTTGAATTCTTACTATGTTTTCAAGATGAGAGCTTGACTTGCGAATAGGTTTTTAGCGATTCCCTCCTTCGGATAATCAGAAACAACTTATACTTCCGTGAAACATAGCCTTAGACACAATAACAAGTCTTGTCATATCGGGGGGTCCCTGGCCAAGGGGGTAGATTGCGGTAGCCTTCGCTAACTTGAGTATTAGGTATTATCCAAGCACCCTACTAGCGATGGCAGCCAACTGAACCATACACCAGTTGTAAAACATCCAAAGCAAAAGTGCAACCACTCCGACTCCGTCAGTTTCAATTTTTTGTTCGACTTCTTGGCACCGATGTGCCCCAGATGCTTTGTTTACCTTCTCTATGCCAAGTAAAGTCCGTTAAGTGATGGGGTCGTGAGATAAGAGGAGGACGGGGTTCATGTCCTGCCCTAATCAGGGTGATATTCATGCATAATCACTCGATTAAGTATAGGAAGCGCAATCAGGTTTTCAATACAATCCGAGAGTGCTAGGATGGAGATCCTAGCGCGGCCGCCGTGTTCAATGCAACCGATCGAAGCCTTACTATTACCCCAGACGACGACATCTCACTATGGTAAGTTATATGACTAGGTACTTATCAGACGTCGAGAAAGGGCAGGAATTGGGAAACAAGCAAATCATCCTCCTACTATCCTCAGAATCACTTCCCCGCGTTACGTGTGCGGGCCCACAGCAAAAACCCTCATTCTTAGCAGACATAAAATCCTTGGCAATTACACCCGGCACCATCGTATGAGCAGATAACTCAAAGGGTCGAACTTTGACGAAATTGTGTAATAATATTTTCCTACAAGTTCTAGCCGCCCGAGGCATGCTCACCCTAGCCTCTACGAACATCTAAAAGTATAGAGCATAGAGAAAGGCTAAGGCTAAGAATGAGCATTAGGGCTAACTTAGATACTAGGTTACACAGATCAGACAAAGGATGATATTGAGCGCTATTGTCAGCGACAAGTGGTCTATGAAAAGGTTTAAAGATCCTAGAGGTCAGAGTCTTAAGAACATGAGAAGAATGGTAAGTAGAGGACCACATGTATAGCATGTCAAATGAGCTTGAGATTAAGGCAATATTTTAGACTTGTATTTGAGTTAGAAGAAATGCACCTTTAATTCCAAGTTTTGAACAAAGCCCTACTTCATTGATATATACTATAGCTCTAGGGGGTAGTCTAATAAATACTTGGCAAGAGATAGAGTATACAATTGAGGATTTGGTTTTTCAGTACTATAATGCAAAAATATATACCATGTAGACATTATAACTTGGACTAAAGAAAACAACATACAGGTTATGAAATAGCCTCCCAATTCACCTAACATTAACTCCATTGAGCACTACCCAAAGAGGCTTAGGGAAAACCCGCATAAGCGATGTCCTGATATTCACTAGCCCAAAGGTGGCTCGGATACTATTAGGAGACGCATAGTAGAAACTCTTAATTATGTTTGAGCCAAGAATATCGATAGGGATTTTTTTTCCAGAAAGCCATGAGAATCAATGCCTAGGAGGGATAGCTGCAAGCTGCAAAGGAATTGTATGACAAATATTAGTTTTTCTTGAATTTTTTCCTTTCAATCCGTATTGTCTATCCTCAAGCTCTGATTTAAATTGAGCCACCGGGTGGGGTGCGGTGTCAAATATAGATTATGCGCACACCCGCCGCTGCATTAGCTGACCGAAATATCCATCAACGTGCCTTATGTCCTATACCGTCGTATTTGCATCGGAGTCTCTTGCATATTCCATAGTAGGAATTAGTGTGAATAAAATACAAGATACTTATAAAATGGATTTGTTGGTACCAACCGCTGGAATCATCTTGCTAACCCAGAGACCAGAGATCTTCTTCTACGGGAGAGACATCTCAAAGAACGCCCAGCCTTGCTGTTTGATTTTAAATTCGTAGAAAAGAAGTTTCTAAAGCGGCAGCCGATGGATACTCACGTTAAAGTATCGGGCTGTCTAGGCCTTACGTAGGGCCTATGATTGGCCATGTTTATCTAAATCTGGCCCAGTGATCTACTGAAGCAGAGAACAAAAAAAAGATATATAAGGTGTGGTTTATCCTTGATGGTATACAACGAAATCCATTTCTCCAATCTTACAACCGCCCCTCCACGCCTTTCTAGAACCTCGGCCACTATGACACCTAGAAGCACCCCTTCCAAGCCCCATCGGTTTCCTTTACTCTTATCTCATCACCAGCTGTCACTCTTATGTCCCATATACTGTTCGGCCTAATTAGTGATGAGCCCCACACTTTTTCTCTCTCTTGTACCTCTCTTGGCCAAAAACCACTTACAGCCATCAGAGCTCCCCGTCTGGTTGCCCTCCAGAATGCGATCCCCGTACCCAACACGAATCTCCCCAAGCAGTAGGACACACGTGCCAACTCCAGACTGAACTCAGAAAGGATATATTATCTAAAGGGATGGCCTTAATCAAATTTAGCACCCTATAGAGCGATGGAAACTACAGTCGCACCTCGCTATAACGAAACCCTTTGTACTGGAACCTCGCTGTTACGAATGAACCTTCTGAAAATTTATACCCATGCTCCCATTCAAACAGACCTCGCTATAAGGAATTCCTTCTGAAACCTCGCCATAACGAACGAAAGAACCTGAATTCTGGGCTTTCGTTATAACGAGGTGCGACTGTACTGGCATTGGTGAAAACTGCGATAGGCCACACCTAGGACTGCTTACAATTTCCGCTACGCTGCTGGTAATGATAGCGACGGAAGGATTTTATCTGTCCAAGACATCCCAGGATCGCCCTAGGGCCGCGAGTGGAGATGTATCAAGGGTATCCAACCAATTGCCCTTGGAAATATTTACAGTATCATACACCGTAGGAAGCGTTATTTGGTTTAAGTCTTAAGTTACGGTACAATCCTTGGCTCCCTAGCTACAAGTGGGACGTGCAACAAAATTTAATACGAGTGTCCGAGCACCTTTCACCACCGGTACTCGGATAGCGGGCTTTTTGGCAAGTTATTTCACAATTTCCCACGGCATCCTTGCTCAAGTCCCATTGCCCCCAAAACCCGATCCCTCATGAACTGACCTAGAACAGGACAACCTACAACCGACCAAGTTTCCAAGGCTAATGATAGACCAAATTTCTCCTCTCTCTCGAGAAAAAAAAATCTACTAAAAGCTCGGTTCTCTTGGTGCGGTACTGGAGATTTCGAAAAGCCCGAGCCCGGTCAGTTCCCGAACAGCTAGATTTTACGGTACAAGTAAGTTAATTTGGCGCTACGTGATACCGCCCCCACGTGACAATCACTAATCCGTACAAATAGATGAGGCAAAAGGAAGCAGAGCATCATATCCGCATGATAACTTACTCATCCCATGAGTTGAGAGTAAGTGAAGCGAGGGAGATATGATTGGCTCGCAGGCACTTTGGCCATCCAGAGAGCCCCAAGTGCCCGAATACAAGGATTAAAGAAATATATGGTGCGTGTCTGAGCGCCAATATACCCCCCTATTTCCAAGTACTGATTGCCTGGGACAAGTAGTATTTCGGAACCGCCGTGGCACAACAGGAGGAGTACCGTGGGATCTAAAATAACTATAAAAAAAATGACAAACCCTCCCAGAGGACACAGCTCGAGCATAGCAATCATTCGAGATTCCAAGGTAGAGGGTTCACCTGACTCTCACGAACCTCAAAAAAAAAATAGCCAGGATCAGCCCTTCGTCTAGTTGCACTCACCGAATTTCGGCCAGTAAAAAATGATATCACCTCACTTATGCTGGCCCCCTAAGTGCTCGAGTACCGGTACAACTACTTAAGTGCTCGTATAGAAGCACAGGCCAACTAGCGGGGTAGCCCGCTAACCTGCCAATTCCACAGAGGGAAAGATCTTCAGCGTCAGTGCCAGGATAGTTGGCAGCATACCAGGTTACCTGAATATTTGAGAAAATACTCCTGAAAAAAAAAACTTTCCCCCGCGGGGCAGTTGCTTCCCAATTGAATTACCATACTCGGGCAGGAGCAAAAGCATACTACTCATTCAGCATGATCAAGGGCCACCCATCCCTGCAAGGTGAGAACAACACTGCAGGCTGTTAACACTCAAGTACTTTGCCATATAACCATACCAAGGACACCACATGGCACCATCACTCAATTCTGAGTGTTCTTGTATCATACTTTGTGCAGGAAAAATCTTCACCCTAGCGTATCGGGATGTGGTCGTGTCAATCGTCGTCCACCCCACCAATCATCCAGTCTCACTCGTTACAAGTTTTCTATCGATCTTGAGAATTCACCGGAGAGGCTAAGGATCAGACATGAACGGAATATGCCTAGTAGGGGAATGTGGGATGGGTAATTTCTTCCTAACTTATTGTATTGACGAAGTAATACGTTCCCATCCGAAGCTGGATTTCCTTACACGTTCCCATTGGACCAGGTACTTGATGCTAAAGTTGGGAGATCGCGGGGGCGGGGATTGAAATTGTTCGCCGGTGACTTTGAATCAGGATTTCTTGTAAATATCCTACCAGACAGCTCATGAGGATTGGTTATCGGATGCTGAGTTACCAGCGGCGGAACCCTGTTCTTTATGGCTCTTCGGGGGGCAGCGATATCGTTCGTGGAAATTCTGTCCCGCTCGGCGACGGCGAGATGCACGTCCACTTCACAATCCACTGGCAGTCGCGACAAGTGCTGTGCCGGGCCCGATCAAATCACCTTAAACCAGCAATTGGTGGGATAAAAAGCACGCGCAGTGCGTAAGGTAACACGAGCCCTTCAAACAATATCCAATTTTAATTCAACCGTATCGCGCAGTATTCTACCGATCGAATATTTGTGCAGGCTACAGGAGACAAAACTATTGCTTTTCTCACCTCGCTTGGCTTGTCCAATCTCTGCTGGCGGTTCGCTTGAGGGTGCCGCGAGCATTTGTGAGAGAAAGCAATCGTTCTGGAGTTTTGTTTGTGTTATCTGCTCGTTTATGACATGCTCGAGTCTCTAGAGTGCGGGAGTGTCCGTGCTTGTGTGGTACGAGGTGGCGCTTGAAGGCTGGCGAAATTTCAGGGTGAGTTATTGGAGTAACTGACGGTATCACCAGAATCAAGGCGCTTTGATCGAGTTACAATCAACGCGTTCAGAAATCTGCATCAATCTCCCTGCCGACTGATCCATACCCCGATGCCGAAATGACATGGCTGTGGCTTGAAAGGTGTTCCTAGATAAGCGGCAAAGGGGGCTTTGATCGGGCAGTTGTGGGTGCAATACTAAAGGCATCTACGCATTGCAACATGACTTATTTGTGTGTTGATATGTCACAATAAGATATATCTTCCAGTTCCTCAGGTATCTATCTCTTTCTATTCGTCAATTTAAAGATGCTTCAATTAATAGCCACGATCAGCTTAAAAATATTCCCTCTACGGCCTTTTCTCGCCCCCAATGTTGGCTCGTCTTGAATCTTGAACCTTGGATCCCGATTGGTCGGTGCTCGGTAAAACCAAGTCGGCGACCTGGCGATCTACCGAAGGATGCAGGCAGGGTTAATTCAGCCTCCCAGCTGGCTAGCACTAAAAATCATACAGCGCATTGGAAGGATATTAGAGATGAACCAGGGGTGAATTGGATTGTTGCATGGTGGATCCTCCATACTATGGGGAATTTCAGCTGTGTTTGAATCATTCCATGCTGATCTTCTCTTTTTACGCTACCATATCTGAAGCGAAGCCACAGACCGATTGAAGGAGAATGGGTACCCATGGGAGGTGGGGGGATGGCCAGAGCCTCATCCAACGCCAACTATTTGGTGCAATTTACTTGTTTTTCCCTACGATTTTTTTCACTGGGTCATCCTTGTCGGGTACCTAAGGCGCGAAATCCAGGCTGAGCCAAAATGTAAACTCGGGCTGCTGGGAGGATATATTGTACAGGAAAGGAAGTTGGTTTATAATAGGGAACCCACCCCCAGCCCGGTGTTTCCCTTCTCCTCCTTTAACTAGAGGCCGAAGCCAATTTCTAGACATCATCACCTTGGTTCATCAGGCGCAACAATGGCAGTAAGAGAGTCTCGTCGTTACTTTGACTTCTGCATGCTAGGGCCTCGCCGTACGATTAAAAGACCACCGCCGCCCACTGCAGTCTGTGAGGTTGTTCTTCCACGAGATGTACACTCCCGGATCCTGGGGCACTTGGAAGCGTTACATAAGGATCTCCTCGAGCCTTCATGCCCTACTTGCCTGGCGAGAGATCTCTCATCCTACTCGAAAGTGTGCATGGAATGGCACGCAGCTGCCGTACCACACTTGTTTGTTACCACAATGTCTCCACACGGTATCCCAGGGTTAGGTGCTGACAAGTTTCAAATAATAGATACGGTAAGATATTTATTGCGGGAGCCGATTCACCCGAGCTTAAGAAGAGGATGAAAATGCGGAATGGATGCCGAGCATGGCTTCTCCGAAAGACACTACTTGTTAGGCCTGATTTTGCTGCCATGGTCAAGCAATTGAAATTGCCTGAGTACCAAGACTTGACGGCCAAAGAGAGCAAGGAAAACAACAAGCTTGTGGCATCAATAGTTCAGCTGTGTCCGCACCTGGAAAGGTTGGAGGGGCACTATCCGGTGTATAAAGTGGGTGTGAAGGATAACATCCAGGCCGCGCTTCTCTCTCGAGACTTTTTGAAGGAGCATATTTGGACGATTGGGTCCGAGGGACCTATGCAGTTGGCTCAGTCAGAATCCTTCGCGAACGGGCATATCCGCTGGACTAAGCTAGAGACATTGGTCTTGCAAGGAGGACCTGGGAACAAAGCCGGGTCGATGAGCCACCTCACATTCGCGGGTGTATTCGAACGACTTCCCTCGCTCAAGAAGCTCCTTGTAGCTCGGTTCCATGACTACGAATTCGATAACAACACTCTCCTGGCTATACCAGACCAAATCGAATACCTACGATTAGAGGAGCTCCCTGGCGTGACGGACGCAGGTGTATCAGAGTACGTCGACCGAGTCTCCGTCTGCCGAAGGATCCGCTCGTTATCATTGATAGAACTCGAGCTACTCTCGACACTACTCATTTCCAAGATACTCTCCCGCCTGACCCACCTGGAGAAGTTCACACTGGTGCAAACTAGCAGCCCACAGTTACCCCCGCAGTCATCAGCGAAAAAGGCCAAGCCAACGTTCGCATCGGCAAGCCTACAACTCCTCCACTGGGATGTACTAATCCCCGGACCAGCCAACGTTCTACTCGCCCGTAGCATCCACTCCTCCGCCTTCCCCGCCCTAAAGGCCGTCCGCGCGCCATCGGACCATCATGGCATCATCCAGGCCGTCTGCAAACCACTCCAGCATATTGTCCTCCCCTTCGACAAAATCGAAGCTCGCCTCTTGAGGGCGCGGCAAAAACAGCGGGAAGACGAATACTTTTACCCAGAAACCCGCTACTCCCGCTCACTCCCCCAAGCGCGGATAAACGCACAGGAGAGAATTGAAGCGGCAAGGGAGAGCACATTTATGCGCATCGTGGTGACTGAGGGCGCCGCGAAGAAGGAAGGACTAAGCGTCGACTTGAAGGCATTCATGGGAGACTGGAAGAGCAAAGTCCAGTACGAACTGTTACCGGATCTTTGGGGCGACGAGTTTGCTGTTCTGACTGTTTCGGGCCTACTTAATGCCCGGGTATCGACAGAATGGAGGCCGGGCGATGGGGTGGAGATGTGCAGTGGCAGGTGGAATTCTACGAGCTTTGCTTCTGGAAGAGGGATTAAGTGGTGGGGACATACTAAGCGGACTCCCGGGATGAGGGATATGGAGTTGGCTATGCTGTTTTAGCCCTTTGGGCATTATTTCTTTTGTGTGATTTGCTGGTTGGAGTTTTTTGCTTTTGGGATTTTGGGACTTGGGCGTTAATGAAGATATGGGAGGGGGGGAAAGGGAAGGAAAAAGTTGCAGAGGTTATATTAGTAGGACAGGAACGTAATTAACTTAATTGAGTGACTAAGAATCTGATATTAATCAAATATGTTGTGATTTTATCTGTGTGATATCTTCTCTATGGACGATGGTTTGATATAGTTGTATTAAAGCTCTATGGTCTCTTACTAGGTAGCTCCTCCTCCGGCTGCTCTCATATTTCTACCAAGTATCGTCTAAAAAAACAACTGCACAACCTCCTCCCTCAATTCCCACCTCCCATCTTCCTAACCCCAATCCGATCACTTGAAATTCCCCTAATACTCCCCCCGCTGTGTAATCATCCAAGCAAGACTCATCGAAGAAACGATCAATGGTCCCGCCAGCCCAGCACCCAGCCTATCCTCCGAGTTAGCCACAATCCCCCCTCTCAAAAGACTTCGGGAGAGAGAGAAAAAAAAAAATCACAATACTAACCCAGCACTCCCAAAAACTAACCACTCACTAACAAAGTGCAACCCAGCAACAACATAGCTCCAGATCGCGAGATCGTAAACGACGGGATCATGAATGTAGTAAGCAGCGTAGACGCGCAGGACTGCACTGAGCACGGTCCATGTGCCGAAAGTGCGCGACGAGAGCGCCGTCACGTCGAGTGGGCGCGCACAGTATATGCGTTTGTTGAAGCGCAGCGTTAGGTACGCTTGCACGGAGTTGCCGAGCGCGACTATGGCGACGAAGAGCAGCCATTTTGGAAGTAGGCCGGGGGTTTGGGGGAGGTAGGCTGCTAGGTGGTCCATTTTTTATTTATTTTTCAGGGTTTCTGGTTTGGGTGATGTAGTGGAGTCTTTCGTTTTTTTTTCGATTTGGTTTGCTTGTAGGTGGTGGGAGTGAGGCTCTGTGGGAGAAAGAAAGAATGGGTGGTTGGGTGGATGGGTGATTGTTGTTGTTCACTTAGGGGTGACGTGGGGAGAAGCTTAACCATGTCGTTTGGTTGAGTCTGGTTGGATCCGGGGTTTCCGGCTGCCTTCCTTCCTATTGTCGATCGGTCCCTTTTAGCTGGTGTGCATCATTGGCAAGGAAGATACCGTATGTGCTCGTATGATGAGGGACATCTACAGATAGCTGGAGCACAACAACTTGGACCCTCAAAGGATTTCCAAGAACCAGTCCGATGAGGATTAACTTACTGCTCTATTAGATGGTGGGGTAGCTGAGTCTCCGCCTGTGAACAGGGGGGAGAAAGGAATATCTAAACCTTTCATAGGGATATTGAGAGGTATTCCCAACTTCTAGCGGGAGCACGGACCTTTTTATTATTACACTGTTGATTTCCTTGGCAGAGCAATGAATAGAGGTTCGCCAGGTTGTTCACCTATAATGGGGATACACCTGGCAAATCAATATACTATTACTAAACCAGAATGAATGTCTGTTCCGGCTACAGAAGCGGCTCGCCATACTTTGTAACTTTGCTCCTGCAAACGATAAACGATCCAGTAGAGCATCGGCATCGCGGGCGAAGCCGATAGTCAGTCTCCGATTGGGGGATTTGTTTACCCCCCTTCCAATTTGGTAAACTGTGGGTTTCTTGTTCATGCGGGCAATTTGCCGTGCCGATCATTTCTCTTATTATGGTTTTATCTCACTTTTGCTTGATAAGGATTAAGCATAAAGGAAAATGCCCTTTCATGTGCGATAAGGAAACTGAACAAAAATGATGAGCCAGAGCAATGCAGTTCTCGCGACACCGATGAGGCGCGAAGCTACAGTCTTTGCCACCGGAAAGCAATGCGTTAGCCACCACCCTGAGGTCTCGGAATGGAGAGGTTGATCTCCGTTCAATTGTCATGGAGTTGTGCTGTGAAAGAGTGATGGTTTGCGTTTTGGTCTCATGGCTTGGTATGATGCCGGGGGTTTGCTCGGGGATGCTTGGGTTTGTTTTATCTACCTTGAGAAGCATTTGTTTCTATTCAATTGCCTTACATAGGGTGTAGATTGTAGCCTTGGTGGGTTTGGTTGTTTGGTCGTTCAGGGGTGTTACGGTTGATCGTTGGGATGGGGATTTACTCCAGAGGTCAGGATATCGGTACTTGTCCCAGGCAAGAAGTACCCGGAAAAGGGTTGGGATATAGAGTGGAGATGGGTACCGGGGCATGTTGGAATAAGGGAGAATGAGGAGGCGGATAAGTTGGCGAAGGAAGGGGTATATATGAAAGTGGAAGATGGTGACGAGGTATTGAGTTGGGGGAAGTGGGGACAGAGGAGGAAGGAAAGAATAGAGAGGGTATGGAAGGAATATTGGAAGAAAAAGGAAACAGGAAGGGCGTATTTTGGAAGTGGGAGAAAGGACGAAGGACATAATGGGAAGAGGAGAGAGAGTATATTTTTGTTTTGGATGAGAACGGGGCATGGAAGGATGAGGGGAACAAGGTACAGGAAAGGGAGAGGGGAGTGTGATTGTGTAGGGAAAGAGGTGGAGGATAGGGATCACGTGTTGTTGAAATGTGAGAAGTGGAATAGGGAGAGGATGATATTGTGGAGTGAATGGGGAAACACGGGAAAGAAAGAGGAGTGGATGAATGTTATTCAAGGAGGAAGGAATAGAGGCGGTGAGTGTTAGGGGTAGCCGGTAAGGTGACTTATGATACCGGACTAGGCCTTATGCTCGATAAGTTCTATAGATGGAGAATCTTGTCTAGGAAGGCTCGTAATAAAGTGTAACTAAGTTACTCGCGTAGTTGTAAAGGTAATGAGGAAATAATAATTTTTTAAACTTATTATATTGATAAGATCTCTTCTCCGGTGCTTGATGATTCTTTTTAAGCAAGGAAGGCACTTCAATATTTATATTCCGCGTCTGAGTGTTCGCGGGCTACATGTTCTAACCATACTATCTAAGTATCGACCAAACAAAATTCTCTAAACTCGTAAGTGCGAACACCTCTTGACCCTGACAACTGTTCGACTCCATACTCAGATTATGAAGACTTAGACTACCATATTATTGTGAGGGTGTGTCAGTCCCGTGAATAATAGGTCAGTTTAGAGTATATGTAGCCGACTAATGCCAACGTAGTAATATCTCTTCACCGAACCATATATGAAGCGGCCAACTTCAAAGGTGTCAGACCATTCAATGCGCAAGAGTCCGTCACTGTCTGTGCATCAGGTTTCCGAACTGACCTGTGGCAGCAATCACTCAAATAGCAATTTGCGCTCACTATCTTATGTTCGTACTGAGTGGTTCTGAGCGGGCCCGGAGGTCTCCGCTATGTATCTTCTGGTATCTTCATACAATATTTTTACTTAAGTGTTTATTCTAATTCCGTCCGTCATCTTAGAGAACTCTCGTTCCTACCCTATGGGCATCCTAAAACGGGAACACACACTCAAATCTCTCAGACGTCTTTGCGCTATTATCGCCGTCATTATATGACTTGTTGCATAATTATATTTTAACTAATAATAACTATGACGCGGCTGTGAATCGAACACGTGACCTTATAGTCGGA
>Ga0307507_10008760_pt1 | contig 13821 bp, 4 predicted proteins | sample 7_EM_MG_FD_207223 | JGI IMG/M metagenome (GOLD analysis project Ga0307507, IMG submission 207223) | Populus trichocarpa ectomycorrhiza microbial communities from riparian zone in the Pacific Northwest, United States - 7_EM | ecosystem: Host-associated > Plants > Roots > Unclassified | place...
TACTACCTTACTTTATGACCTCCTTGGGAACCACTGCTGCCGTAACAAGCCTACGGACGCGCTAGTATCGCAAACTTAACTCTACTACTGTAGAGTTATCAAGGGGCGCCTGGTACTCGCCCCTTTGCCTTCTATTACCATTTCCTTTGCAACCCGGAACTGGTCTAGTACATTTTGGCTAATAAGCCACTGGGTAACCGCCTTGAGACCTTTTTGTGTTGAGAGTAGTGTATTATAGTTCTCTGTGCCAGCTACTGAGAGCATTGCTTCTCGGTTGGTGCGTAGGGGGCATAGCAGTATTACGTGTTTTGGTGTCTGTCTTGGCCAGCCACATTCGCATCTTGGGCAGGTAGTTATATATTCTAGTAGGACTAGTAATATAGTAGAGTTTAGCATGCCTGCTTATCCAGGCCTCTACCTTAGTTTTCTAATGCAATATCCCAGGCTATAAGCAGTTGGCTGCCACCACTAATCACACGGGGGGTTTCACCAGTTCTTTCGGATAACGAGTATCCTCCCAGAGCTGGTACGCTTTCGCACGGCTTAAGAGCCTTCCATAGCCTCTAGTTTCATACCTCTCTTCATTGTTTCCGCCGGTACGGGCATAAGCTGCCATTTCTAGGGGTCGCAACTCCCGTCTCACGCACCTACTGGCGTAATCCTACGAGGGTGTCGTGGCTGCATCCTGCAATATAGCCTTAGGTACACCTTCTACGGTCGAGGCCCGGCCAAAGCCTCTCCCGCCTAAGTAACTCCTGTTTGCTCCTTAAGCATATCTCACCAGCGTACCGCCCTAGAGACGAACGGTTCCGTCTGTTAATATACCAACACGCGCATCCGTTCTCTCGAGCCACGTAGCAGTCTCTCCGGCCAGGACGTGATCCTACCTGCCAACTAGGTGCACCAAGGGTCAGAGCCCAGCTAAGGGGTGAGGTCCTTGGAGCCAGCAGTAGCTACTACGCACTACGCCCCGCGGGAGGTTCCCGTTTCGCGTTGCCTGTAAGAGTCTCCTTATAACAGGCCGACCGTGTCTTGCAGGAGAGGGGCCGTAGAGGCACTAGGTCCCATACCAGACAACCTACTCCCCCCTCTCCTACTAACCAAGTTTGTGTCCCCCCCTTTTATAAGCTGGCCTGTGTCTCTAACTGTCGAGTCCTTGTCCGACTGGCCTGTGTTTCCCCTATAGCCTCCCCCATATATATGCATCGGGTTGCGTGCACCACGCCTATTAAGATCCTCCTGTGAGTCGCCTTATGTATATACGCATTAGGTTGCGTGCACTACGCCTATTAAGACCCTCCTGTGAGTCGCCTGTAAGTTGACTGTAGGTTAACTGTAAGTCGACTATAAGTTGAGCGCCATGGGGCCGTTGAAGCTGGCCTGTGTTTCCGCTGCCTAGAGCTTTGCCCGTGTTTCCTCCTCGTTAAGCCGTCTGGTCGCCGTCGCGTCGCCGTCGCGTCGCTGTCGCTGTACCAGGTCGCGCGCACCACGCCTATTAAGACCCTCTTCTGAGTCACCTGGGTACCGGATACCAGATAGGCCCTTGGAGGGGCCTTAACGAGTTCTCTAGGTAGGGCCTTAACAAGTTCTTCGCGGTGGCCTTGGGGCCTTAATAAGTTTCGTACAAAGTATCTGTGACGCGTTAACCTTAACAAGTTCTTATAAAAAGAGGTTCCCTACGCCCTTGTTACGCACACTTCGCGATTTTAGAGCTAGTGCAAGCCCAAGGGTGTCCTGTTATACGCCTAGGACGCGTCCACGTCGACTGGCTGGATAAGGCCAGTTTTGGGCCTGGCTGCGAGCCAGGTAGTCGTATATCGGGCGGTTTTCGTATCCCAGTTTCCCTTAATGGGCCTCCCTAGATGGTAGAACAAGAGCTCCAAGCGGAGGCAGTGAGGCTCCTGGTGTTGTTAAGGGCGATGCTTTATACGCGTCACGGGCTCATCACTATAGAGTCGAACGACAGCGCTGCACGCGCTGCGACGGCTCTCTACCATCGCCTCTGCACTTGGCCATCAAGAGGAATAAGATTCCAGATGATGTTTCCACCCGCGGCGACGTGGACGCGTGCAGTAGGGCTTCGCGGGCAGTAACGCTTAATAAGGGAGCAAGGTTAGTATATTAAGGATAGGGTAAAGGATAGGGGTAATAAGAAGAAGGTTATTGTCTACTATAAGAAGGAGTTTGCGTATACGCGTTAAGTTTTAAAAGAGCATAATATAATACGGTATTAGGTAGATTAACTTTCGGGTACCTAGCGGATAGGTAACTAATAATTACTATAGCAAAGTCTTGGTAGTTCTGGTCTATACCAGCCAGCCAATATCTCTGTTTATTTTAAGCTTAAGTATATCTTTATTAACTACAAGCTTACACCTTAAGAACTTTATTAGTACTGGTTTGGGCCTAATATTAGTATTAAACATTTAAGGATCTCTACTCTATCTACACCTTATTAGCCTACCCCTGTTTTTATACTTACCTATACTCTTACTAAGGGATCTAGATCTTATTCCTATTAGCCATTACTTAGTAGACCAATAGATACTAATCCTACACCTAGGGATAAGGCATAGTAGCTTTTAATTTAGGTATTTAGGATTAATTCTTATATATAGTAGCAGTTAGGAAGGCCTTATAAGGTATTTAGGAAGGCATAAGAACACTATTCCTAATATAGACTAATAAATAGGAATATAGTTCTAGCAAAATACCCTATTAATTCTATACTATATATATAAAAAGGCTAAGGACCTGTCCTACCTTAGGCCGTAGCCCTAATTAATCCTTATAGTTTCTAGAGCCTGTCTATTATATATCCAATTTAACCTATTTCTTACTCTTTAGGGCCTCTTACAGCCTACCACAAGCTTTCTTTATAGGTTGTAATAATATTATAGTATTAGAGCGCTTTCTATAATTTATAGATTACGGAGCTTAGTCTTAATATTCTTTTAGAATATCTTTATAATAATTAAAGTAATCCTCTGGTTCCTATATAGGGTCCTTAGCAGGCCAGCCTAGCTATTTAACTTTATATTAAAGCTTGTTCTTGACAGACTTATAGTATAGTATAGCTTCAACCTTATACCGCTCGCCCACTATTTTAGGGTGTTTAATTAGGCTTAGACAAAAGTTCTTTTCTAGTAGTGGTCTATACTATAGCTCTAGTAGATTTATATAAAATAATAAATGCATATAGGTCATAGTTAGGGGTAGCTAGAGATAGTAGGCTAGCTTACTAATTTATTCCTTAATCTAGAAGGGACCTAGGTATCTTATATTAAGCTTCTTTAATAGTTAATAGGTCTTAATATTTATTAAATATAATAGAATCTCATCGCCTACTCTAAAATGCTTATCCTAGTGCTTGCAGTTATACTAAAGTCTTTACTACTCTTGGGCCTCTTATAGGCTCTACTTTGCATACTTCTATTACTCCTCCTATTCCTAAAAGTACCCTTATACTTTCTAGTAGATATCCTTAAACTTCCTAGTAGGATCCTATAATTAATTATACGGCCTTAGCTAGTAATTACTGGGTATACTATTAAACCTAAATAGTTAAACGCTATAGGTAATCTGGATTGGTATATACTTATATAATATATATTACTTTAAATAATAAGCATACTTTATATACAGAAGTAGCTTATACTAGTTATCTTACTAATAGTTTAAATATATTTATAGGTAAGACTCTAGTTCCTAGTTCTGGCATTCCATTTACCTATCTATTTATAGATAGAAAGCTATACTATAATAGTGGTCTATCTTTAAATAAACGCATAAATCTAACTAGTACTGGCTTATAAAGACGTTGCCCCTATTAGTAATCTATTTTAAAAAAGCATTTCTTCTTAATTAGGCTAGCAAGCGCTTATATATTAATTATCTTATTAATAGGAAGGTATTAGATATACTTTAAAAACCTATTAATAAGTACTAGGACCAAATTATATATTTATCCTTACCTATCTTTTAAGGGCGGGAGATCCGTAATAAAGTCTATAGCGTAATATTACTATAGCTTACTAGCAGGAGGAACTAATTTAAATAAACCCCATGGCTTATGCCTTTGGATTTTATATACTTAACACTTTTTACAATAGCTAATAGACTCCTTTACTTCCTGCTTAAGCTTTAGCCAGTAGTATTTACATTAAAGTAATTTTACTATTTTAGCTTAACTATAAGCTCGGACCCCTAGAACTCGGCCACCTCCTAAACTCGGCCACTTAAGCGAATCAAACCCTACCACTTCTAAAGCTATCCATACCTAACCAAACCAATTTAATCTTCTACCCCTACGTGCTATTTAGTAAATCGGCCCTAGCCTTTCGATCTGACGCCTTTTAAAGCTTTGATTTTAACTCCTTTGCCCTTATTTTAGCCTTTTCCCCTCTGCCTCCCCTATACCTTGTTTAATTAAATCTATATTTATAAATTTTATATATAGATCTATAGCTACCTACCTATAAATTTTTAGGCTTTTAAGGTCCTTAAGCTGCGATCTCAGGCTATATATTTAAGTGTCTTTATATACAGCCTCTATAGTAAGTTGCTTAAGTTATTAACTTCCTTTTTATAAAAGTACTAAGTCTTTTAATTAAGGATATACTCGCTACAAAGGCCTTAAGTTATCTAATATATATTATAGGCCTTTTTTAGAGTGTCTATAATACTAAACTAATTACTATTAGATTATTTAAAGCTTAAAGCCTCTATTAAAGCCTTATCTTTAACTTATAAAGACTTAAAGCCCTTACGTGGATTCTATAGATAAATGCTAAAGGTATATTACCTAAATTTAACCATTTTGCTAAAAGCCCTTCTTTTTAGGCTTTGTAGTTATACTTAGTAAAGCAGCACCCTTTAACTAAAGTTATATTGTTAAGAAATATAAGCTCTATAATTTAGTCCTAATATTTTAATTTTATAAAGGAGAAATATAATATATTTAAGGGTTATTATATTAAATAAAGCTGTAGGAAAATAAGTTATATATTATATTATATATATTTTAATAAAAACTTAATTATATAGTGGCTTATATAGCTATTAAAAAAAAATAAGCTTTATTACCAAAAAAATTAGTTTTAGGTAAAAAAAATTAATAAATTAGTTAAATATAATAATATTTATTTTTTACTTATTTTGTTATATTATATATACTTAATAGGGTGATTTTTCTTAGTGGAATTATATTAATTAAAAGTGTTTTTCTTTAAAATTTATAAGAAGTTTAATTAATTAATTAAGAGCAGATCTTTTCTCTATAATAAATGCCTATTTATAGTTATTTAGTGACTATATAAATGTCTTCTTTTTAAAGATATCTCTAATAGTGATTTAGTTTATATACACACTTAATATAACTTTAAATTCATTTATATATTAGGTATTTTCTACTTATATATTAACCTTTCTTTATACATTTTTATAAAGGGTATAGAATTTTTCAATTTACTTTAGTTATGCCCTATTAATTTATATGCTTTCCATTAACTAGGGAAATAAATTTTTTATATAAATTTTTATTTAAAATAGCTAATTACCTATATTTAACTTAGGTGGTTTATATCGCTATTTTAATTAAAGGTTTAGATTACTATTCTTCTATAACTATATATATGGGGGAATAAATCTTTATAAATCCTATTTAAGTACTCAATTAATGTCTGAACACCTGAGGGCTGTGTATGAAGAGTCAAGGGCCTATTGGATAGGGGTTGACTTTTCAAATACACGTCGACTGATGCTCCTTAGCAAACGAGATCGGTAGAGGCCTGTAGCAGGGACTGATCGAGCTCGTCTCTCTTCGTAGATGATACGTCTCCTGATCTGTGATCACTGATCAGTGTTCGTATCACTTCCGGTGATACGTATCGCTATTGCAATAGTATTGGGTGGTAACTGATTTTGATTGATGCTTTCTTGATTCTCCTATTCTACAGGTGGAATTTGGTGGATTTCCTGAGCTCGCTTAGCTTACGTGATCGCGTGCAACTGCATTGCGAAACCTTGTTCAGACAATTAATAAGCAAGGCCCCCTGTGTAGGAGTTAATAGCTATTTATATTAGTGTATAAATTGCCCTAGAAGCGTACCACTTAATTAATCGCTTAAATTAACAAAGGGACACCGTATGCAAGTATAGCTTTTCGCGCATACTTATAAACACCAGATTTGAAATTTACGATAGCTATTTATAAGCTCTACTTATTTTGGTCTATATTGATTGATTTGTTGTGGAGAAAATAAGTTAACAAATTGGTGGGTTGATTTTGGTTAGGTGGCCGACTTTAGGAGGTAGCCAAGTTTTAGGGGTCCGAGCTTAGTAGCCGCCTAGAGGATTATTATAATTCCTTATAAGGATCTTCTATTATAGATTTGCTTCTTATAGCACCCAAACCTTGCTATATCTATATAGTAGGCCTATTAGGTCTAGTTCCTAATAGTAATACCTAGCAGCTTCCTTTCCATTATATTTCTAGTCTACTTCCGCATTAAAGATAGCATAAAAGGCGTCCCTCTATTGCACCTTATAGATAAGATCTATTAACCTTTTAGATGGTTCCTAGGTAAAAGCTGTTTTATTTTATACTACTCTAAGTATATAACTAGATAGTACTATAGATCTTATAACTTTTTAGTATATATATGTTATAAAGGCCGCTATAAGGTTAAAGTCCTTTAGTTATTATAGGGCTCTAGGTTCTAATTACTCTATAGCTTTACTTTTAGTCTAAGGGGATAGCTTAATAATTAGAGGTAATATATTACTAGGTTCTAAGAGTATATTAGGGACGTCCTATCTAGGTATATTTAGACCCTTATTAGCAACGGGCCGGGTACTAGCTAGAATATTAGTAGAAGCTAATAGGGTTTACACCACCTAAGACTTAGTGCTTAGAGCTGTAGGTACTTAAGTATTCTATACCTAAAGCTTATTCTATAATATAGAGAGTAAGATATCTATTATCTTTTTTCCTTCTCCTATTTTAAAGACTTTAGTATAATCTGGCTGTCGTAACAGTCTATTAGTAGGGTTATTTTCCCCTAGCTTATATTTAATCTTAAAATTAAATTATATAAGCTCCTCTACCTATCTGGCCTATTAAGGTATAAACTCCTTTATAGTTATAAAGTAGCGTAGATTATAATAATCTAAGAATATATAAGTGGTATAGCTTACTGTTACAGAACGAGGTTAGGAGGCTCTATAAACGTTGTAGTATTAACTAGGTATACGACAGGATATTACACAGAGGTGCAAGAGATACGTAGGTACAAGCGATCTATATACTATAGGGTGCTAAGGCTTGCTATAAAGGGCCGCTAAGCCGGAATCCGTAACACTTACATACTTAAGGTAGTATTACCACTGTTTAAAGCAGTTAACTATAGCCAGTAGTTCCTTATTATGGGTATAATACCTAACTTTAGGTCCCTAGAATTTTCTACTATAGAATACTACCAGTCTTTAATAGAGCTGAGTAGCGTCTAGATGCTTATTAGGTTGCAGTAAAATACTAATAAGGGCAAAATTTAATGTATTAGTAACTATTATTAGTAGCTAATCTAGGTTAAAATGCTATAGTAGTGGAGCTTCTATAAACTTTACGCGTAGTTCCTAAAAGGCTTCCTATACCTTTTTAGGCCATATCTATAGTTTATACCATATTAGACGCTAAGTAGGCTAATGGAAATGACATATATAATACTCTATAAGGAAGAATCTCAGGGGCTTAAAGGCCCTAAGAAGGTATCTACAAGGTGGCCCACGCGCTATCACGTGACACATTGCCGAGCTCAAAGAGACTTCCCTAAGTAGCCCCCCCTACCAACACACCCCCCCAGGCTCTATGAGCTCTGGCGAATAGGAAGCTCCTCCGGGATAACTATACTATGCTCTATAAGGTTATAGTTAATAGATAGGAGTAGTATAAGGAGTAAGAAATGCAATTAAGAAAGGTTTAAATAAAAATTAATAACGCTCAATCGCCCATCTGCTATACTGAAAAATAGAATTTATAAGCTTTTAAAAATTGGAACTAAGTCAATTGGCACTAATTCCGAGGTTCCGCTGGTCGTAGTACGATTTCCTAATTAGGCCTAGGTGACCTAGGAGACTTTGGTAACTCTAATACCCGTCTTAAACGCCTTATATGCATTCTTTGATAGAGCCTTTATTAAGCTGTCCGCTGGCTAATCCACGCCCAGTATATAGTGTAGTTTAATCCTGCCCTGCTTAATATTATCCTTAATCTTGCAGAGCTTAATATCCGCATGGCGCTCCTTTAGCACTAGTCGCTCGCCCTTAGTAAGTACTTAAACGTTCGCACTATACATATAAATCTGAATTAGAGCTAGGTCCGTGCCGTTATAGCCAAGAGCTCTTAGGAAGCTCGCGATCTTAATCGCTTCTTATACTGCCGATTTAATCGCTAGGTACTCTACCACCATGGCGTTACAGCGACTCAGTCAATCAAGGCATAAGCGCCGTAAAGAACGTGTGTAAGCCTGTACGATTGGAATGTCTATGGACTCGGATATCAAGATGAGGAACAGAAGAAGGTCGTGGAAAGGACACGTCTATATACATAGAGCCAAGACGTAAGCGAACCCTCCTGACTAGGCCCTATCCAGGTTACACGCGTCAGTGCTATAACACATGGAGAATGTCGCTACTGTTAATTACTTCTTTAAAGCCCATTTAATTGGAGCTCCAGCTAGTTTAACGAACCAGCCCTAAGTTAATTTGCGGTTATCTAGATTATTAATATAAGCTGCATTAATGTACACCTCTACGTTAATTCTCTTTAGGGTATACTACTTTCCGCTATATATTATTCCATGGTCTTTCGTGCCTTAAATATATCCAAATACTCTCTTAACATATGGTTGGTGTTTATTAGGTGGGTTAGCTAAATATCATAATAGCTTTCCTATAGCCGTTGTTATGTCAGGCCTTGTCTAATATAAGAGCCAGGTAAAGGATCTAATAGCTTTCAGGTACTACTTCTTATAGACCTTATCTGCGAGGTTATCCTAATGGCGCTTTCTTAATTAAAGACCAGTAGCCATTAGTGTCACTTTTGGCTTAATTCTGGTAAGCTTAAAAGACTTAAGGATCCTTGATATATAGGCGTCCTGCATAATCGCGATCTTTTAATTGACTTGGTCGCGTACTATATAAATCCCTAAAAAGAATCGAAGCTCTCCTAGGTCCTTAATCACTAGTATCGTCGCCGCTGCAATTATAATATCATCTACGTATAAGCAGAGATAGGCGTCCTGGTATTTGTAATGTTAAAATACGCAAGGATCTTCGTTAATTGGCTTAAATCCTATTATCTTTAGATACTCTGTCAAGGTGTTATACTATAGCAGAGGTGCCTATTTAAGGCTATATATTGCCTTTAGTAATAGATAGACTAATATATAGTTGTTGTCTTTAAATCCTTTTAGCTGTTGTATGTATATAGAGTGCTTCCTTATAAAACTATTTAGGAAGGCTGTAATAATATCGATCTGGTAAGCCTTAAGGTTATACACTATAATCAACACCAGTAGAATCCTATATATAGTCAAGGTCACTACCGCAGCATACGTGTGGTTATAGTCGATATTCGCTACTTGGTAGTTACCGCATATAACCCACTATGCCTTATACCTGATTACCTCTCCAGATATATTGTATTTAAGGTTAAATATAAACTTTAATAGCAGTACTTATGCGCCCTTTAGTCTCTTAACTAACCGATACATCTTAGCTTTCTAGTGTTAAGTCATTTCAACCGTCAGTACTTAACTCTAGTAAGGAGCTTCTAGTAACTATAGAGCCTCCTTTAACGTTTATGGTATCTTAATTTTTTGCGAAGCTTCTAGATAAGGTTCTAGAGGAGCCGGCTGCATCTATATGTGGGACGAGAATATAATCGCTATGTAAGAGACCTTCTTCTTTTAGCTATAAGTAGTTACTCTAATAGGAAGCTTCTCTAGTTTAGCAGCTTCTATCTCCACATCCCCTTTAAGCTGTTGGTTAATTCAGTAGACTCTATTATTATCTAAGTTAATGTTGTCTTGATTGTTATAGTCCTTATTATTACTTTTAGCAATTAACGGTATTATTATCTCCCTACCTGCTAGAAGGGAGTTAGTAGTTGATTTCTGGGCTGCCTTCTTAAAAGCTTGCAGCGCCTTTGCTACGTCCTTCGTAGTAGATGCATTAGTTATTTAAAATATAGTGGTATACTATCGCATATCTCTATGCAGATTAATCGCCTTCTTAAAGGTCAGCACTGACACTAGGGAGTCCCCTGACTTTGTTAAGGAGCTCTAACTTAATAACCAATTTGACTGTGTCGACGGACCTGGCTCTAGTAATAGAGGCAGCTGTAGTATCGCCCCTCTTGGACCTAGTTCTCCTAGTACTGAATTAGAAGTATAGAGTCCTTCTAGTTCTTCTATACGGTGTTCCTTTTCTTCTAATGCTTTTGCAGAAGGATAGGCAACTATAGTAACTACTATAGTAGTTACACCTGATAGTTCCGGTGGTAGTTCCAGCTCTAGTTCCTATATAGTAAGCTTATCCTCTAGTGTAGCAATTAGTAGATCTGGAGCCTTATTAAATATCACGTTGCGCGATTATATAATCTTGTTCTCAGTCGGTATCTAGACGCGATAGATGTAACTATTATTGCCTTTATAACCAACTAGACGTCCCTTTTTGGCGCGCGGCGCTAGCTTCCTTACCTATATATGCTCTGGTCCTTTAATATATACATAGGCAGTCGTACCGTAACATCGTAGATGTAGTATATTTGGTATACACATTTTGAACGGCTAGTTGTAGTACTCGGCGTTAATTTAAAACGGTAATCTGGTCTTATTTTTATAAGGTATTCTATTCCAAATTCAAATTTCTGTCTTATAAGCTTCATCCTATAGGTGTTTTGGTAGATTAGCCTTAATTATTATTAATCTAGCTATGCCTAATATAATGCTACTAATGCGTTTAGGCGTTCTGTTCTACCTAGAGGTATAAAGAGCTATACGCAGTATATTCATACCCACTAATTTAGCGTAGTTGGTAAGCTTCTTAATGCCAAACTCTCTACCACTATTGATTACGAGTGAACCGATATATTATTAAGTTTGGTTATATACTAGTTTATTAAGCTCTTAAAGCCCCTCTACGGCGATTATCTTCTTAGTTCTAAAGTAGGCGTATACGTATCTGTCGTATACTTCCATAAAGATTGCTATATATTTATTGCCCCCAACTCCCTTTAGGGTGACGTAGAAGGTGTTAGCATACACGCGTTTAAACGGATGCTAAGATAGTATAGGTATAGTTTAAGAGACCTAGCGCTTTACTAACGCTAGGTGACAGGCTTCGCATTAAGTTAACGTGCCTATAAGGTTAAAGTCGCCCATTTTGGCTACCTTCCGTAGTATATCCTTGCCTATATAGCCGAGTTGCTAATACAGTATATTAATATCGAGTTGCTGTACGGAGGCGTGCGCAATATATTAAGGCTTTGGAGCTAATTAAACCACGTATAGGCCGTTTATACAAGTTGCTCTACCCACTATAAAGTTATCTAAGTACCTCCGAACTGTACGGCCACCTATTTTCTTGTTAGGCCCAATATAGAGCTGCTTGCGCTTCTTAAGGGCTGACTCCAAGAGGAGCTTATAAGGTAATTTGGATGCGAAAAAGGCCTTAATAGCTACCATATAGGTGCTACCGTCGCCCATTAGTAAGGGTATATACACCGTTCCTTTACCAATTGTATAATGGATAGTCCCTCCAGATATTCCTATTGCGGTAGGTATTACTAGGGTCTTGTAATTAATAAACTCGCTTTAATTATTGCTTATTATAATATTAGAACAGGAGTTAAGGAACTAGTTGTCCTAATTGATGTTATCTGGATTATTAATTATAACGTATTCCACCATCGAGTGAGCCAACCCATCGAGCGAGCCACCTCAAAACTCACCAAAAATTGGAAAGTTCATACCTTTATATCTTAATAACAACTTAATTATAAATTCTAATAATTTAGATTTAGACTTTCATATATACTCTACAGCTTCTATTAAAGTTGCATTATAAATAGTTTAGTGGTTTTTAAGATATAGTAATTTAGCCTTATTTTAGCCAATAAATTTTAATATCTTAAAAACCACTAAACTATTTATAATGTAACTTTAATATAAGCTACAGAGTATGTATAAAAGTCTAAATCTAAATTATTAGAATTTATAATTAAGTAGTTGTTAAGATATAAAGGTATGAATTTTCCGGTTTTTGGTAAATTTTAAGATGGCTCGCTCGATGGGTTGCCTCACTCGATGGTGGAATACGTTAGCTATACTGCTAATAAACAGGCCTCCTGCTAAGCCTCGGCCCGTTATCCCAACTTAATTTAAGTTTAGTATAGTTGCCTTTAATTCCTGGGACGGATCTACGTATAGTATATCCTTATTAAAAGGCTTCCATATTGGGGGTTAAAGGTTTAGTTGGAGATAGAAGCACTTCTCCTTACTACTAGGATGTTTATTCCTGCAATGGACGCAGAACTTAGGCTTCCTTAATAATGTCGATCCTTCTATATTAGGTCCTGGTTGGTCTTCTTTAGGTAGCTTCTTGCTAACTAAGGACATTATGGAGGTAGCTAGTTGAGTACGACTCTTGTCTATAAGGTCACTTACTAGCTCCTCTATTGTAATAAGGTCGTCCTCCCTTGTGACTCTTCTAGCTGCCTCTTAACAATTGGCTGTCTAAATTAGAAACTTCTTCTCTATAGCATAAAGTAACCTAGTATGCGCCTGCTTTCTTAATATTGGCATTAACGCCGTATTTAATTTCCTTATACCTAAGACAAAAGCTTCTATATAGGCTTTGAGTAAGGTATAGTCTTTGCAATTAAGGTTAAGCGAATGGTTCTATATTTAGTAGTTATAAACGAGACCTTATACAGTATAGAGTGATTAAATTAAATTAAGCAAATTCTTAATGGAGTTGCGCGGCTTGCCTAATGCAGCAAGTTAATCGTAAACTAATTCTAATACTGCGCCCTTAATTACCTTAAGTCCCGTTATCTGTTTATGACGCCAATCTCTATGCTCGTCCGTCTATAAAGGTGGCTCTACAGCCGTACCTTATATTATTGGTAAGAGGTCGTAAAGCTTAAGTCGTTGTATAATTCAACGATACTATTCTTTATAATTGCTCTCCCCTTTTAATAGAGGAATAGCCCCAAGGGAGCTATAGTATTCCTTCTTTTTTTATACCGTATCCGCCATAATATATAATTAATCGGTTTAACCGTATCGTGCGTGGCGTCAATCTGTATCAGTTTATTGTGAATTTCTGTTGCACCGTGCCCGTGTCCAAATTTAAGGATATATGGCTTTGTGTCGACCAGTTAATTTAGAAAAATAAAATAGCAGCTAATAGAGCTTTAATTAAAGCTGTAAGAGGGCTTATAACCTATTAGACGCTAAGTAGGCTGATGGAAATGACATATATAATACTTTATGAGGAAGAATCTTAGGGGCTTAAAGGCCCTAAGAAGGTATCTATAAGGTGGCCCGTGTGCTGTTATGTGACACATCGCCAAGCTCAAAGAGACTGCCCTAAGTAGCCCCCCCTACTAACATACCATTTAGTTAGTCCCTTCATCGGCAAAATATGGTACCCTTTCAATGGCCTCAATGGTTGGTGGTTGACGCAATTGGCGCGCAGTTGAGGTCATTTGGCAACTCGACCGACTAGCCTATGTCGTGTTTTTTTGACACGCAG
>Ga0307507_10008762_pt1 | contig 13819 bp, 13 predicted proteins | sample 7_EM_MG_FD_207223 | JGI IMG/M metagenome (GOLD analysis project Ga0307507, IMG submission 207223) | Populus trichocarpa ectomycorrhiza microbial communities from riparian zone in the Pacific Northwest, United States - 7_EM | ecosystem: Host-associated > Plants > Roots > Unclassified | place...
GTGATTCCCGGAACCATTCCGGCGGAATGTGAATTCCGTTCCACATTCCGCCGGAATAGTTTTATCAATTTGGCAGGCAACTGTGCCAAAATTGATTCCTACGGAATTCCGGGAATTGACCGGATTCTGCTGGATTCCGGCAGGAATCAGTGGAGGACAGTAAAGACCTTGAATTGTACATTGTGTAAAGTTTGCCAGTGGCACAAGTTTTAACCTTGTGGGAGCTTGTTTAATTAAAACGGATTAAGAATCCAATTGACTTACACCAGGTCCATCTCTGGAAATTCCAGAGTCAAGCACGACATCATCAACAATGGCAGGCAATTCGTGCATGATAATGTCGTCGTTTTCCACTTGTCGGACATCCTGGGTGGGGAAGTCATTGCCAAAGGTATCTGAAGACGGCGGGGAAGAATCTGTGATATTACATTGAGGCGGAGACTCAGAATGATCTGGTGGAGCAGGTGGTTCGTGGTTCGCCTCATTAACCTGCATGGCCTGGAGATCCCTTGGTCGTACAGGGAGAGCTCCAAGTGCTGGTGAAAGTTGATTTGGAGAGAGTGTGGTAGCAAAAATTTCCTGCTCCATGATACATTGCATTCTTTGTGAAGCTTGCTGGTCTGCAATTTGGTGCTCTTGCCACATCCTCTTTGGAATATATCGACCTGGGATGGTTATACGCATAAGGGGATCGACTCTGCCGGAACCATCATGAGAACATAGGCTGCATTCACAGAATTTCTTCCCATGCTCCATTGCAGTGGGAGTCGTCTGGAGTCGCGCACTGCTGATCAGATTCTAATCGACGGGAATAAAGGCAATGAATCAGTGACTCGATGGGTCACTAGACAAATCTGTTATGGGGTAGGTGATTGTTTCAACCAGCGCAGGCAACTGGATGTAAAGAAAGCAGGCCTGCAAGCTTGATCAAGCCAATCATCTACAGGCGCGCTTATACTTTTCTTGTTCGTGAGAAGTTGGCAAGCATCGCCAAATCATTAGGGACTGGAACGAGAGGAAAACCTCTCTATCGCCAGCATTAACCGTTTGTGGCCTGACCAGCCGTCAGAATGGACGTGGGGCACGAGCGTTTTCTAAGAAAATCGACTGCAAAGGATCTGTACTTTGACTGATCCGAAGGGCATCACTGACAAAAAGATGAGGTTGACCTGTTGACGATACAGAGGGGGGCTCCCGAGGAGGTGCACTAGAAGTTCAAGCTTTGTCATCAGCCAAAAGACTGTTTTGGATGGACACAAAGAAACTGACTAGAAGTAAAGAGCTTCAGGTTAGAAAATGACCTTGTGATGGAGGATGGATGTCTGACATATGATGCAACGAGAACCTGTGAAAGGGAACATCAACCCCATGAAAAGAGGCCAGAGTCCTGGCTGGACATGCTATGGCCAACTAGTACGTCCGAAGTAACAAGAACCTGTGAATGCTCGGACTAGTGGGAATGTGTGGCCTGGTGCAAATCTATGAGGGAACACCAGCCCCATGAAAGAAGGCCAGAGTCTTGAGTGCGATGTTGCGAATAAATATCCCGTGGGAGACACAATGAGATGATCTTGAAATATAGATAACGAAGTGATGGCTGGAATTAATCGCGCATGGCGCTATGTGAGATACATAACGAATTGCGCATAATGCACAATGGATGCGAATGAGGCCCCAGGAATACGAAGGGTGTTGAATAAATGACTAATGACTGAAACCAGCTTCGGAAATAAAGTGATACATGACGAATCGCGCATAATGCACAGTCAACCCAATGAGGCCCTAGGAACGCGGAGAGCGCTGGGCATGCTCTGGCCAGCTATGCTCAGGCCATCAAGTATGTCCGAAGTAGCAAGAACCTGTGAATGCTCGGACCGGGGGGAACATCCGGCCTGAGTACGTCCAGTGAGGGAACATCAACCCCATGAAAGGAGGCCGGAGTCCTGAGTGCAATGTCGCGAATAAATATCCTGTGCCCGACACAGTGAGAAGATGATCTTGAAATATAGTTAGTGCAGATAACGAAGTGGTGGCTGGAATTAATCGCGCATGCTGAGATACGTAACGAATTGCGCATAATGCACGGTTGACACCAATGAGGCCCCAAGAATATGGAGAGCGCAAGAAGCTTCAGTGGAGACAATTCGGTTGGAGTTACTTAAATAAATGACTAATGACTCAAGCCAGCCTCGGAAATAAACAAGTCCAAATTCTTGATCACTCCTCTTGTCCGAGTCCCACAGGGTAATGCTGTAAAGGAGTATTGAAACATCGGTTGGCATGTCGTCGCACTGGACACTCATCATAAACAATCATGTTATGCACACTGGACACTTACTGTGAACACCGTTCTCCATGGCCGTGTTCACTCCAATCTCGTTATGCACCTTCCAGGATAGATTCCGGTCCTCACCTGGTCCTCACTTAGCTATCGCTTTTCCGCGATGACTAGTAGAGTATGGTGAGCCCATCTTTCAAAGTCTTTTGAGGATTCTGTCAATGTAATGACTCCATAGTGTGCAGGGTGAACATTTGGAAGCAACTCAATCAGTTTGGGTAAAGGGCCACACGATGTTTAGTCTTGATTGGCTACCTTAGCAGTATCGGTCTGAGCTGCCAAGCGGCTGCAATAAAGGTAGGGGTAGCAGTACTAGTCTTTCAGTTTCGTTTTAATTTAGCCACCTTTAACAACTAACTACATCTGCAGATATCGATGCCGCCATCACTTCCAACACCCAAGAGGAACCTCTCACCGAATCAGTGAACTCCAGTATTGGCAGCTGACGTAGTCTACGGGGTGAATAATAGACAACACAAAAAGTACATAGGTTCAGCATCCGAAAACATTCTCTGAATACCCATTGTGTGCATAAATGTTCGATGGAACATAAAAGTTGTAATCAAATTCTTTCATCTGCAACTGATCCAGTTGCCAAGGATGCAAGGACTTCAACCAAGTTTCATTATAGCAATTGCGAGGTAGTCCGCGGACCGGAGAGCCTGGCTCTTTGCTATCACTTGACACTCTAAAGCGAGGGGCATTGCCTGGTTTTGTGTGCACACCAATCTTAGTAATCTCCTCCGGGATGGGGTTCAATGTGGGATTGAACCAATTGAGACGATGGATCACGTCAAGAATCCGGAAAAACTCGGACATCTTGAAGCCATGCCACTCTGCTGCGATAATTCTCCAACGTTTTGGGGGGCCGGGAGCCTCGGGAAGGGGATCATCGTAATCCGATTTGTCACCACTCATATTTCGAGGAGAGAACTTTTCCAGAAAAGGGATGTGATGCTTGAGGTCTGTCCTGGATTGACAAGCAATTTTGCGAGACGCAAGAAGCTATAGTGAAAAAGTAAGCTGGATGACTGAGTGTGAAATGAAGAGTCTCACCGTTGCCATCCTCGAATTGCGGGCGTGTCTTTTCTTCATGGCTTGGTCGTCGATGGGGGGTAAGGGGGCTTCCGTCAACTTGAATTTTTTTTTTAAACTGCAGATGTGACTGTCCAAGGCTTCCAAGTAATCCTCATCCCGCTGGAGGTCCTTGTTGATCTTGTAGATCTTGGAATAGATGCTGTTTTTAAAACTTTTCAGAAAGACACGTCTGGCGGACGCGTTCAGCTCGAAGCTAGTCCAGCCCCGTCCGAGGTCCATGCGGAAAGTTGCTGGAGTGCAGAGTTCGCCAAAATAATCATCTTCCTCTTGTTCGTATGATAACTCTGCAAGCTGTTCCCTTGTGATTGTCAATTTTGCGGCAATGCTCTGCAAAGTTTCCGATTTTGTGTCTCTAACTCAAAGGAGAGATAACATATGTTTCCATATACAAGACTGTCGTCGCTTCATGATCAGTGCATGGCCAGTATGAAAAAGATGTGGTCATACTTGAAGATTACTCCACTGAAGAGGATTCGCCTTGCGCCGTTTGGTAGCCTCCATTTTCGCAAGCGGTTCAATATTCTTCAATATTTCGTCCCAAAAGGGCAATCGGGTATTGGTTAGTAAGTCCTTGATTTTGTCCGCAATTACCACGGGATCCGAATCACGCTGGTGAGCCTCCAGAACATCCAAATGAGTATTTATACTATCAAGCCAAGTTGAGAGATTTTGGGTGATAATGAGTAGTTTATTGACGCTTTCCATGGTCTGAAAAAAGTAAAGACTATTATCCGGTGTTTGATGGGTCTGTGGAGCGGTGGGCGGCTCATGTGGCATGTAGGGAGCTGCTGATTGGTCATTTGACTGAAGGGAGCAAATTAATGGCTCAGTTGAATGAAAAGAAGGTTGAGAGCACACACAAGGATATTGGAGGAAACAATATTAAAACCCAAGTCCTGAATCGCCCCAGGTTGGTGGTATAAAATTGGATTATATTGCTGTTGCACGTGAACTTGTGGCTGCATTGGATATATCTCCTGGGGTGGGTATTGTTCTTGAGGGCCATGTTGTTGATTAGACGACGGAGGTAAGTAGCATTGCTGTTGTGGTTGTGGCTGATGCAGGAAGGAGCTGAGCTGCTGTTGCAGTGGGGGCTGGAGAAAGTTTTATCAGCTGACTGAAGAAGAAAACTGCAACGATGAACAAGGAGGGACTGGTGATGTGGAGTCGGATTATATTGATGGTGTTGTGTTGGATTAAACTGTTGGGTTTGGCAGTGATATGTGAATGATGGGTGAGGACCTTCTGGCTGACGATACAGCTGAGACTGATGTTGTGGTGATAAATGAGTATTTTGTTGCGACGCGTAATCTTGCTGCTGGAGCTGCGTTTGGTGTCCAGGCTGGAGTTGGTATTGTTCCTCATATCGCTGCATCTGCATCTGTTGGATGGGCGCGTGATGTGGGTAGCTTGGTTGTTGTAAATGACCATGTTGTTGTTGAACCACAACGTGTTTCTCCGTTCGCGACATGTTCACTTGTTGCTGCTGAAGCTGCATTTGGTGTCCAGGCTGAAGTTGGTATTGTTCCTCATATTGCTGCGTCTGCATCTGTTGGATGGGTACTTGATGTGGGTAGCTTGGTTGTTGTGAATGAGCCTGTTGTCATTGAACCACGACGTGTTTCTCCGTTCCCTGCTGTTCTTGAACAACCATTGCTTGGCCCTGTCCTGCTCGCTCCACTGGCACCTGTTCCTCTGCTTGTGGTTGTCCACGCGACATCTGCACTTGTTGCTCCTGAAGCTGCATTTGGTGTCCAGGCTGAAATTGGTATTGTTCCTCAGGTCGCTGCGTCTGCACCTGTTGGATGGGTACTTGATGTGGGTAGCTTGGTTGTTGTGAATGAGCCTGTTGTCGTTGAACCATGACGTGTTTCTCCATTCCCTGCTGTTCTTGAACAACCATTGCTTGGCCCTTTCCTGCTCGCTCCACTGGCACCCGTTCCTCTGCTTGTGGTTATCTGCGCGACATCTGCACTTGTTGCTCCTGAAGCTGCATTTGGTGTCCAGGCTGAAATTGGTATTGTTCCTCAGGTCGCTGCGTCTGCACCTGTTGGATGGGTACTTGATGTGGGTAGCTTGGTTGTTGTGAATGAGCCTGTTGTCGTTGAACCACGACGTGTTTCTCCATTCCCTGCTGTTCTTGAACAACCATTGCTTGGCCCTTTCCTGCTCGCTCCACTGGCACCCGTTCCTCTGCTTGTGGTTATCTGCGCGACATCTGCACTTGTTGCTCCTGAAGCTGCATTTGGTGTCCAGGCTGAAATTGGTATTGTTCCTCAGGTCGCTGCATCTGCACCTGTTGGATGGGTACTTGATGTGGGTAGCTTGGTTGTTGTGAATGAGCCTGTTGTCATTGAACCACGACGTGTTTCTCCGTTCCCTGCTGTTCTTGAACAACCATTGCTTGGCCCTGTCCTGCTCGCTCCACTGGCGCCCGTTCCTCTGCTTGTGGTTGTCCGTGCGACATCTGCACTTGTTGCTCCTGAAGCTGCATTTGGTGTCCAGGCTGAAGTTGGTATTGTTCCTCAGGTCGTTGCGTCTGATGAGGTGGATGGCTTTGTTGCTGCACATGAGCCTGCTGTCGCTGATCCACGATGTGATTCTCTTGAATGACAATCGCTTGGCCCTGTCCCACCCGCTCCTCTGCCTGTGTTTGTTCATGTGACGGGTGCATTTGTTGCGGCTGAAGCTGTGTTTCATGTCCCTGCTGTTCTTGAATAACCGCTCCTCCTTGGCCCTGTCCACCTCACTCCATTTGCAACTGTTCCTTAGCCGGTTCCTCCGCGTGCAGTTCTTCCTGTTGTTGGGCTTGTTCCAGAGCTTGCGCCTGCTCCTCTTCTGTGCCAGGGCCTTCCAAATCCCACCGTCGCATTTCATTTATGGGAGGAAGGGTTGCCTGTTGCCTTTCCTCTTCTGTATGGGTACGCGGAGTCCGAGACTGTGACCCCAAATGTTTTGGTAGTCGCCCCTGTTGCTCTTCCAGAACCCGATGCCTTTTCGCATCTGAACAAGGAGCCGGAAGCAGTAAAGAGTGGGGGATGGTGGGAAGGGTACATGGATGATGAGGTTCAGCGTTGTAATATCTGTATGGGTGGGAAAAGTTGTTAATGGGACCAGATAAGGAGGGGCATTTTCTCAAATCATGCTACAGATGAAACTGTAAGGAGGAATAATGATCAAATCAAACGACTCTTACCCCAGCTGCGAGGGAAGATTGTGTGGAAGGGGGCGTAGGAGTTTGCAGATGGTCGCCACCAGCGGCAACTTGCTGTGAACAATCAGAGTCATTCATCAGATGGTCGGAGTCATTCATGTTTGACGTTTTCTATGAGAGGAAAAAAAGATAAATGAGGGGATCTGTTTGAAGCGAGAGTTCAGTAGGGTGGCAGCCAGCTGCGATGTGTAAAAGATGGAGGCCCGCGAACGCTATGAGGGCGTCGAAACTACGGCTCGAGAAATGAAAGGTGGCACAAGCAGCGGAGGACTGTGCCGGAAAGATGGGGAAGATGTGAGTCGTTAGCAACTGCCATTGCCTTATGTATGGGATTGCCAAAGTGAAGGCGAGACAAACAGCAGTCTGCGTCAAAAGGACAAAGGGTGTGGCACAAGGAAGTCCAACGGAACAATGAAAGTCAACAGGGATGCCGGAATCTTGCCTCGATTGCAAAAAAATGGGAGTGAACTGGGCCATGCGCACAGAATGGTGTGCACGATGGGGAGGCCAGAAGGTCAGGCTAAGACGGACACACGTCCAAAAGGGGAAGGGCCTGCAAGCTACTCAGGGCGAGAGCTTGTCCGAGCCTATTGAGTTTATTGTCCTTCCAGAGGTTCGCCCTGTGTACTATAACACGAATGGAGTGAGCAGGGCCATGGAGAATGGTGTGCACGATGAGTGTCCAGCATGCATGATGCGGTGGCATTGGCAATGTGCCCACCATTGGGAAGCAAGACAAGAGGACGGTGGCTGCGTCATGCGACTTGGCGAGAGACAGTTTTGTGTATTTGGACTTGTTTATTTCTGAGGCTGGCTTCAGTCATTTATTACTTAACTCCAACCGTCTTGTCTCCACTGCCTCTTGCGCTCTTCGTATTCCCGGGGCCTCATTGGCGTTGACTGTGCGTTATGTATATCACGTAGCATCATTCACGATTAATTCTAGCCACCATTTCGTATCTGCAGTAACTATATTTCCTGACCTCTCAGTCGGACACGGGATATTTATTCACGACATTGCACTCAGGACTCCGGCCTCGTTCCATGGGGTTGGGTTCCCCTCACCGGACGTATCTGCATCAGGTCAGACATTCCCGCTGGTCCGAGCATTCTCAGGTTCTTTTTATGTCGGACATACTAACTGGCCAGAGCATAGCTGGCCAGAGCATGCCCAGTGCTCTCTGCGTTCCTGGGGCCTCATTGGCATGGACTGTGCGTTATGGGCAATTCGTCTTGTATTTCACATAGCGCCATGTGCGATTAATTCCAGCCACCACATTATCTGCATTCACTATACATCTCACTATGATGTCGGGCACGACATATTTATTCACAACACTGCGCTCAGGACTCCGGCCTCCTTTCGTGGCGTTGTGTTTCCTGACAGGATGTATCCGCACCAGGTCAGACGTTTTGAATTACCCGAGCATCTGTACTCACTGGCACAAGCACTCACAGGTTCTTATTATTGTGTCAGACGTACTCGCTGGCCCCAGCATTTGCATATTCTTGTTTTGTCGCACACCCACTCTCCTTTACAAGTTTATTCTCCAACTGACGCTCTTCAGTGGGCTTTTTTTTCTCTATCTGTGCTGAGTCTTTGTTTCTCAGGAGTCAAGGACATATCGGTACTACCTATCTCTATACCCTCATCCGCTTAGGCTTCACTCAAAATCATTGTGACGACTCTTGCGTCTGGCCATGACGTCTGTTTCTTAGATCTCCATTCAGTCTGGCATTGTGCGTGTTCTGTCCGTCCCACATTCCCCATATTCGTCTGTCCGAGACAATTCAGGTCACGAGTCATGGCCTATATTTTGCTTGGACCGTCGTAGGGTCTTTCAGTGGGGTGACCGCGAAGTACCCTCACAGGTCATATTTGCACCTGGTCGGATCACCGGTTCTTTTTACATGGGAATCAAGACCCAAAAGGTCCATCCCTTACAGTCGTTTATTGAAGGGTTCATCTCTCGAGAAATCCGTGAACAACTGAGGTGCATGGCACTTCTTTTCCAAGCAGAATAGACCTTTGTTATTGCAGCGTTTAGGAATATCAGCGCTCATTTTATTCCTCTTCCCACCTGCCTTCTATCGCTGCAATGGGCCCTTTGCAACCGCCTATGGGCCTCGTTCGTTTCGTTCAACTCACTTGCAATCCCTGGGCTTTCGCACTGCTCTAATTCTGTTGAATACTGCCAACTTTCTTCCATTCTTAACCGTTGAGGACTCTTGTTGAACGTAAACTAGATTGAAATTGTGCAGGAGAGTGTAGTGTATATGTTCACATAAAACCGTGATTGCAATTAGGGTTTTACCTCAATTCGCCGTGAACCCACACTCGGTACAAACATATTGACATGTCCCCCCAGTTGTCAAGAATTTCTAATACGACTTTGCTAAAAGTCATGTTTGCGACAGCGACCGATTGAAAAACAGGGAAAGTTTGGATAGGGGAAACTGCCTGAATGTTGTATTCAAAAGAGGCAATGGGAACATACTTCTGGCGATCATGCATTAATGGACTTCTTCTGTTTCCAATTGTGACTGACTCCGACGTCGAAAGGCGAATTTCGCAAGTTCCTGACGTTGATTGGGATTTGAAGAAAGGGATTTCCACGCCCTGAAATTGGGGACAGATTCCCCAGACAATCATACGACGAGGCGCAGAAGTAACACAGGAGACCAGCTCCTTTGCTGCGTGGTCGACTGTTATTTCAGAGATGAAGACTTGTCCCAGCAGTTTGATTCCCAATTGACCATGTGATTGGGGAATGTGCCAACAACACCCCACACCTGTGTTGTCATCCAAAGCTCTCACTGGCCCTTGCTCTACTGGCGTCCCTGGGACTTTGGTTGTCAAATCCAAATCAACCTCTGCCCTGTTGTGGCGCAAAGCGAAATCTGGTTTTGCTATGTTGTCACATGTGAGCTTGTAAAACCTCTCTTCCAGTGATGTGATGCGAGTTGACAGTGTCGACATTTCAGAAATTATGTCTTCCCCCCCTCCAGATTGAGATGGGGCGTGGATATTGGGAAAGGAGGAAGTAGAGTTGAACGACGAGTAAATGCTTTGAGGATGATAAAAAGCACCTATCGCGAAGGCGACCACACAACAAAGAATTATTGCAGTGGCAAATGCGAGTGGAGTGATGGATGCTTGCTTCGTCCCTCCCATCAACTTTTGGTCCTGTACCTTAACCGTCTCGCCACAGTCCTCTTCTATGAAAGACTGTGAACTGTCAAGCGAGGACAGAAGGCCGTGGTTTCGCTGAGACGAACCACGGTCTTGTAGTTTTGGACCTGGTAGGTATCAGTTCTGAAAAATACAAATCATTTTACTAGGACACTTATGGCTTCCTGGATGAAGAAACTACTCAGTTGGCAGAATCACCCATTAGCAGTTGATAGATCAGTGACTGATGGATCTACTCACTCTTTGATGGTGATTGATGTTTGTGACTGTCCTTGACGGACTTGCGGCAGCGAATCTTGACGAGTCGAAGACAGCGTTTAGATGCTGCATTATATGATGCTAAATCGGATGGCGATAAGTAGCCATCTTTATATTACAGTCATTATGTAATTATGATATTTCAAGACAAAGGATATGATCGCAAGTGGCATGCACTTATGACAATCGTTCATGCCTGACATGTACACGCATTCCACTGGCTTTGTTACATAGGCTTCCTCCATTGCCACTCACATATACTAACCGTTCTCATTCCAAGCGTATGCAACCACTGCAACCGCCACAACTGGTCACTAGATGTGCCAACTGCAATTCAAAAGGCCCCCATTACAAGTGTAGCGGGTGTTTCAGAGTTTTGTGAGTGAACCGTGTCTCTATTATGACTCAGATGATATCTAATGAAAGGCTACCAGATACTGTGACTCCTTTTGCCAAAGAGACGATTGGGAGGTAGGTCATCTACAACTTTGAACTGTCCCTTACAACTCATACTTAGATAGACCCATGGTATCTAGTGTCACAAGCTCACTTGCTTTGAGCAAATCACTTCCCAAGAAATCAAACATCTTGGGCCTGCATCTGGTATCAATATCCATTTGGACAACTGGATCAAGTACCATAAGAACGCACTGCTGGTTTCAAGCATTCATGCGCTTTCCCTTCCAACACGCCTTTCATGGGCACCTGGAAAGGTACTCAGAATCTTATTGGTGCCGCAGGCAGGGGAAGAGGAACCCAAAAAGTATTTCAGGGTTTGCGTAGCATGGACCACTGAATTAGAGGAACTGGTGAACCTGGGTGGACAATGGGCTGCGGCTGCTCAGCTGCTATGACAGCTTTATGAATCAGGCGCATCAGGACGTAGATCAGCCCCAACAACCGTTTTCCTTGAATGCCCAGCTTTTGGGATTCGAATTCTACAGTTCCGGTCATTGAAGAAATTGGAGAAGGTGGACGTACAACAGAATTGGGAAGCTCTGCTCATTGATGTGGTGAGAAGGGGTGAGCGGGTTGTGGGCTGGGATTTTGGGAGTGCAATGTGATCTAGGGCATGGGATGGTAACAGCTAACAGCTATTCGGATTTCTGATGAATGTGCATAAGTAGTACCAAACTAACAATCACTACAAGTTAGATAGATCTATTTCGGAGCAGTCCCAATGAGGAACAACCAGTTCCCGATACACAACTGTAGAGTCTAAATACAACTGTGCTACGGAGCACTGTCACTGCTGCGATCAGCTGACTGATTAGAAGAACAATGATTCGGTTATCTATTTTTTTTGACATGCTTTCAATTGCATCACGTGACGCTTCAAAGAGACAAATTGACTCGGAAACTGTAACCATACTATTTATCTGACTGCAGTGTATGCATGGACAGCGCATTCATTGTTACAGAACCCATCCTCCCCACGAAGCCGACTAAGCTAGTTCTACCATCTGCAAAAGGCAGCAAGGGATCCGAGACTAGCTACTCTGCTCCTGGGCTCACTCTGCTGAGGTATTACGACATCAACAAGGTGTGGCACATCCACCTTTCGGTCTTACATCCGTCATAGTACCTTCCAGCATGTTAGCAATATTGCACAGCGCTCAGTGAGCTCCACAGCGGCTGCCATCGTTGAAACTGGGTAAGGCGTATGCATTTATGGGTTATGTTAGTACATTACTTATGCTTGGGTGATAGACCCGTGCTCGAAGAACGTTGCCATCCACCACAAGTATCGGCTACACACACAAACCAAGTCATCACATCATCTACTGCAGCCGCCGGGCCCGCCAAACCAGCGCTTGGCTTACGTGCCAATGGTGAAAGGTAGTGTACCTCCTTTCAACTGTTTGTCCGTCTTCAAACAAAAATGATACAGTATTGGGACGGTTTGTCCTATGACCCGCCAGAAACGTCGCATGAGAGATTTGAACATTGTGATCAATGTCTTTGAGACTACCTCTCCTCAGTGCCTCACCGCTCCTCCCGGAAGTGAGTTTTTCCCTTTGCTGGAAAACGGGGACTTTTTCCTGAATGCAATCGAACCTTCACCCTCCGACACCGATTGTCAATTTCAAGTGTGGATTTTCGAAATGAAGGACGGGCAGGGCTCATGGAAACCACTTGCGTGGGGTGACCTTGTGAATGGACGCCATGTTGTGATCACAAAAAAGGGAAACAATATCTCACTTATCGCACCCACCACATTCCAGAAGAGGTATAAGGAGGCAAGGATAGTGATGTAGATTGTTTGTCTTTGCCAATCAAAAAAGAGTTTGCCATGTATAGGAGCAAAGTCCAAGGCTGCACCTCTAAAATCATGGCATCTTGTAAGCGTGGGACTATCCAGTGTTATCTCAGATGTCTCGAGCTCCGATAAAACAACCATTGAAATAGCGTGGCCAAGAGTGCTGAAGATATAACTTGCGCCAGGAACTGTGGAAACGAGTGATGACCTCGCATTGGTCTCCATGATACGAAAACCTGTCAAGGCTCGGGCCAGTGCGTGGAAATGGTCATGGTAGCCGAAATGTGTGGACAGGTGTGAATACCTTCGACATAACAAAATGGTAGCAAAATGAATCGCGCAAAACGCACAGTTGACGCCAATAAGGCTTCAGGAGCTTCAGGAACGCGGAGAGCGCTAGGCATGCTCTGGCCAGCTATGTCCGAAGTAACAAGAACCTGTGAATGCTCGGACCAGCCGGAATGTATGGCATGATGGAAGTACGTCCAGTGAGGGAACATGATTCTCCTAAGAATGCTCGGTCCAGCCGGAGAAATAGAAGTCCGACACAGCAGAACCTCCAAATATTCGGACCAGCAATATAGTGGGTGCAGATAATGGGTGGTGGCTGGAATTAATCGCGCATTGCGCTTTGTGAAAGAATCCTGTTGAGGTCAAGGTCAGCTAAGACGATAAAAAGTCATGAGAGATGATGAACCAGTTTTCCAAGAGACAGCTGTAACCGGGAAAGACCTTGGGAACGAACTCAGTGGCAAATTCGTGTAGGCGAATCCAGCGTTGATGACACTTACAGGCCGAAATCCAATGTTGACAACACTTACAGACCGAGAGTGTCAGTGACTAGGATGTATAAGCTATGTTTACACCCAGCGCCGGTTCTGCAGGAACAAAAACGTGATCGTCTCCACCCATTAGCCTTTCGGTGAGTCCAACCATTGACGTTAGCTGCGAAAGGTGCATTATGGTTTTTGGAGGGTGACAGTGAGGATGTATGTGGTGAGTTGAGGCCTGCAGGTATATGAAGATTAATTTTTGTCATTTTTGAATACTTTTCAAATGCACGGTACCGTTGAATACTATGATAATGCCTAACATGCTATTTTTTGACTTGACTAGTCTCAAGCAAGAGGGACTGCCGAACAGATATCCTTAGTATGTACGTCTATTTCGCTGTCACCTAGAATGGCGGTAAGATTCGAACAAGGGGATGCAGAGGAGTATCTTACCTCTCCGCTCCATAGAAGGTCGTACTTTTCCACCCAAAATACCTTGCGTGTATCTGCGCCAAATTTAGCCACTTGCCCATCTTTGTACATATGAATGTAGAAGACGGCACTTCAGTCACCCATAGGTAACAGACTATTAGTCATGTAAACTCCAGGTATATTACATGACTAAAAGTTGTGGTGTATATTTATATTTTATATATATTTGGCCTATAAATCTTCACTTTTACAA
>Ga0307507_10008763_pt1 | contig 13819 bp, 11 predicted proteins | sample 7_EM_MG_FD_207223 | JGI IMG/M metagenome (GOLD analysis project Ga0307507, IMG submission 207223) | Populus trichocarpa ectomycorrhiza microbial communities from riparian zone in the Pacific Northwest, United States - 7_EM | ecosystem: Host-associated > Plants > Roots > Unclassified | place...
TTTCGTCGCCCGCTCGAAGAGGTCCGCCACCTCGCGTCCGTACTGGTCCAGATCCAGCGTGGGATCCGCGGCGTACATCGCGGCGACGCCGTCGATCGCCTGCGCCACCGACATCGCCATGACCTCCGGTGAAAAACTCCCGAAGACGCCCTCGGCCTGACCCTGCTTCAGCTGGCGCGCCAGTCCCCACACCCGCATGTCGTTGACGACGATCTGCGTCATCGCCCAGCCTTCGGCGTCCTCACCCGCCGCGGACATCTCGACGAGCACCCGGACGCACTCCGGATAGTCGCGCAGGAACGCCACCGACGTCTCGATGTGCGCGCGCAGCTGACCCGGGCGGTCGCCGGGGTCGACATTTCCCTCCGTGCGCTCTTGCAGGAACCGCGACTTCGTCTCGACGACGGTGCTGAGCACCGCCTGCATGAGCCCGGCCCGGTTGGTGAAGTGGTAGGAGATCATCCGGGTGCTGCTCAGCCCGGCGCGCTCCTTGATCTTCGCGAACGTCGCCTTCTGGTAGCCGAGGTCGGCGATGGTCCCGATGGTCGCGCCGATGATCTGGGCCCGGCGCGCGGCCTCGGTGACGCTCAGCCCCATCTCCGCCATGATGTCTGGATTTACTTGCATGAGTAAAAAATAACACGGCTGAGTAAAAGTGTCCATCGAGCACGCTGTCGTACGGCGAACGGACTAAAGCCTCAGCCAACCGTTGAGGCTTCCGCGCGTCGCGTTGACCGGGTAGCCGTACGCGCTTACCGTCGAAGGAGGTAAATCGCCACGATGTGATTCACGGTCTGGGGCCGGGTCGTGGTGATTGATCTCCGGAAGGGCCCGCTCCTGGGTCTTCTCCGGCTGTCATTCGCCGGCCGCCAGGTCGGGCGAGGGGAGGCTTGCGTGGTCGAGGCTGGTTCAGAGAAGCAGCCTGTTCAGGTCGTGAGCAGCGATCAGGGCGAGCAGGGTGAGCTGTTCCCCGACGCGTCGCTGCCGGACGAGCTGGTGGGCTACCGCGGCCCGGCCGCCTGTCAGATCGCCGGGATCACCTACCGCCAGCTCGACTACTGGGCGCGGACGAAGCTTGTCGCGCCGACGATCCGCACCGCACACGGATCCGGGTCGCAGCGGCTCTATTCGTTCAAGGACATCCTGGTCCTCAAGGTCGTCAAGCGGCTGCTCGACACCGGGGTGTCGCTGCAGAACATCCGCGTCGCCGTGGACCACCTGCGCAACCGCGGGGTCCGCGACCTCGCCCGGGTCACCCTGTTCTCCGACGGCACCACGGTTTACGAGTGCACCTCGCCGGAGGAGATCGTCGATCTGCTTCAAGGCGGTCAAGGGGTCTTCGGGATCGCGGTCAGCGGCGCGATGCAGGAAATCAGCGGCACCATCCACGAGTTTCAGGCCGAACGGGCCGACGGCGGCACCGTCGAAGCCCACGAGCCGGACGAGCTGACCCAGCGCCGCAACGCTCGCCGGACCGGATGATCACCGCTGCGGCGGACGGAGTAAGATTCCGCGTGTAGTCGACGAATCCGCGCGGGAGAGTCCGAGTCACACCTTGAGCTCGGCGCCGAAGGAGCAAGTCCTCCCCGGAACCTCTCAGGCACCCTGGACCGCACGGACGAGACGCCTCTGGAAAGCGGGTCGTCAGGGCACCCCCTGATGACCCCGCCGACGGTGCAAGCCCGGCAGCACCACGCGGGCGAAACTCTCAGGCGCCCTTCGGGGTACGGACAGAGTGGGGAGGGCCAGGACATCGTTGTCCGGGCCCCGCTCCCGCCGTCCCCAGGAGGCCACCCGTGGATCCGTCACTCGCCTCGCTGGAACAGGGAATTCCCTTCGCGGACCGGCACATCGGCCCCGGACCGGACGAACTGCAGCGCATTCTCGACGTCGTCGGCGTCGCCTCTCTGGACGAGCTCGGCGAGCGCGCCGTCCCCTCGTCGCTGCGCGAATCGGCGCGGCCCCTCGAACTCCCGCCGCCCGCGACCGAGGCCCAGTCTCTGGCCGAACTCCGTGCGCTGGCTTCCCGCAACCGCCCGATGATCCAGATGATCGGGCTCGGGTACCACGACACCGTGACGCCGCCGGTGATCCGCCGCAACGTCCTGGAGAATCCCGCCTGGTACACGGCTTACACGCCGTACCAGCCGGAAATCTCGCAGGGCCGGCTCGAAGCGCTGCTCAACTTCCAGACCATGATCGCCGACCTCGCCGGCCTCCCGATCGCGAACGCCTCCCTGCTCGACGAAGCCACCGCGGCCGCCGAGGCGATGACGCTGGTCCGTCGCGCCGGCAAGTCGAAGTCGAACCGGTTCGTCGTCGATGAGGACACGCTGCCGCAGACCATCGCGGTCCTGCGCACCCGCGCCGAGCCGCTCGGCATCGAGATCGTGGAGACCGATCTTTCCCAGGGCATCACCGGACTCGGGCTCGGCGGCGACTTCTTCGGCGTGCTGCTGCCGTACCCCGGCGCGTCCGGCGCTGTCCGCGAACTCGACCTGACCATCGCCGAGGCCAAGGCCTGCGGCGCCGAGGTGGTCGTCGCCGCGGACCCGCTGGCCTTGACCCTGCTGCGATCGCCTGGCGAGCTCGGCGCGGACGTCGCGATCGGCTCGACCCAGCGGTTCGGCGTGCCGATGGGCTTCGGCGGACCGCACGCGGCGTACCTCGCGGTCCGGAAAGGCTTGGAGCGGCAGCTGCCCGGGCGGCTCGTCGGGGTTTCGGTGGACGCCGACGGCGCGCCCGCGTACCGGCTGGCGCTGCAGACCCGCGAGCAGCACATCCGGCGGGAGAAGGCGACCTCGAACATCTGCACCGCGCAGGTCCTGCTCGCGGTGATGGCCTCGATGTACGCCGTCTATCACGGCCCCGACGGGCTGCGGGGGATCGCGCTCCGCGCACACCGGATGGCGACCGTGCTCGCCGGCGGGCTGGCCGAAGGTGGCGTCGAGGTCGCGCACGGCGAATTCTTCGACACGGTGACGGCGGTGGTGCCGGGCCACGCTTCTGGCGTCGTCGCGGCGGCCCGCGACCTGGGTGTCAACCTGCGCCTTGTCGATGACGACCAGGTCGGGATCGCGTGCGACGAGACCACGACCCGCGAGACTCTTTCCTTGGTGTGGAAGGCGTTCGGCGTCGCGGTGTCCGATGTGGACGGCGTCGACGCGGACACCGCGGACGCGCTCCCGCCGCCGCTGCGTCGCACCAGCGAGTTCCTGACGCACCCGGTTTTCCACGCCCACCGCTCGGAGACCGCGTTACTGCGCTACCTGCGTTCGCTGGCGGACAAGGATGTCGCGCTCGACCGCAGCATGATTCCGCTCGGCTCCTGCACGATGAAGCTCAACGCCACCGCGGAGATGGAGCCGGTCACCTGGCCGGAGTTCGCCGGGCTGCACCCGTTCGCGCCCGCGGAGGACGCCGCCGGTCTGCTGAGCGTGGTGGCCGACTTGGCGGAGTGGCTGGCGCGGATCACCGGCTACGACAGCGTTTCCCTGCAACCGAACGCCGGAAGCCAGGGTGAGTTCGCCGGGCTGCTGGCGATCCGCGCCTACCACCGTTCGCGCGGGGAGTACGCCCGCGACGTCTGCCTGATCCCGTCGAGCGCGCACGGCACGAACGCCGCCAGCGCGGTGATGGCCGGGATGCGAGTGGTCGTGGTCCGCTGCGACGACGAAGGCAACATCGACCTCGGCCACCTGAAGTCCACTGTGGACGAACACCGCGCCGACCTCGCCGCGATCATGATCACCTACCCGTCGACCCACGGCGTGTACGAGGACACCGTTGGCGAGGTCTGCGCGCTGGTGCACGACGCGGGCGGTCAGGTCTACGTCGACGGCGCCAACCTCACGGCGCTGATCGGTGTCGCGCAGTACGGCCGGTTCGGCGCCGACGTCTCCCACCTCAACCTGCACAAGACGTTCTGCATCCCGCACGGCGGGGGTGGCCCCGGCGTCGGCCCGATCGGCGTCCGCGCGCACCTGGCGCCGTACCTGCCGAACCACCCGCTGCAGCCCGCGGCCGGCCCGGCGACCGGGGTCGGCCCGATCAGCGCGGCGCCGTGGGGGAGCGCGTCGATCCTGCCGATCTCGTGGGCCTATGTCCGGATGATGGGTGCCGGCGGGCTGCGCCGGGCGACGCTGGTCGCGGTCGCCAACGCGAACTACATCGCGCGTCGGCTGAGTGAGCACTATCCGGTGCTCTACACCGGGCACGGCGGCCTGGTCGCCCACGAATGCATCCTCGACCTGCGCTCGATCACGAAGGCCACCGGCGTCACCGTCGACGACGTCGCGAAACGCCTGGCGGACTACGGCCTGCACGCGCCGACCATGTCGTTCCCGGTGGCCGGCACGCTGATGGTCGAGCCGACCGAGAGCGAGGACCTGGCCGAGCTCGACCGCTTCTGCGACGCGATGATCGCCATCCGCGGCGAGATCGACCGGGTCGCGGCCGGGGAGTGGCCCGTCGAAGACAGCCCCCTGCGCGGCGCCCCGCACACCGCCGGGTCGATCGCCGGGGAGTGGGACCGGCCGTACTCGCGCGAACTGGCCGTGTTCCCGGCAGGGAAGACGGCGGCGAAGATCTGGCCGCCGGTCCGCCGCATCGACGGCGCGAGCGGCGACCGCAACCTGGTCTGTTCCTGCCCGCCCCCGGAGGCCTTCGCCTGACTTGATCATTGCAGCCGCCATGCCGCGTAGTCGCGAGCGATGCGGGCCAACGCTTCGGTGGCAGCCTTGTAGCTCCACAGCCCGGCGACGTAGACGGCGAAAGCGGTGATCGCCTCTTCGGATGCGGAAGCCCAGCGCGTGTGTGCTCGTGCCCAGGATTGGGCGTCCGCGATAGGGTGGCCCGCTTCGATGAGCCGGATGACCATGAAGGCCGGATCCACCCAGCAGGGGCCGGACGCGGGCCAGCCCCAGTCGATGACATGGGTGTCTCCGTTGTCGGAGAGGACGAATTGGTCCGCGTGAAGATCCGTGTGGAGCAGGTGGCCGCCGTCCAGCAGTTCCAGCGTTCTCTGCTCCCAGCGTGCCACCTGATTCAGGTCCCAGCCGCTCGCGACGTCCGGACGTTCTTCGGCGAGTTTGTGCCACCATCGGCCACGCCATCGATCGCGTAGCGCCGGAAGCCCCGTTGCCGTGACAGCGCCGATTCGGTCGAGCGCGGACGCGACCGCCGGCAGGTCGGCTGATCCCGGCCTGAGGTCGGCCGGGCGTCCGTCCACGTGCCCGAAGCCGACGACAAGCCAATCGTCGACATCCGCGTGAAACAGGACGGCCGGCGCAACACCGGGGGCGATTCCGCCGACTTCGATCTCGTTGCGGAGCCAGCGCATTTCCCGCGAAACGCCCTTGACGCCTTTCAGGAAGACGGGTGGACGCTGATCACGGTGCAAGGTCAGTGCGACGTGACTGCTCTGCCCTTCGTCGGCCGGGACGGCAGAGCTGATCATTCCGGCGTGTGTCTGGACGACGTCGCGCACCCGGTGCGGCAACTCGTCCCAGCGGTACCTGTGTGTCATCGCCCCTGGCGCTATTTGCCGTTGGTGCCGGTGTTTTCGTTGCCGTCCTTGCCCGAGGCGCGACAACCGTCGTCGCCATTGTTGCAGTTGAGGGCGAGCGCCGACCACAGCTCGGGGTCGACGTCGAGCCCTGCCGTGCTGATCGCTTTCATCGTGCGGGCCATCTCGGCGAGAAGATCGTCCCGAGCTGTGCGCTCGTCCGTCGGGATGTGGTGGATGAACCGGCCCGCGAACCGATCACAGAATTCCGCGTAGTCCGTGGTGTGAAGGATGAAGCAGTGCCACCCGATGTCAACCAGCGGGGAAGGCGACAGTGAAGAGCCCGGGTTGTCGGCGCATGCGCGGAGGAAGGCCAAAGCCTGATCCATGATTCGCGCGGCGAATTCGGGTGGCAGGTCTTCCGTCTTGACGATGTGGGTCACCAGACGGTCGAACAGTGCTTCCGGGACGAGCGCCCGGCCGGTGGTTCCCGCGATGGCGACGGTCACTGTTCCTCCTGTTACTTGTCAAGACGTCATGACTAGTAATGTGCCAGACCGGGGTGCAACTGGTCAAGACGAGTTGTCCAGTGCAAGATGGGCCCATGGTGGATCGCAGAAGCGGAGTTCCGGCCTTCCGCCAGGTGGCGGCCGATCTCCGGGAGAAGATCACGTCCGGGCAGCTCGCGCCGGGCGCGCAGCTACCCAGCGAGCGGGATCTTGTCGAGAGTTACGGTGTCTCGCGGCCGACTGTTCGCGACGCGGTCAACATGCTCCGATCCGAGGGATTGGTGACCTCGGAGCACGGCCGCGGGGTGTTCGTCAGACCGCCTGCGAGCATTCTCCGGATCGCACGATCCCGGCTCTCCCGCGAAGCTCGCGAACACAACCGCGGCGCCTTCCTCGCCGATGCGGTGGCCCGCGGCTTCACACCGTCGAGTTCGGTGAAGATCCGTTTCGAGGAAGCCGATGACCGGGCCGCCGGCTATCTCGCGATCGGGGCCGGTACCGAGGTCACGGTGAGGGATCGGGTGATGCGTGCGGATGGGCTGGTAGTTCAACTCGCGGTGTCGCGGCTGCCTCGATCGATCACCCGCGGCACTGCGATCGAGCAGGTCGACACCGGACCTGGTGGCACCTACGCCCGGCTCGAAGAGGCCGGACATCGGCTCGCCTCCTTCATGGAACACGTCGGCGCGCGCATGCCGACGCCCGACGAGGCATCGTTGCTTCAGCTCGCCGAGGGTGTTCCCGTTGTCACGGTCACCCGCGTCGCCTACCGCGAGGACGGCGCACCGGTCGAGATGAACGACATGGTCCTTTCGGCCGACCGCTACCAGCTCTCCTACGAGTGGGCCGCGGACTGACATCATTCGCGCTTCTTCGTGGCCACAGGAACGGCGGGTAGGTTGACGCCATGGTGCGGTCGGACGTGGTGGTGACCGGGGGCAGCGGGTTCATCGGCCGGGCGGCGGTGCGGGCCTTCCGGGCGCGTGGTCTGCCTGTGACAGTGGTCGATCGGCTGCCCTTTCCCGAGCCCGCGGACGGCGTCCGGGTCGTGACGGGCGACCTGCGCGACGCCGAAGTCCGCGAGAAAGCTGTGACAGAACAGACCGCGGGGATCGTCCACCTCGCCGCGCTGACGTCGGTGCTGAAGTCCGTCGAGCAGCCCGAGCAGACCTTCGCCGACAACGTCCTCGTGACCCAGGAACTTCTTGAGCTGGCTCGGAAACAAGGCGTAAAACGATTCCTGCTGGCCTCCACGAACGCCGTGATCGGCGACGTCGGCACCGCGACGATCACCCCGGACCTTCCGCTCAGGCCGCTGACTCCGTACGGGGCCACCAAAGCAGCCTGCGAGATGCTGCTCTCGGGCTACTCCGGCGCGTACGGCATGACGACGTGTGCCTTGCGGTTCACCAATGTCTACGGTCCGGGAATGTCCCATAAGGACAGTTTCGTGCCCCGCCTGATGCGCGCTGCGCTCGCCGGGGCCGGGGTGAAGATCTACGGCGACGGCCGTCAGCGCCGCGACCTCGTGCACGTCGACGACGTCGTCCGGGCGATCGCGCTGGCCTGGGAGAGCGGGTACACCGGCCGGGCGATCGTCGGCGCCGGACGCTCGGTTTCGGTGCTGGAGATGGTCGCGGCCGCCCGCGTGGTGACCGGGGCCGAGCTGCCGGTCGAGCACGTGGCGGCACCGAAGGGGGAGATGCCCGCGGTGGTCGTCGACGTCTCCGCGAGCGCCGAGACCATCGGCTACCGGCCCGAAGTGTCCCTTGAGGACGGTCTGGCCACGGCTTGGAAGTACTTCGCCGGGTGATCCGCCGTCATGGGCTGCTGCTCCTCCTGCTCGTCCCCGCGGTCGTGCTGCGGGTGCTGGCCTGGCTGGCCTACCGCCCCGCGCTGCTCTACATCGATTCCTTCCGGTACCTGGACAATCTGCACGCGCTGCGCGGCGACCAGCTCAACCCCATCGGCTACGACGTGGTGCTGCGGCCGCTGCTGGCCGTCGGCGGGCTGGCGTTCGTCGCGGCCGTGCAGCACATCGCCGGGATCCTGATCGCGGTCGGCGTCTACGCGCTGGTCCGCCGGCTCGGCGGGCGTTCGTGGGTCGGTGCGCTGGCCGCGGCGCCGCTGCTGCTGGACGCCTACCAGCTGCAGATCGAGCAGAACATCCTGTCCGAGGTGCTGTTCGAGGCGCTGCTCCTCGCGTTGCTCTGGCTCCTCCTCGGCCGGGGAACCCCGGGCTGGCGCCGCGCGGGGCTCGCCGGGATGGTCCTGGGCGCCGCAGTGCTCACCAGGCTCGTCGGGATCACGCTTGCCTTGCCGCTCCTGGTTTTCCTGATCATGACAGGGAAAGCGTGGCGCAACGCCGGGGTCGCGGTGCTCGGCATGCTCGTCGTGCTGATGCCCTACGTCGTGCGGGTGCACGCCGAGACCGGGAACTGGAGCATCTCGGGCCCGTCGGGCAGCATGCTGTACGGCCGGACCGCGGCGGTCGCCGACTGCGCGAAACTCCAGCTGGACGCCACTTTGCGCGGGTACTGCCCGGCCGAACCCATCGAGGAACGGTCGGTCGACGATTACACCCACGCCGACCTCGACCCGGCGTGGCCAGGTCCGCTCCCGCCGGGCGCGGACAAGAAGGCGCTCGGGAACGACTTCGCGATGCAGGTGCTACGGCAGCAGTTCGGCGATGTCGCCGACGCGGTCTTGACCGACTTCGGCAAGAGCTTCGCCTGGAGCCGGGAGCAGGCGCTCAACGACGTCCCGCTGGACCGCTGGCAGTTCCAGCTGAGCTACCCGGAGTTCGCCGACCGCGCGACCATCATCGACCTCCTGACCAGGCAGTACGATGGCATGACGACCAGCGTGAACGTCCCGCTGGCGTCGTTCCTGCGCGACTATCAGCTCGGTGGCGGATACGTGTCCGGGGGAGTGCTCGGGTTGGCCGCGCTGGTGGGCCTGCTCAGCGTGTTCCGCAGGCGTGAGCCGGCGCGGGCGGGCGCGCTCTTCGCGGCGTCGGCCGGGCTCGTGCTGCTGTTCTGCTCGGCGCTGTTCGAGTTCTCCTGGCGCTACCAGCTTCCCGCGCTGGTCCTCTTCCCGGTGGCGGGCGCGCTGGGCTTCACCGCGCTGACGGCCGCGAGCAGACGGCGGCTGGCGGCGTTCCCCGACGACGTCGACAGTGCTGCGCTGGCGGAGTTTCCGGACGGCCGGATGTCGCCGCTGGTCGTGGTCATCGCCGCCTACAACGAAGCCGGCGGGATCGGCGAGGTGCTGGAGAAGATGCCGGACGAGTGCCTCGGCCTGCCGGTGGACGTCCTGGTCGTGGTCGATGGCGGCACCGACGACACGGCCGAAATCGCGCGCGACCATGGCGCCTACGTCTGTGTCGCGCCGCGCAACCGCGGCCAGGGCGCGGCGCTGCGCCTGGGCTATCACCTGGCGAAGGAGTCCGGCGCCGAGTACATCGTGACGACCGACGCCGACGGCCAGTACGACAACAGCGAGCTGGCCGAGCTCGTCGGGCCGGTGCGAGACGGCAGCGCGGACTTCGTGACCGGGTCGAGGCGTCTCGGGTACGAGGAGGCGGACGGCCGGGTGCGCTGGCTCGGCGTGCGTGTCTTCGCCGTGCTGGCCTCGGTGCTCACCTGGCGCCGGATCACGGACACGTCGTTCGGCTTCCGCGCGATGCGGGCGGACCTCGCCTGCGCGGTGCCGCTGAACGAGCCGCAGTACCAGTCGTCCGAGCTGCTGCTCGGCGTGACCGCGCGCGGCGCCCGGGTGCTGGAACTCCCGATGAGCATGCGGCTGCGCAAGGCGGGCAAGAGCAAGAAGGGCGGCAGCCTGGTCTACGGCGCGAACTACGCCAGGGTCATGACCGGGACGTGGTGGCGGGGATACGTGCTGCACCGCGGAAGACGAGCCGGTCGAGCAGGGTGAACTTGACGACGAAGACCAGCGCGTAGCTGGCCACGTAGGCGGCGTCGACCAGCACGACCCACCAGGCATGCGGCAACGGCCTGAGCAGCGTGCCCGCGAGCGTCGTCAGGCCGACCGAGGCCAGCCCGCCGAGCCCGATCACCGCGAGGTAGGGCACCAGCTCCCGGCGTACCTGGGGACGTCCGGTGCGGCCCCACACCCAGCGGCGGGTGACCAGGAAGTTCAGCACCGCGCCCGAGGCCCACGCCAGCGTCCCGGCCAGGGCCGGCGCACCGCCGAGGGTGAGCACGGTCAGCAACGCCACCTGGCTGACGACCGTGGCCGCGACCGAGCTCGTGGCGGCCCGGAGGAGCCGCCGGCGCGTCCGCGGAGGTTCCTCCGTTCTGCGAGGAATCACCCCGGTGGTTACGGTCGACATGCTCCCAGTCTCCCCGTGGGCCGAGTGCGCCGCAGACCGGCCCCCCGACGCATAGGAGATTCACAGGTCATTGCCAGCTCTTCATCAGCACATGATCTATAGCGTCAGGTTTCGTCCACGGGGGAAACCGAGTGGAAAGGCGGCACTATGAGAGTGCTCGTGCTGGGCGGGGACGGATACCTGGGCTGGCCGACGGCGTTGCATTTGTCGGATCGTGGCCACGAGGTAGCCGTGCTCGACAATTTCGCCCGCCGCGGGTACGACGCGGAACTCGGGGTCGAAAGCCTGGTTCCGATCGAGAGCCTGCCGGACCGGATCGATGCCTGGGCCGAGGTCTCCGGACGACGCATCACCAGCTACATAGGCGATCTGCTCGACGCCGACGTGCTGTACGGCGCGGTGCGCGAGTTCGCGCCGGACGCGGTGGTGCACTTCGCCGAGCAGCGGTCGGCGCCCTATTCGATGATCGATCGCACACACGCCGTGCATACGCAGCACACCAATGTGATCGGCACCCTGAACCTGATTTACGCGATCGCCGAAACGGATCCCGGGATCCATCTGGTCAAACTGGGCACGATGGGCGAATACGGTACACCGAACATCGACATCGAAGAGGGCTGGCTCGACGTCGAGCACAATGGGCGGACCGACCGGGTGCTGTTCCCGAAACGGCCGGGCTCGTTCTACCACCTGACCAAGGTGCACGATTCGCACAACATCGAGTTCGCCTGCCGCGCCTGGGGGTTGCGCGCGACGGACCTCAACCAGGGCGTGGTCTACGGCCAGCAGACCCCGCAGACCGCGCGGGACCCGCGCCTGGCCACCCGGTTCGACTACGACGCCGTGTTCGGCACCGTGCTCAACCGGTTCGTCATCCAGGCGGTGCTCGGCCACCCCCTCACGGTCTACGGCCGGGGCGGCCAGACCCGCGGCCTGATCGACATCCGCGACACCGTGGAGTGCATCCGGCTCGCCGTCGAACACCCCGCCGAGGCGGGGGAGTTCCGGGTGTTCAACCAGATGACCGAGAGCCTGTCCGTGCGCGCCATCGCCGAACTGGTCGCCGACCGGTTCCCCGGCCCGGTCCAGATCGAGCACCTGGACAACCCGCGGACCGAAGCGCCGGAGCACTACTACAACGTGAAGCACACCGGCCTGGTCGAGCTCGGGCTGCGGCCACACCTGTTGTCGGACACACTGATCGAGTCCCTGTTCGACATCGTCGGCGCGAACAAGCACCGGGTGAACCAGGACAGGCTGCGCCCCGGCGTCCGGTGGCGCGGCGTGGTCAAGACGTAGGCGCGGAACCCGGAGGCCCCTTTGCCGGTGCCGGCGAGGGGGCCTCCGCTTTTTCAGGCCGGCACCTTGTCCAGGAACCCGTGCACCTTCGCGATCTTGCCGCCGTCGAGCTCGACGACGTCGAAGCCGATGGCCAGCGGCTCGGCCCCCGGTGTGCCGAGGTGCCAATGGAAGCGGGCGAGGTCGTGGTGGGCGTCCGGCTCGGCGGGCAGGGTGAACGTCAGCCCGGCGAACTGGCCCTGCGCGCCGGCGACCAGCTGGTCGATACCTTCGTACCCGGCCACGGAGGCGAGCGGGTCGGTGAGGCTCGCGTCGGCGGTGAACACCTCGGCGATCAGGGCCCGGCGCTTGTCGTCGTCGGTCTCGTTCCACACCGCGAGGTACTGCTCGACGATGCCGCGGACGTCGCTCATGGGAAGCTCCTTGTGCTGGGGGACAACGGGTTCGTCGTCCTTCGCTGGGACCGACTCTGGCGGTTCGCCCGCGCCGCGTCGATTACGCGGGAGGTAATGCCGGGGCCGCCGATCGGCCCGGCACGCCGATTACCTCCGGGGTAATGGCCGCGGTGCCCCGGCCGCCGTAGCGTCGGCGGGGTGACGACTTCGGTGCAGGCGGCCGCGCGGCGGCGCCCGGTCGGCGAGCTGCTGCGGGAATGGCGGGACCGCCGCCGGATCAGCCAGCTCGACCTGGCCATCTCGGCGGACATCTCGACCCGCCACCTCAGCTTCGTGGAGACCGGGCGGTCGAAGCCGAGCCGCGACATGGTCCTGCTGCTCGGCGAGCACCTGGAGGTCCCCCTGCGCGAGCGCAACCAGCTGCTGCTCGCCGCCGGATACGCACCCGCGTACACCGAGAGCGCGCTGGCCGATCCGGAGCTGGACGCGGTCCGCCGGGCCGTGCGGCTGCTGCTCACCAGCCACGAGCCGTACCCGGCGGCTGTGGCCGACCGGGGCTGGAACCTGGTCGACGCCAACGCGTCCATCTCGATCTTCGTCGAGGGCGTCGCGCCGGAGCTGCTGACGAACGTGCTGCGCGCGACCCTGCACCCCGACGGCATGGCGCCGCACATCACGAACCTGGGTGAATGGCGCGCCCACCTGCTCGGCCGGCTGCGCCGACAGGTGACGCAGACCGCGGACGTCGCGCTCGCCGAGTTGTTGGACGAGCTGCGGGGCTATCCGTGCGACCAGCCGGTGCCCGAGGTGGAGCTGCCGGGACCGGGCGACATCTTCGTGCCGCTGCGCTATCGGCACGAGGGCACCGAACTCACGTTCTTCAGCACGGTGGCGACGTTCGGGACCCCGCTCGACGTGACGGTCGCCGAGCTGGTGATCGAGTCGTTCTTCCCGGCCGACCCCGCCACGGCGGAGTACCTGAGGATGCGCGCGGAGAGCTGAGCCGGGTGGGAGGATCTGCGGTGGAAGCCCCGCGCAGCAATCCGACGTGAGGATCACCTGGTGATGGCCGTCCCGCCTTTGCTCACCCTGTCCGCCGGAGTCCGGATCCCCCAGCTCGCCTACGACCTGGCAGGCTTGCCCGAGCCCGAGGTCATGAAGGCCGTCCGCACCGCGCTCGAGGTCGGCTACCGGGCCTTCGAGGTGACCGGTGAGGCCGATCTCGCCGACTCGGACGTGCCGCGCGAAGACCTGTTCGTCGCCACCCGGCCGTCCGTGCACGGCTATGACGCGGTGCTCCGGGCGTTCGAGGGCCGGTCCGGGTTCGACCTCGTCCTGCTGCCCGGCCTCGGCGCCGACTTCGTCGGCACGTGGCGGGCGCTCGTGCGGCTGCGCGAGGAAGGCCAGGCGCGTGCGATCGGCGTGGCGGACCTCCCGGAGTCCGCGCTGCGGCGGCTGATCGAGGAAACCGGCGTGGTCCCGGCGCTGCACCAGGTCGAGCTGCACCCGTGGCGTCAGCAGGTCCCGCTGCGGGAGTTCCACCGCGAACGCGGGATCGTCACCGCCGCGTCGAGCCCGCTGGGCAGCGGGTCCCTGCTGGCGGACGAGACGGTCACGGCGCTCGCGGCGAAGTACGGCAAGACGCCGGCACAGATCGTGCTGCGCTGGCACCTGCAGCTCGGCACGGTCGCCGTCCTGCGGGCCGAGCAGGCCGCGACGAGCCGGATCCGCGAGCACCTCGAAATCACCGACT